>Ga0157371_10000595_pt1 | contig 43057 bp, 34 predicted proteins | sample C45metaG_FD_113462 | JGI IMG/M metagenome (GOLD analysis project Ga0157371, IMG submission 113462) | Corn rhizosphere microbial communities from Kellogg Biological Station, Michigan, USA - C4-5 metaG | ecosystem: Host-associated > Plants > Roots > Rhizosphere > Soil | place: USA: Michigan... | reverse complement strand
CCGAGCCGAGGCCCGCGCGGAGGATGTCCGAAGCACCCTGGTAGCCGCCATTTATCTTTCGCTGGCCTGAAGGGTGAGTGAATTGCCCCGTTTTTATAGACATCCTATGACCGCTTTTGGCCGTTTTCAGCCGGTCGCGACAGGCAACAATCGGCCAATAGCAGTCATTCAGATACGCCTGAAGAACCAGCCAATTCAATGAGTATCAGAAATGACTGTATGTGCCGACGCGATGGCTGATATGTTTCCTGCGCACCCGATCATGTCCAATTGACGTTGATCACATCAAGGAAGATGAAAGCCATGAAAACAGTGCTGGCCGCCCTGCTCCTTTTTTGCCTGAACACACCAGCATTTGCTGGTGACAACCCAATCGGTTTCCGGGTCTTGACGTTGCCAGAAAAGCAAAATGACCATCCGCTGGAGTTAGTCGTCTGGTACCCGAGCGCCTCCACAGCCACACCGCAGTTGATCGCTGATACTCCGGTATTTGTCGGCGCACTCGCTGTTCCCGATGCGCCGCCGGCCACTGGCGCGCATCCATTGGTAGTGCTCTCCCATGGCTTTCGCGGGAATTGGGGGAACCAGTCATGGCTGGCCATTGCATTGGTCCGACAGGGTTACATCGTGGCGGCGGTCAACCACCCCGGCACCACCACCCACGATCGCAACCCTGAAGCGGCCGCCCAGTTGTGGCAGCGGCCTGTCGATCTACAACGGGCCATCGATGCGGTCATGGCTCAACCTGATTACTTCGGGTCAGTGGCCAAACGGCACATTGCAGTGGTAGGACATTCACTTGGCGGCTGGACCGCTCTGGTAATCGCCGGTGCCCGATTCGATCCCGACCGTTTTGCACAGGACTGCATCTCGCACCCTCAACTGTCCAGCTGCAGCACTTACAAACAACTCGACCCCGACCGTGATCCAGCATCGAAAGCCCGGCTGGTCGCCGATCTGAGCGACAAACGTGTTACCGCCATTGTTTCCCTGGACCTGGGCCTGTCACGTGGCCTGACCAATGAAAGTCTGGCGGCATTGCCGGTACCGACACTGGTGATCGCAGCGGGCGCGCCGTCCGAAGACCTTCCCGCGCAATTGGAGTCCGCCAACCTGGCCAAGCGCTTGCCCCCGGCGACGAGTCGTTATGTCGAAATCAAGGACGCCAGTCATTTCAGCTTTTTGTCGATGTGCAAACCCGGTGCGGTGGCGTTGCTCGAAGAAGACGCACCGGGCGATGGCATGATTTGCCGCGATGGCGACAACGCTCGACCACGGGCGACGATTCAGGTGCAGATTGCATCGCTGATCAACGAGTTTCTCGTGCAGTCATTTCGCAACTGAAAAGGGCTGAACCCATTGGACGCCTTTCACTCTGCCACTCAAGCGAATCCAGGGCGGAGTGACAGGCATGAGCTCGAACATGAGGATGTTGGGTAATTGTGTAGAGGCCGAGTTGAACGGATTCCATGTTGTCCATGGCGTCTCGGATAACAGGTATAAGCGCCTCTCCATTGATACGACCAGAAAGGTCGTTGGCTACGCGCCCCTTGATAATGCATTCGAAATTCTGGAAGGACGCGCTCAACCTGATTGAGTGCAAGCGTCTTTCTATTGACCTGCACGCGTCAGAGCTACAGCAAAATTTGTGGTTCGAGCCACAACCTTAAACCGTAGGGAATTACCGTCGCGTTTGTCATCAACTCCGCGGATACCGGGGTATCCAAGCATTGTGTCTTTGATAATGGGGCTTGGTAGTAAAGCCTCACTCACCTGAATTTCCACATCAGAATAAAATTGCCAAATTGTCAATTTCAGTCTGACAGTACCTTGCTCGATAACGTACCGGTGTGATGGGAGCCCTTATGCAGACTTCGCTGGATCATTTAGTCATCGTCGCGCCTACGTTGGAGGCGGGTGACCGCTTCGTGAGTCAGCGACTGGGTGTGGAACTTCAACCAGGCGGTTGCCATCCGCTGATGGGAACCCACAACAAACTGCTTCGGCTAGGCACACATGTCTATCTGGAAGTGATCGCTATTAACCCAACGGCGCCGCCAGTGGATCGGCCTCGGTGGTTTGGCCTGGACGAGCTGCCAGCCAACGTGCCTCCTCGGCTGGCCCATTGGGTCGCTAAAACCGACACCTTGAAAACGCTTGTCCCGATGCTCACAGAGGTCGTCGGACAGGCGCAGGCGATGAGCCGAGGCGAACTGCGTTGGGAGATTACTGTTTTAGCGGACGGCAGACTGCCTTTGGAGGGTGCCGCGCCCAGCCTGATTCAATGGGGACAGCCGGTGCACCCTGCGACGATGCTTGAAGATAAGGGCTGCTCGTTGCAGATGCTCGATATCTTTCATCCGGCGCCAGAAAGGATCAGCCACCTGCTGGAGGCCATGAATTTTTCCGGGCCAGTTCGACTTCACAGGTGCGAAAGCATTGAGGCGTCACGCCTGGTTTCCTCTATCGAAACTCCAGGTGGCCTGAGGAACTTATAGGGCAACTATCGCGCCGCCATCCAGAAGCCCAGAAGTGGTACAGACAATCGATAGTCACTTCGTCTGATACGACGGATAAAGACCGGCAAGCCGCGCAATCACAACACCGACATAAAAGACGCCTGAAAATTCTTCGACCATCACAACTGAACGAGCGTGATTGGTCAGCGGGAGAACATCACCGTAACCGGTGGTCGTCAGCGTTGTGAGGCTGAAATAGATCAGCTTGAAGAAAGTGCCGGGTTGTACAAAGTCGAGCTGACCAGGGCCGAATGAGCCCGGACTGGATACTTCGACCATGGCATAGACGAAGGACCAAACGAAGGCCAGCAGGATGTAACCCGCTAGCGCACCATGCAGCTTGTCGGTCGTAATTGGCCCGCGCTGGAGAATATAGCGAAGTACTCCGCTGAATGAGACGGCAAGAGATGTCGCATAAGCCATTCCGGCCAGGTCAAGCATTGCGATGCTTCCAGCCCATAACGCCGCCCATTGAAGGCCAACTCCAAACAACGCCAGAGCTATTTTGAGCATGAACCCCATTCGACTCTGCCTGGTGGCGAAAGCGCCCACGAGCAGCACGATTGAAAACAGAATGCCGAGCAACGTGCGAGCCAATATGCCTTCTTCAAGAAAGGGGAACAGCAGAATCAATCCCAGCAAGAGCAACAATAGATAGGTGCAGGGCCCACGCCCTATTACCAACTGAGCTAAATCGGCTTCGAATTCGGCATTATCTTGCGGAGTTTTCATACCGGTCTCCCAGAGACTGAAATAACGCTCGAGATCTGACGCAGCGTGGTTGATATCGGACCGGGCCTTAAAAGAGTCGGCAATGAAATTCTAGTTCGGAATACAGATGAGAGGATTCAGTCTTACGACTGCTTTGGGCGGCTTCCAGAATCATTCCAGACATCGGCCCCGCCATTCGCTGCACCTCGTTTCCGGGAACACACAAAGGGGCGCTGCCTGTTCCGCAGGCCACCCTTTCAGCTCATCGTTCCACGATTTCCTTGTCATGAAATGAAAATTCGCTGTCGTGCGATGCGAAGTAGCCGCAGCCTCTGCTGCCCTAGAGTCGGTGCAAAACAACACAGCGCCCCGAAACGCGAGAGCCGCCATGAGCAGATCCACCCGAACGAGCGAGACCGCAATCCCCACCCAACGCCCCCCGGCGGCCAGCCGAAAACGTCGCGCACGCAAGAATATCGATCTGCCGGACAATACCCAGCAACCAGAGCTGATCAGCACGGCTCCCAACCAGACGCTGGCGGGCAATCCATTAGTCAGCGTGCGCGCGGCAGACTTGGCCAGCTCGGCCGGTTGCCTGCTCAAGGCCGTGGGCAAGTCGCCGCTCAAGGCCGGCGCCCATCTGGGTGGCTACCTGAAAGAGCTGCGCGGTATCGTCGGCGGCAAGTCCAGCATTGCGCCGGAACCGAAGGACAAGCGCTTCGCCGATCCAGCCTGGCAATCCAACGCCTTCCTGCGTGCGCTGCTGCAGAGCTACCTGGCCGGCCAAAGTGAGCTGACCCGCTTCATCGAATCCACCGACCTTGCCCCACGGGAAAAGAGCCGAGCCCGGTTCGTAGCAGCGCTCCTGGCCGATGCAATGGCTCCGAGCAACTCGCCGCTGACTAATCCGGCGGCGCTGCGCAAGATGGTGGATACCGGTGGCATGAGCCTGGCCAGGGGAATCCGTCAATTTGGCCAGGATATGCTGAACAACCGCGGACTCCCCAGTCAGGTCGACAGCACGCCGTTCAAGGTTGGGGAAAACATCGCCACGGCCAAGGGCGAAGTGGTGTTTCGCAACGAGATGTTCGAGCTGCTGCAGTTCGCGCCGACTACCGAAAAAGTGTATGCCCGGCCCTTGGTGATGTCGCCGCCGCAGATCAACAAGTACTACGCCATCGACCTCTCGCCGGAGAAAAGCCTGATCAAGTGGATTCAGGACAGCGGCGTAAACCTCTTCGTCATCAGCTGGCGCAATCCCACCCGCGAACACCGCGACTGGGGCTTGTCCGATTACGCGATGTGCCTGGACCAGGCTGTGGACGTGGCGCGCAGGATCACCGCAAGCGCGGATGTGAACATGTGGGGCTCCTGCTCGGGCGGAATCACCCTGGCGGCCTACCTGGGCTGGCTGGCGGCCCGTGGCGAAGGCCACAAGGTGGCCAACACCAGCTGGGCCGTATGCGTGCTCGACATGCCCTCGGCGCTGGACGACACCACTTTGGGGCTGTTCGCCAGCCCATCCGCCCTGCGCGCAGCCAAGGCCAGCTCCCGGCGCAAGGGAGTGTTGAGCGGCCAGGGCATGGCCCGCATGTTCGCCTGGATGCGACCCAACGACCTGATCTGGAACTACTGGGTCAACAACTACTTGCTTGGCAACAAGCCGCCAGCCTTTGATATTTTGGCCTGGAACAACGACATCACGAGGCTACCCGCCCAACTGCACGCGGACTACCTCGACCTGGTTCAGCACAACCCCTACAGCAACCCTGGCTCCCTGGAGATTGCCGGCGAGTCGATCGACATGACCCAAGTAAAGGTGGGCGCCTATGTGATTGGCGGTACCACCGACCACATCACCCCCTGGCAGGGTTGCTATGGCACCGCCCGGCTGTTTGGCGAGGACACAACCTACGTGCTGTCCAATGCCGGCCACCTGCAGAGTCTGGTGAATCCGCCCGGCAATCCCAAGTCGTTCTACTACGCAGCGCCTGCCGTGGCCGAGTCCCCGCAAACCTGGCTGCAGACCGCAGGGGAACGCCAGCAAGGCAGCTGGTGGCCGCATTGGCGCGAATGGATCGGGCAGCGCTCGGGCAACAGCCTGCCCGCACCGAAGAAGCTCGGTTCGCGCAAGTACCCGCCACTCTGCCCGGCACCTGGCACTTATGTCATGGAGCGTTGAGGCTGCCATCTCTTGCGCACCCCTTGTATGCGCTGCGGACAAGGTGAGGGCTTAGTTAACCATCACCTCGTCCAAAGCCTGCTCGAGGATGCTGACCGTGCGCTCGATATTGTGCAGCTTTTCGAGTCCGAACAGACCGATGCGGAAGGTCTGGAAGTCAGCCGGCTCGTCGCATTGCAACGGCACTCCGGCGGCGATTTGCAGGCCGTGGCCGGCAAATTTCTTACCGTTCTTGATGTCGGCATCATCGGTGTAGCTCACCACTACGCCAGGCGCCTGAAAGCCGGCTGCGGCCACGCTTTTGATGCCTTTGCCGGTCAACATTGCGCGCACCCGATCGCCCAGCGCCTGTTGTTCGCCACGGACCTTGTCGAAACCGTAGGCTTGCGTCTCTTTCATCACCTCGTTGAATCGCGCGAGGGAATCGCTGGGCATGGTCGCATGGTAGGCATGTCCACCCTGTTCGTAGGCATGCATGATCTGAAGCCACTTCGGGTGACTCCTTTGGCAGAGATGTCACTGGTATCGACCCTGCCCCAAGCCTTGGCAAATGACAAGATTGCTCGGGATTGAAAATGCGACTTCTGTCGAGCGTGCTGGCACTCATCAGGTCGATTACTGGAGCCGATCCGGGAGCTACCTCGCTCAAGGCACGAATTCGTTTTACCTGAATGACCGCTTTTGGGCCTGGTTCTACCTGTCACCCTCGTCAGCTTTGGGTCGAAAGACCTCTTTCGCTAACGCTATCGCGACCTCGCTTTGCAATTTCGCTTCCCCTCAACGATCCCCTTCCCGCACCCAACGCCTGACTTGCGCCTGTATCGCATAAGCCGGCGCCTCCACCGCATTGAAATCCTGGGTATAGCGCTGGGCAAATCCGTCGACGCCCCATTCCTGAAACTGTTGCACGTGCTTGAGTTCGTGGGCCCAGACGGCGAGGTTCTGTTCTGCGGTTTGAGCGTCTCGGAAAAGGATAATGTCGATCAGCGTCACGGCGCCGACATCGGGGTTTTGCAGCATGGCGGTGGCGGCGGTGAATTGGCTGGGATCGCTGACTTTGTAGTGCGCGGCATCAAGGACGCCGGGGTCGTACCAGCGCAGCAGTTGCTCGCGGACGTGCGGCGGGATGGGCTGGATGTCGGCGCTGGCGGCTTCGGCGCGGGCTTGGGTCAGCCACAGCGCCAGTGCAGGCGCCGCAACCTGGTAAATGTCATCGGGCAGGGTGCCGAGCAGCGGGCTCAGGTCTGGCAGGCAGACGCAACTGTCCAGGCACACTTGTTTCTCGCCAGCGGGACAGTCGTTGGCGTGGGCTGGCACGCCAAGTGTCAGGCAGAGAACAAACAGCGCGACAAGGCGCATGGTGAAGAGCGGCATCAGCCCCTCCAGAGACGCAAACAACGGTCCACGACTGACGACAAATTTGTGTAGCTCTAACGCATCCCTATCGAATTCTTCTCCATGACTGCTATGGATCATAGCCGCGCCACAAGACCAGTCGCCATCAGACGCAAACGCGAAGCTTCGTCGACTGGCTGCGGTAACCTGGAGGCAGCCAGCCAGACGACGTAGCGATTGTCGGAACCTGCGGGCGGTGTCGTAGGAGCGCGTTAATTCGAGAACTTCACAGGGGTTTTACGCCCATGCCAGCCCCCAGGGTTGTCGGCGTCAAGTGGCACTCTCAGTCTATGAGTAGATTGGTCATGCCTTATCTGCAGAGAGCATCGTCTTCGGGATCAGTAGAATCAGCACGCAGCTAACGAGCAAGCAACCACCGAGAACATAGGTGCCGTTGTTAATGTCGCCTGTCAGTGTTTCTGCCGTGGCTGTAATCATGGAGCCTGTAAATCCTGAGAGATTGCCAATTGCGTTGATCATGCCAATACCCGCCGCTGCTGCCACGCCCGACAATACCGTGCCTGGCAATGTCCAGAAAATCGGCATCAGGCTCAGCAATCCTGAGGCGGATACGCTGAGGAAGAAAATAGACACCGGCAGGTTATGGGCAAATATCGCGCTGCAAATCAACCCGACCCCACCGATGAATGCTGGAATAGCCGCGTGTAACCGGCGCTCGCCGGTTTTGTTGGAATGCCAGGCGTTTAGTGTCATGGCGACGATGGCAGTCGCATACGGAATCGCCGTCAGCAAGCCGATATGCAGGGTATTGGAAACGCCCGTGGCCTTGATGATCGTCGGCATCCAGAACGCCAGTCCGTAAAAACCGGTGTTGAAGGTCAGCAAGATCAGCACCAGCAGCCACACTCGCCCATTGAAGATCACGTCCCGAAGGCTCGATGCCTTTTTCGTGTTATCTCGGTTGAGGTTGTTTTTGAGCATGTTCTTTTCTGCGGTGGACAGCCATTTGGCTTTGTCGATGTTATCAACCAGCAACGTCACCACCACCACAGCCATGATCATCGACGGGATGCCTTCGATGATCAGCATCCACTGCCAGCCGGCCATGCCATGGACACCTTGCATAGCACCCATCAGCCACCCAGACAGAATCCCGCCCAACGTCAAGCTGATCGGCATGGCCATCAAAAAGCCCGCCATGACCCGGCTCTGCCGGTGAGTCGGAAACCAGTAGTTGAGGTAGAGAATCACGCCTGGGAAGAAGCCAGCTTCGCAGATGCCCAGCAGGAATCGCAATACGTAGAACATGGTCTCCGGTTCGATGTGGGAGAACTTTGCCAGCGGTACAGTAAATGCCACGGCAATAGAGACAATGCTCCAGGAGACCATGATTCGAGCAATCCAGAGGCGCGCGCCAAAGCGATGAAGGAACAGGTTGCTAGGCACTTCGAAGAGGAAATAGCCCCAAAAAAAGATGCTTGCACCGAGCGCGTAGACGGTATTGCTGAATTGCAAATCGTTGAGCATATCCAGCTTGGCGAAGCCGATATTGACCCGATCCAGGTACGCCGCCATGTAGCAAAACAGCAGGATCGGCAGAATACGCAGGATCACCTTTCGGTAGGTACGATCCTCGAAGGTAAGCTCCGCCGAGCCCTCTCCTTCGAGAGGACGCTGAGATACTGATTCCATGTGTTGACCTCAAGGCATGTTGTCATGCCGATTGTTTTTGTTTTGGCTTGCGGCCCTGAGTTCCTCGGACTGACCTAGGGCAATCCGTTCGGATAAAAGGAATCTGCAAGTTGGGTTGTTACCGGTAACATTTTTAATTTAGCAATTAGTTTCAGAGCAAAGCAAGCAGGCTCGATTAAAAATTTTCAGGTGCTTTCACGTGCCAGGATTTTGAATTCGACGACATCACGTTCTCTAGGACGTGGTAGTCCAAGGCGCTGCGCAGCAGCACTGGCCACCAGTAATTCACCGGCGCGCCGGCCGATTCGATAGGGATCCACCGAGACGGTGGTGATGGTTGGCGTGCAATAGCGCGATACTTCAAAATCACCGAATCCAGCAATCGCTATGTCCCCAGGTACCTGTCGTCCTTGTCGATGGCACTCCATGATTGCCCCAAAGGCCGACAAGTCGCTCACGCACATTACCGCATCGGTATCCGGCCATTTTTCCAGCAGTCGCTTCACCGACTCTCCGCCGTGACTCATCGTTATGGGAGACTCGCCATATTCCATTACCCTTGGCTCCCCTACCCCCAATGCTGCGACGGCCTGAAGATATCCCTGCTGCCGTTGCTGGCCACGATGGTCGAGAACTGACGCCCCCCCGATGTAGCCGATTCGCCGATAGCCTTGCTGATGCAAGTGCTCGTACAACGCGGCAGCGGCCGAGACGTTAGAAAAACCTACTGATTGCTCAATGGGGTCGGTTGGAATATCCCAAGTCTCCACAACGGGAACTTGCGCTTGGCGCAGTAGCTTACGGGTTTCGTCCAAATGCGCGCTGCCCGTCAACATCACCCCTACCGGCCGATGGCGCAGCAACGTGCGAACCAGCAATGCTTCCTGCTCCAAGTGGTAATCCGTATCACCCAAAAGCAGGCACAAACCATGTTCGCTGACGGCATCATTCAGGCCGCGCACCGTATCCGCAAAGTTCGAACTCACCAATGACGGCACCAAAGCCACAATAAATTCCGAGCGCCCGGTCGAGAGGGTTCCGGCAGAGGCATCGGGCAGGTAACCAAGGCTTTCAATCGCCGCTTGAACCCGTTGCTGAGTACGCTCTGAAACATCGCGACCGGCCAAGACCCGGGAAACCGTCATCTTCGAAACACCGGCCAGTTTGGCGACGTCGGCCATTCGCGGCGGAGTGGTGATTTTGGCTGAATCCTCGTAACTCATGGACGTCCTGTTTTTCTGAAAATGACCGGGCGGTTCATAAAAATCAACGCCGCCAACACTGATGGTCGCTGATTATACATGGGCGTTGATAGGCCGACCTCTGCTGCTTGCAGAGGTGACTCGCGCCCGGTCAAACATCGATATTGGTTCTTTACAAAAAAAATGTTACCGGTAACATCGGGCCATTCGAATGCTCACGGATGCATTTCAAACCCGGCTTCCTCGCCTCCTGCGGCTGCTCATCTACCGTTGATACGCCCCTAACAAGAGATAAAACCATGCCTGAAAACACTCCCATGACCCTGCGAAGTCAACAATGGTTTGACGATCCCAGTCATGCTGACATGACCGCGCTCTACGTCGAACGCTTCATGAACTACGGTATGACGCGCGAAGAGTTGCAATCGGGCCGCCCTATCATCGGTATCGCCCAGACCGGTAGCGATCTCGCGCCGTGCAACCGCCATCATCTCGAACTCTCCCAGCGCACCAAAGCGGGCATTCGCGATGCTGGTGGCATTCCCATGGAGTTCCCCGTGCACCCGATGGCCGAACAAACCCGGCGTCCCACTGCGGCACTGGATCGCAACCTGGCTTATCTGGGCCTTGTCGAGATTCTTCATGGGTACCCGCTGGACGGAGTTGTGCTGACTACTGGCTGCGACAAGACCACTCCCGCCTGTCTCATGGCGGCGGCGACAGTTGATATACCGGCAATCGTACTGTCGGGCGGGCCAATGCTGGATGGACACCACAAGGGCAAGTTGATTGGCTCCGGCACGGTGCTGTGGCATGCACGTAACCTGCTGGCCAGCGGTGAAATCGATTACGAAGGGTTCATGGAGATGACCACGGCAGCCTCGCCTTCAATTGGTCACTGCAACACCATGGGCACCGCGCTGTCGATGAACGCTCTTGCCGAAGCGCTGGGCATGTCTCTGCCCGGCTGTGCGAGCATTCCGGCAGCCTATCGTGAACGCGGTCAGATGGCCTATGCCACTGGCAAGCGCATCGTCGACATGGTTCGCCAGGATATTCGCCCATCCCAAATCATGACCCGCGAAGCGTTTGAGAATGCCATTGCCGTGGCGTCGGCGCTGGGCGCCTCCACCAATTGCCCGCCACACCTCATCGCTATCGCGCGGCACACTGGAATCGATTTGAGTCTCGAAGACTGGCAACGCATCGGTGAAGACGTGCCGCTGCTAGTGAACTGCATGCCAGCTGGTAAATACCTCGGCGAAGGATTTCACCGCGCGGGCGGTGTACCGGCCGTCATGCACGAACTACAGAAAGCCGGACGACTGCATGAAGACTGCAACACCGTCTCGGGCAAGTCCATTGGCGAAATCGTCATCACTGCGACGGCCAGCGATACCGATGTCATCCACGCCTATGAAGACCCTTTGATTCAGCGAGCCGGGTTCATCGTATTAAGCGGTAATTTCTTCGACAGCGCCATCATGAAAATGTCTGTGGTGGGCGAAGCGTTCCGCAAAACCTATCTATCAGAACCCGGCGCGGAAAACAGGTTCGAAGCCAGGGCCATCGTTTTCGAAGGCCCGGAGGATTACCAGGCCCGAATCAACGACCCCGCTCTGGACATCGATGAGCGTTGCATTCTGGTCATTCGGGGCTGCGGAACCGTGGGTTACCCGGGCAGCGCCGAAGTGGTCAACATGGCACCACCAGCTGCACTGATCAAACGCGGCATCGATTCCCTTCCCTGCCTGGGTGATGGGCGCCAAAGCGGTACCTCGGCAAGTCCGTCGATTCTCAATATGTCCCCCGAAGCCGCCGTGGGTGGCGGAATCGGGTTACTGGAGACCAACGATCGGCTTCGCGTCGACCTCAATGCTCGTCGTGTAGATCTGCTGGTGGATGAAAGCGAAATGGCACGTCGCCAAGCGGCGTTCAAACCGTCCATCCCCGCTTCGCAAACCCCATGGCAGGAACTCTATCGACAGCAGGTCGGCCAACTCTCCACCGGCGGTTGCCTGGAGCCGGCGACCTTACACCTGCGGGTCATCGCGCGCAGCGGCGATCCTCGTCATTCCCACTGATTCGTTCTTTTTGCAAAGGGTATTGTCCATGTCCCAACCATCCGCTGTAACCACATTGTCGGGTTTGAATGTGCTGGCTAAAGACCTCGGTCAAGGCACCTGGATCAGTCGCGCCTGGATTCCTGGTGCCACGGCAGGGCCTGCAGTTGTCCTGCTCAAGGACAGCCAGGTGTATGACATCAGCGTGAGGGTGGCGACTGTTTCGGCCTTGCTCGAGCTCGATGATCCTGTGGCATATCTGCGCGGCCTGCCATTGGAGCAGCCATTGATCAGCCTGGACGACCTGCTGCTCAACAGCGATGCGGCCTTGCGTGACGCAACGCGGCCGTGGTTGCTGGCGCCAATTGACCTGCAAGCGGTCAAGGCCGCCGGCGTGACGTTTGCCACCAGCATGCTCGAACGCGTGGTTGAAGAGCAGGCCAAGGGCGACCCTGCCAAGGCCGACAGCATTCGCGCGACCCTGGTAGACAGCATCGGCGCGGATCTGAGCCAGATTGTGCCGGGCTCCGCGCAAGCCGCCGCGCTCAAAGAAGTGCTGATCAGCCAGGGGATGTGGTCGCAGTACTTAGAAGTGGGCATTGGCCCCGATGCCGAGATATTCACCAAAGCGCAGCCATTGTCGGCGGTGGGCTATGGATCGGACATTGGCATTCATCCGAAGTCGAGTTGGAACAATCCTGAGCCCGAAGTGGTATTGGCCGTTTCCAGTCGTGGCAAGATTCAAGGTGCAACGCTGGGCAATGACGTCAACCTTCGCGACTTCGAAGGTCGCAGCGCCCTGCTGCTGTCCAAGGCCAAGGACAACAATGCCTCGACTTCACTTGGGCCGTTTATCCGACTGTTCGATGAAACCTTCGGCATCGACGACATTCGCTCTGCTGAAGTCGCACTGCGCGTCGTCGGCAAGGATGGTTTCATCATGGATGGCAGCAGCTCCATGAACCAGATTAGCCGCGACCCGCTGGATCTGGTGGCTCAAACGCTTAACGAGAACCATCAATACCCGGATGGTTTCGTATTGTTTCTCGGCACCCTCTTCGCCCCCAAGCAAGACCGTGATCAACCCGGCGCAGGCTTTACCCATAAAGAGGGAGACATGGTTGCCATCAGCAGCGCCAAATTCGGCACGCTGGTGAACCGGGTGACAACGAGCGACCGCGCTCCGGCATGGCAGATGGGTTACCGCGCCCTGCTCGACAACCTGCACAGTCGTGGCTTGGTTTCTGCCGCGTTCAAACCACGCTAGTTTCAACGAGAGCGCCTATGAATACGTATACCGGACATAATTTTATCAATGGCGGACGCAGCGCCCTGGGAGACGTTCGTCTACCTAGTTTCGACGCCACCACGGGTGAGCAATTGTCGGGCAGTTTTGCCGAAGCCACCCAAGAGGAAGTGGCAGCTGCGGCCCTCGCGGCTGCAGCTGCCTACCAGCCCTACCGCACGTTGCCTGCAAGCCGGCGCGCTGCGTTTCTCGACGCCATCGCCGATGAACTCGACGCCCTGGATGACGAATTCATTGCGACGGTCTGCCGCGAAACGGCATTACCGACCGCGCGCATTCAAGGTGAGCGCGCCCGTACCAGCGGCCAGATGAGACTGTTCGCCAAAGTACTTCGACGCGGTGATTTCTACGGCGCACGCATCGACCGAGCCCTGCCGGATCGCCAGCCTCTGCCCCGTCCCGACCTGCGCCAGTACCATATCGGTATTGGCCCGGTCGCTGTATTCGGTGCCAGCAATTTCCCCTTGGCTTTCTCCACCGCCGGCGGTGATACCGCCGCCGCTCTGGCAGCGGGATGCCCCGTTGTGTTCAAAGCACACCCTGGCCACATGGCAACCGCCGAATGGGTCGCTCTGGCAATTGTTCGCGCCGCCGAACAGACCGAAATGCCTGCGGGTGTGTTCAACATGATTTATGGCGGAGTCGTCGGCGCCTGGCTGGTGCAACATCCGGCTATCAAGGCCGTCGGTTTCACCGGCTCGCTCAAAGGCGGCCGGGCATTATGTGACATGGCTGCGGCTCGCCCAGAGCCCATTCCGGTGTTCGCAGAGATGTCGAGCGTTAACCCGGTACTGGTGCTGCCCGAAGCTCTTAAAGCTCGCGGCTCGCAAATTGCGACTGAGCTCAGTGCATCAGTGGTTCAAGGTGCAGGACAGTTCTGTACAAAACCAGGCATGGTCATCGGAATACGCTCTCCCGAATTCGATGCTTTTGTTGATGATCTGACCCAGCAAATTAACGCTCAATCTGCACACACCCTGCTCAATGCCGGCGGGCTGTGCAATTACTCCGATGGCCTGATCCGCCTACACCATCATCCGCAGATTCACCATCGAGCGGGGCATCCTCAAGAAGGTGGCCAGGCTCATCCGCAACTGTTCGAAGCTGACGCCGAATTGCTGATCGACCATGAGGAACTGCTTCAGCATGAAGTGTTTGGCCCCGTTGTCGTTGTTGTGGCGGCCAATGACCGGCACCAACTACTGCAAGCCCTGCAAGGTCTGCAGGGACAACTGACCGCGACGCTGATTGCCGAACCTGTGGATCTGGAGAACTTTGCCGAGTTGATTCCATTGTTGGAACTGAAGGCGGGCCGTCTGCTGCTCAATGGATACCCGACCGGTGTCGAGGTTTGCGACGCGATGGTTCATGGCGGCCCCTACCCGGCCACCTCGGATTCCCGAGGCTCGTCCGTAGGAACGCTGTCGATAAACCGTTTCTTGCGGCCAGTTTGCTTCCAAAACTATCCCGATGGCCTGCTCCCGGACGCTTTAAAAGACGCCAACCCGCTCGGTATTCTGCGCTTGGTGGATGGGGTCGGTACTAACCAAGTCTTGGGCAGATGACTCTTCGAGGATATTGAAATATTCAAATTATCCTTACCCGTGCGAATGCTGACCCTGAACTTCTTGCGCAGCGACTGCTGCGCCCGGAGCTTCTCCGTCTCCAATCCGCTGGCGCGAAGCTTCGTCGACTGGCTGCTGAGGAACCTGGAGGCAGTCAGCCAGACGACGTAGCGTTTACCCCTGAGAAACGCTCTTGAAATTGGGCAACAGGGTCGCCGTCGAAGACGTAGCTGCGCTGAGGTCTGCCTGAACCGTCTCAGGCTTCTCTTCGTCGACCACCTCGCCGTTCAGCGCCTTGTTCATCTTCACGGTGTCCAGTGCGCCGACCCATTTGGCAATGGCCATGGTGCCGACGCCGTTGCCGATGGTGTTGGTGATCGCCCGCGCTTCCGACATGAATCGGTCCACGCCCAACAGCAACACCATGCCCGCCACCGGAATGGTGCCCAGTGACGACAATGTCGCCGCCAGAATGATGAACCCCGAACCGGTCACACCGGCAGAACCTTTGGAGGTGAACATCAGCACCGCCAGGACGATCAACTGATCCGTCAGGGTCAGCGGTGTGTTGGTGGCCTGGGCGATGAAGATCGCAGCGATGGTGTAGTAGATCGCCTGACCGTCCGGGTTGAAGGTCAAGCCCGAGGGAATGATCATCCCGGCCACGGGCTTGGAGACGCCGGCCTTTTCCATCTTGGAAATCATCTGCGGCAGCACCGACTCCGAAGAGCTGGTGCCCAGCACGGTGAACAGTTCTTCCTTGATGAACTTCAAGAACTTCCACAGGCTGAAACCGCTGTAGCGACAGATCGGCCCCAGCACGAAAATCACGAACATGGCGCAGGTCAGGTAGACGCAGGCCATGAGTTTTCCGAGCGAGAACAACGAGCCAAACCCGTATTTGCCGATGGTGAATGCGATGGCACCGAAGGCACCGATTGGCGCCAGGCGCATCACCATGTTGACGATGCGGAACATCCCCTGCATCAGGCTATCCAGAGTGTCGACGAACACTTTTGCTCGCGGTCCTACATGCGCCAGCGCAATGCCGAGCAGGATCGAAAACAGCAGGATTTGCAGCACGTTGCCCTTGGCGAAGGCATCGACGATGGTGTCGGGAATGATGTTCATGACGAAGTCCATGAACGAGGTGTGTTTCACCGCCGAGGTGTAGGTGGCCAGGCTTGAAGTGTCCAGCGTGGCGACATCGATGTTCATGCCGGCGCCGGGCTTGAACACATCAACCACCACCAGGCCGACGATCAATGCCAGCGTGGACACCACTTCAAAATACAGCAACGCCCGAAAGCCCACACGACCCAACTCTTTCATGCTTTCCATGCGGGCGATGCCCGTGACCACGGTGAGGAAAATCACCGGTGCGAGGAGCATTTTGATCAGTTTGATAAAGGCATCGCCCAAGGGTTTGAGCGCGGTTGCGGTTTCAGGAATGAACACCCCGACGATGGCGCCGAGGATGACGGCGATGAGGACTTGAACATAGAGTTTGCCGAATATTCTTTTCATGACAGGGCCCTGATTTTTTATTGTTGTCAGGAAATGCCAAGGGCGCGGATGCAGTACCGACCCCTTGGCGTTGTGCCGCAGTACGACTTGAATCAGCGCTTGATCAGCTCGATCACGGCATCGGTGATCTGCCGGGTAGTGGCGGTGCCGCCCAGGTCCGGCGTGTGCAGACCGCTCTCGGTGACGGCCTCGATGGCCGACATCAGGTGTTTTGCGGCAGCCGGCTCACCCAGGTGTTCGAGCATCATCGCTGCGGTCCAGAACGTCGCGATCGGGTTGGCCACGCCTTTGCCTGTGATGTCGAAGGCCGAACCGTGGATCGGTTCGAACATCGAGGGAAATTTGCGTGACGGGTTGAGGTTGGCAGTCGGCGCGATGCCCAGGCTGCCGGACAACGCCGCGGCCAGGTCGGACAGGATGTCAGCGTGCAGGTTGGTGGCGACGATCACGTCCAGCGTCGACGGTTTGAGCACCATGCGCGTGGTCACGGCGTCAACCAGTTCCTTGTCGATCCTGACGTCAGGGAAATCCTTGGCGACTTCATAGAAAATCTCGTCCCACAACACCATGCCGTGGCGCTGGGCGTTGGACTTGGTGACCATGGTCAGGTGCTTGCGCGGACGGCTTCGGGCCAGCTCGAAGGCAAAGCGGTGAATGCGCTCGACCCCGGCACGGGTAAACACCGACACTTCAGTGGCGACCTCTTCAGGCAACCCTCGGTGAACGCGACCGCCGTTGCCGGAGTATTCGCCCTCGGAGTTTTCCCGCACCACCACCCAGTCGATCTGATCGCCGTTGAGCAACGGGCTCTTGACCCCAGGCAGTACGCGCGCCGGCCGCACATTGGCGTATTGATCGAAGCCCTGGCAGATCGGCAGACGCAGGCCCCACAGGGAAATGTGATCCGGCACGTTAAGCGCACCGACTGCGCCAAAGAAAATCGCGTCGAAGGTTTTCAGCTCTTCCAGCCCACCCTCGGGGATGTAGTAACCGTTTTTCAGGTAGTTGTCCGAGTTCCAGTCGAAGTGCTTGAAATCCAGTTCGAAGCCCGATTGCTTCGACAACGCTTGCAGCACCTCGACGCCTGCGGCGATCACTTCAACACCGATGCCATCACCTGGAACCGCAGCAATTTTGTATGCACTCATGGTTGACTCCACTCTCGTCACGTTCTTGTTGTGCCTGTCGAACGGGGTGTTCAATCAGGGTGTGAGCGGAGTATATGTAGTGAACAAATGAGTGTGAGTTACTCAAAATCACTACATACATGAACACAGGTTACGAATGAGCCAGACCCTGGATTTGTCATTTTTCTACCTGCTGGCCAATAAAGGCAGCCTCGCGGCGACGGCACGGGAACTTGGCGTCACTCCGCCGGCGGTGAGCAAACGCTTGAGCGCACTGGAAGCCCGGTTGGGCATTCGCCTGGTCAATCGCACCACCCGTTCGATGAGCCTGACCTCGGAAGGCGAGCTGTATTTTTCCCATGCCGCGCGCATCCTGACCCAGATCGATGAGGTCGAGCAGTTAATCAGCAGCAGCCGGGCGACGCCCAAGGGACTGATCCGCGTCAACGCCTCGCTGGGATTCGGGCGCCGTTATATTGGCCCTGCCCTCGGCGCCTTCTTCGCGCAATACCCTGAGGTGGAAATCCAGCTGGAAATCAGCGATCACCCGCTCGACCTGGCGACGCACGGGTTTGATCTGGGCATTCGTTTTGGCACCCTGCCCGATGCCGCTTTCCATGCGCGCAAGATCGCCTCCAATCGCCGCCTGCTCTGCGCCTCGCCGCTGTATCTGGAAAAGCACGGCGTGCCCCAGCGCCTCACCGATCTGCAGCAACACAACTGCATCTTTCTGCGGCAAAACGAAACACCCTACGGCGTTTGGAGTTTTACCAACGGCGGGCGCACGCAAAACATCAAGGTGCGTGGAGCGTTGGGCTGCAATGACGGTGAAGTGGCCCTGAACTGGGCGCTGGAAGGCCACGGTATTTTGCTTAGGGCCGAATGGGACATCGCTCGCTATGTACGCAGCGGTCGCCTGCGCCTGGTGCTGGAGGATCAGACCCCCAATCGCGCCGATGTCTATGCCGTCTACCCACAACAATTGCACTTGTCGGCGCGGGTGCGCAGCCTTATCGATTTTTTGGTGGAGCGTTTCAAACACATTGATCATTTGGAAGAACAGGAATGAGCCGGGCATTGAAACGGACTGAACGATCCTCACTGGAAAGTTATTGAACAACGTCTATTTTGATAAGTGAACGTACACCATTACTAATGCGCATTAGTTGACGCCATATTATAAATGGCGCCTGACAATTTTCAGGCGCCATTAAAGTGACCGCGTCAATCACCACAACAGAAACTTAAGACACTGAAACCCAAAACCGCGACCACAGACGTTAATAACTAATTCAACAGAACCGACGAACGGACAAAAAACAAATAAAATCCTTTAAAAACAATTAATTATGAAAATAACAGCTGCCGCTAGGCGATGTATGGGAAATTAGCAAAACCAACACAGACCGAACGCAAATATAAAAAGTTTCAAACTTATTTATTAAATTAAATAGAGCATTTAACACTTTTAAATATTGAACATAGGTGCTAATAATTCGCCCGCCACCGGGTTCTTAAGGCGTCAAACCCTTCTCACATGAAGTGAACATCAGCCCTGAGGCTGACTTTTCCGGTTTCAACTAACCCCCAAATAACGCCAGCTTGTTCAAGTTTTAATAAAACTCGGGCCAGCTATTGTGCTGCGCATAAATCTGCGCGAGGAAGGGCATCATCGCTCGTCATCAATCCAGGATTAAAATCCTATCGATTTTCGGTACCCGTCCAGAAGCCATCAAGATGGCGCCTTTGGTCAAAGCCCTCGCTGCAGAACCTGGCATTGATTCGCAGATCTGCATCACTGGCCAACACCAAAGCATGCTCAAACAGGTGCTGGATCTGTTCGACCTGAAAGCCGATTACACCCTCGATGTGATGACGCCGAAGCAGACGCTCAACTCGCTGACAGCGGCGCTCTATGCGGCGATTGACCCCGTGCTGGACACGACCTGCCCGGATCGGGTGCTGGTGCATGGCGATACCACCTCGGCCATGGTCGCCGCGATGGCTGCGTTCCATCGCCGCATCCCGGTCGGCCATGTCGAAGCCGGTTTGCGAACCGGTGATATCTACAGCCCGTGGCCCGAAGAAATGAACCGCCGCTGCATCGACCTCGGCGCGGACATGCTGTTTGCACCGACTCACGAATCGCGGCAGAACCTGCTCGACGAACGCCTGCAGGGGCGCACGTTCGTGACCGGCAACACGGTGATCGACGCGTTGCAGATGACCGCGCAGCGCATCGAACGGGACGCTGACCTGCGTGCCAGCCTGGACCAGCAATTCTCCTTCCTGCAGGGCGGCCGCAAGGTCCTGCTGGTGACCGGGCATCGTCGTGAGAACTTCGGCGAAGGCTTCCTCGATATCTGCAAGGCCTTGAGCCATCTGGCTCGGCGTGCCGACATCCAGATTGTCTATCCGGTGCACTTGAACCCCAATGTCATGGGCCCGGTCACCGAACACCTGGGCGGCCTGCCTAACGTGCACCTGATCCAGCCGCTGGACTACCTGGCCTTCGTGCGCCTGATGCAACGGGCACACGTGATCCTGACCGACTCCGGTGGTGTGCAGGAAGAAGCGCCGTCGCTGGGCAAACCGGTACTGGTCATGCGCGATGTGACCGAGCGACCGGAAGCTGTCGCCGCCGGCACCGTGCGACTGGTCGGCACCTCGCCGGACTCGATCATCGAGGGCGTCAACGCGCTGTTCGATGACGACCTGCTGTGGCGTCGCTGCTCCCTGGCGGCCAACCCCTACGGCGATGGCCTGGCCAGCTCGCGCATCGTCGACGCCCTGATGGGTCGTCCGGTCGATGAGTTCATCGTCGCCAGCCCTTTGCCTCAATTCCTGCACTCTCCGTCAGGGGTGCCGGTGGCCGAGAGACATCACCCGGCTTTTACCGCTCAGTAACCCAAATCACTTCTCCCCTTATCAGCTCGAGATCTACCTGAATGAAGTCTTCCGTTGCCATCCATACGGGTGCGCTCAGCGCCTTTGCCTGTGGCGTGAGCCTGCTCGCGCTCATGCCGACCTTTGCCTTGGCCGCGGACAGCCCGCTCACCCAGGCGATCAACCGGCTCACCGCCGATACCCGACAAGAGCGTGAGATTCGCTTGAGCGATCTGGGGATCGATGCACCGATCATCCTCGGTTCCACCGATTCGCGACGTGAACTGTATCTGCCGGTGCCGGCGGGCGTGCCGCTGACGGATGCGTCGCTGAACTTCGATGCCAGCTACCTCAATGGCGAAGGTGGCCGCAACACCCTGATGCTGTCGCTGGATGGCTATCCGGTGAGCGCGCAAGGGCTCAGCGAACCTCAGGGCAATGCCAGCGCGATACTCGGCGTGGACAAGAAAGCGCGAGACAGCGGCTCGGTACGCCTGGGCGTCGCCTGGTCATCGGTCGTGTCGCGTGTGTTGTGCGAAGACGAACGCGCCATCGGCAACGTATTACGCATCGAACCGGACACCCGACTCACTTACAGCTACGACGCCAGCCTTTTGCAGGACGTCGGTGCGGCCTGGACAGCATTGCCTGGCAAACCGGGGATCATGGTTGCGCCGGGCACGGTGTCCGCCGAAAGCTACGACGCCGCCTGGCGCCTCGGTGTGGCGCTGGAGCGGATCGGCAAGCACGCCCGCATCCTGCCCTTCCCGGCACTCCAGGACAGCGTTGACCTGAGCGGCCTGCGCATCCCGGCCGAACTGCTGGCGATCCCGGCCTTCGCCAGTCTGAACGGCAAAGGTTCGCAGGTCCTGGCGAACCCGGCGCAAATCGGCGCGCTGCTGATGTTGGGCCAGACCCCGAACGTCCAGGCTGACCTGGCGATCAACGACCCGCAACTGCTCAAGGCCGTCAATGACGCCCTCGACGCCTTGCAGAGCCAGATTCAAGGCCTCGACGCCTCCGCCGTCAACGCGTTCACGCAATGGCGTGCGCAGCACATCAACGCAGGCCTGGCCGCCACCGGCACGGACAACGTACGCCTCGCACTGCTGGGCACACGTCCGGTACTGATGATCGCGCCGCAAGCGACCGGCAAGGCCCTGGCGTTGTTCAGCTCGGCCTGGAACACCCTGGCCCGCAGCCGTCAATTAACGGTCAGCGAAGCCCAGTTGCCACTGAGCGCCGATGGCCGCGTGGCGTTGTCGCGCCTGGGCGGTAACCCCGGCGCCATCGACGTGCTGGCCAAGTCCGACTGGAGCACCTCGTTCCCGCTGGGCAGCGTGGCCTACGACGGTCGCTTGCCTGTGAAGGCGGTGATCGACGTGTCCGCCGCTCCTGGTGCCTCGGACACTGATCCGGTGGCCTCGCTGTTTCTCAACGATTACCTGATTGGCGCGCAACAGCTGGTGGCCAACGGTGAAAAGCAACGCATCGAAGCGCGCATCCCGCGTTACGCCTTGGGCTCGACCAACGTGTTGCGCGTGTCGTTCCAGCGTCAGCCTGTCAGCGACCGCTGCCTGGAAACACCACAGGCGTTCCCGGTCTCGGTATTGCCGACCAGCCATATCGTGCTGGAAAAAACCACGCTAGGTGATGACTTCTCCGGCATGGCTGCGCGTTTTGCCATGGACACGCAAATCCTCGTGCCACAGGCCTACCTCGAGCACCCGGCAAGCAGTTTGCCGCAGGTGATTTCGGTCGCCGACGCCGCCGGCGTTTCGCCGCTGCGGGCAAATCTGAATGTCAGCGCTGACCCGAAAAACCCGGTCACGCCGGACAAGCCTTTCCTGGCGTTCGAGCTGCCGATCAAGGACAGCAAAGAGTCGGTGCTGGTCGATGACCAGGGTCGCCTGCGCGTCAATCACAAGGATCAACTGCTGCTGGACGTGCATCCCCTCAACCACCTGGCCTCGTTGCAAGTGGTCGATGCCGGCAGCCAGCACGGTCTGGTCTATCGCACCCTGGGCGCCGACGCGCCACGCTTCGCCAAGCAGGTTCTGCTGAACCGCGGCGACGTCGCCATCCTCGGTGACAACGGCACCCTGACCACCTTCGATACCCAGGACCCGAGTGGCAGCCAACTGATCGACAACGAAGAACCCAAAGGCCTGGATGCCTGGCGCACGCCGTCGCTGCTGTGGCTAATTCCCGGCGGCATTCTGTTGGTCCTCATCCTGTTGTTGGCTGGCCGTAACGCCCGTCGCAATCGTCAATAACGGTACCCTTCGATGACGTCGCTTTATTGGCCCTACTGGCTGGCCCACTACTACAGCTTCCTGGAGATCTCGACCATCGTGGTCGCGATATTGATCCTGATCTCCGGGGTTGACGATCTGTTCATTGACCTGTGGTACTGGTCTCGCCGCCTGTTTCGCAAGTTCACCGTGGGCCGCAAGTACCGGCCGCTGACCGCCGAGCAACTGATGGCCAGGGACGAACAACCCCTGGCAATCATGGTCCCGGCGTGGCTGGAATACGACGTCATCGCGCCGATGATCGAGAACATGGTGTCGACCCTCGATTACCAGAACTATGTGGTCTTCGTCGGCACCTACATCAACGACCAGCGCACCATTGATGAAGTGGAACGCATGCGTCGGCGCTACAAGCAGTTGCATCGCGTGGAAGTCCCGCATGCCGGGCCGACCTGCAAGGCCGACTGCCTGAACTGGGTGATCCAGGCGATTTTCCTGCACGAGAAAACCCACGGCATGACCTTCGCCGGCGTCGTGCTGCACGACAGCGAAGACGTGCTGCATCCGATGGAATTGCGCCTGTTCAACTACTTGCTGCCACGCAAGGACATGATCCAGTTGCCCGTGGTTTCGCTGGAGCGCAACTGGTACGAATGGGTCGCTGGCACCTACATGGACGAGTTCGCCGAATGGCACGGCAAGGACCTGGTGGTGCGTGAAAGCATGACCGACACGGTGCCGTCTGCCGGCGTCGGCACGTGCTTTTCACACCGCGCGTTGCGCGTGCTGGCCGGGGAAACCCAGAACCAGCCGTTCAACACCGACAGCCTCACCGAGGACTACGACGTCGGCGCACGCCTGGCCAAGGTCGGCATGAACGCGATCTTCGTGCGCTTCCCGGTCAAGTTTCGGGTGCTGCGCAAATCGTGGTTCCGCAAGCCGTACGAATCGACCCTGACAATGCCGTTGTGTGTGCGCGAATTTTTTCCCGACACCTTCCGCACCGCGTTCCGCCAGAAAGCTCGCTGGACCCTAGGCATCGGCCTGCAAGGCTGGGAGCAAATGGGCTGGAACGGCTCGCTGGCCAACCGTTATCTGCTGTTTCGTGACCGCAAAGGCGTGGTGACGGCGTTCGTCAGCATCATCGCTTACGTGATTCTGGTGCAGCTGCTGGCGTTGATCATCCTGCGTCACAGCGGTCTGTGGGACGTGAGTTTCCCGACCCCGTTTGAAACCAACGGCTTCATCAAATACCTGTTGCTGGCCAACGGTGCCGCACTGGCCTGGCGTATCGCCCACCGCTGCTACTTCACCACCGTGCTCTACGGCTGGCAGCATGGTTTGCTGTCCATTCCGCGCATGGTCGTCGGCAACTTCGTCAACTTCATGGCCGCCTCACGGGCCTGGCGCATGTTCCTGGTCGGCAAGGTGATGAACCGCAAACTGGTGTGGGACAAGACCATGCACGACTTCCCGTCCACCGACCTGGTCGCTGTCGCACCGCGCAAGCTGGGCAGCGTGTTGCTGTCCTGGCAGGCGATCAACGAAACCGACCTGCAAAGCGCCCTCACGGAACAGAAAACCCGGCACATGCCCTTGGGCCGTATTTTGCTCAGCAACGGTTGGCTGGATGACGAGACCCTGGCTGAAGCCATCGCTTTCCAGAACGACATGCCCCGGGTGTTCGATCTAGCGAACAAGGCACAGGACGCCAACCAGACGCTCGACGATGAATTCGCCCTGCGCTGGCGCGTGGTGCCGCTTGGCCTGAATGCAGACGGCCTGGCGCAAATCGCCGTGGCCAGTCCACTGCCGGCCGAAGGTCTGCAACAGATCAGCGATGAGCTGGGCAGTGAGCCGGTGCAACTGATCGCCCGGGAAAGTGAAATCGTCGCGCAATTGCGCCAACTGAATGTGCGCGATGGCCAGGCCGTACCGGATGCCCGTGCGCCGCTGTTGGGCGATCTGCTGATCGAGATGGGCCTGCTGGATCGCGAGGTGTTCGACCGCGCCATGTTGCAGTACCGCCCGCAACGTCACGGACGCATCGGCGACTATCTGGTCGACAGCGGCGTGCTGCCCCGCGAAATCATCGAAAAGGCCGTGGCACGTCAGCACAGCCACTACCCTGCGGAGCTTCCGGCATGAATCGCCCCTTGTTGACCCTCATGGCCACGGGGCTGAGCCTGATACCTGCGCTGGCCCTTGCCGAAAACCTGCCGCTGCCATTGACCGGCCCGGCCTATGTCACCGCCAACGAGGCCTACAGCGCCTACGAGCGCAAAGACTACGACCTGGCCATCGCCAAGGCGCGCGAAGCACTGCGTCAGCGCGCCGACATCACCCGTTTGAATACGCTGATTGCGCTGGCGCAACGGGACAAGGAGCTGCGCGACCACCCCAACAGCTACTCGCCGTCACGCCAGGCTCCGGGCTTCGGCGCCGCGGCCCAGGCCTTCAAGGCCTATGATCGCGATGACTTCGGCACGGCGGCTATTGCGGCACGCAAAGCCATCGCGCAAGCACCCAAGCGCATGGACTATCGACTGCTGTTGATCGAATCCTTGCAGCGTCAGCAGCATTTGCAGGACGCCGATCAAGCCACCACCCAGGCCTTGGCCGTCTTCCCCAATGACGATACGCTGCTGATGCGTCGCGAAGCGATTCGTCGTCAACTTGCCGCACCGCTGGCGGTTGAAGGCTATCGCGCCCTGGAACAGGGCCAAGTACCGCTGGCCGTGGACCGGGCGCAAAAAGCCGTCGCCTGGGCGCCGGAAATCGGCGCCAACCAGCAACTGCTGATCAGTGCCTTGCTGGCTGCCAACGATTACCGGGGCGCCGAACAGGCCGCGTCCGGTGCATTGGCCCAGGACGATGGGGAAATCGCTCCGTGGATTCTGCGCAGCTACGCCCTGGATCGTCAGGGCAAGACCCAGGCCGCTCAGGCGGACCTCAATCACGCCCTGGCCATCGACGGCTTGCTGGAAACCGAAATCCGCGACATTCGTTTCTTCGCCGCCGACGCCGCACTGGCCCATGGCGAGCCTCAGCAAGCACTCGATCAGCTGCAACCGCTGAGCGACGATGAAGGCGGTGAAGTGGCCCGTCGACGCACCGCTGCCCGTATGGCGTTGCGCCAGAAAAACAACGGTGCGAACGTCACCGCCCGCTTCCCTGCCCCGGCCTTGAACTGTCAGGAAACGGCCTTCGGCCTGGTCTGCGATATCTGGCCGGGCAACCAGCGCGACGGCGGCACGGACATGGCGACCCAGGCTTACGCAGCCCTGGCCCGCAAAGACCCAGCGACGGCAGCGGCCCTGGCGAAACAGGCCATTGACCGTGCGCCGCAGAATCCGGCGTACCGGCGCTTGCTGGTCAGCGCCTTGAGCGACCAGAAACGTGTACCCGAAGCCATCACGGCGGCCAGCGAAGGTCTCAAGATCACCGGCGACGACGCGCGACTGCTGGCCCAACGCGGCCGTCTGCGTCAGCAAGCGGGTGACGATGCCGGGGCTCGCCAGGACTTTACTCAAGCCCTGGCACTGGGCAGCCTGCCCGCTTACGAAGAAGCCAGCCTGTATGCCGCCATCGGCCAGCGCCGAACCGCGCGCGAACGGCTGCAACAAGCGCGTGATACTGGTGAGCTTGAATCGATGAGCGACCTGCAAATCGCTTACCTGTCGGTCCAGGCCGGCGACGATGACAGCGCCCATGAGTCGTTCCGCAAGGCCGACGCCCAGACCCGACTCTCGCCGACAGCCACTCAGGATGCGGCCTACAACGCGATGCGGGTCAATGACGACGAGCAAGCCGTCACCTACTTCAAGCGCGTCATCGATTCGACCAATGCCGGCGATCTGGACCTGACCCCACAGCAGCTGTTCGACACCCGTCGCGCGGTGGCCGATGTGTCACGCACCTGGGGCTTGACCAACACCACCAGCTATCGCGGCAACAGCACCAGCAGCGGCCTGAGTTCTGCGCCGAGCAGTGGCAGTGGCAGTACCAGCAATGACAGCGTGCAAAACAGCACCGAACTTTCCTGGCGCCCCCTGGGCTACCGCAACGCTCGTTTTGTCGAACTCTACGGTCGCGTCACCGACACGTTGTGGAGCAAGAACAGCGATTCGGATACCGGCGTCGATGCGCTGCAAGGCGCCTTGGGCGTGCGGGTTAAACCGTTCACCTCGCTGAATGTGATGGCTGCCGTCGAGCGCACCTTCCCCTTGGGCTCATCGAATGTCGACGGTGACTGGTTGCTGCGTCTGGGTTATGGCTCCAGCATCGGCACCGACCTGCGGGTCGATACTGACAGCTGGTGGACCTCGCAGCTGTACGCCGAAGGCGGTCATTACGTCAACGCCTCGCGCAACTACTTCAACAGCGAATGGCAGGTGGGCCGCAGCTACGCCATCGGCGGCGTGGGCTCGCGCTGGGTGACGTTCCCGCATGTGGTGGCCGCGTTCGACTACGACTCGAAGATGAACAGCGAGACCGGCGCCGACGGCAGCGACCACACATCGTCCGGCAAGGCCGGCGGCATTGGCGTGGGCAACAACGTGCGCTACTGGTTCCGCGAAGACGCGTACAACGCGCCTCGCTCCTACGTGGATTTTTCCCTGCAATACCGTGTGAAGGTGCTGGGCGAAGACAACGCTGAAGGCGTGTTCGCGCGCCTGACCTACTCCTATTGAGGACTTGCATGAACGTTCGAATGTGTTTGTGGCTGGGTCTTGGCCTGCTCCCGATGGGGGCGCACGCCGCCTCTGAAATCGCCCAGTTGTATGCGCCAAAACTGCCGGAAGGTTCGGCCTGGTTGCGCGTGGTCAATCCGTCCGACACTGCCCAGCAAGTGCGGGTCGACCAGGGCGCAAGCGTTACCCTTTCCGCACAAGCCACAGTGGCCAGCCCTTTTCAGGTGGTGGACTCGCGACAGCCGCTGCACGTAACCGTCAATGGTCAGGAGATCAAAGGGCTGAGCGCGCCGAAAAGCGCGTGGGTCACGTTGATCCTCGACAGCGACCCGACACGGGCGCCACGCCTGGTGATCGACCCGCCGTTGCGCGGCAAGGACCTGCGCGCCGAACTGAATGTCTACAACCTGGCCAACGGTTGCGACAAGGCCGAGGTCAAACTGGCCAACGGCGCCCCTGTCTTCAATCAGCTGCCGTTCAACGGTCAGGCCCAGCGCACGATCAACCCGGTGCAAGCGACGCTGGTTGCCTCCTGCAATGAAACCGCGAGCCTGCCGTTGAAGCTTGAGCCTTTCAAGGCCGGTGACCGTTACAGCCTGTTCTTGGTCGGCTCGCGGCAGGCGCCACGCCTGATTGGGCTTGTCGACCAGAGCGCGCCATGAACCTTCAATTGAAATCCGCTGGCCGCCCTCCTCGCCTGTCGATTCCTGGCGTGATCGCCGGCCTGTTGTTGAGCCTGTCCGGTGCCAGCGTTCAAGCGGCGTCGGCGGTGATTACTGGCGACGGCGGCTGGTTATTCCCGGCCTGGGAAAGCCTGAGCAAGGTGGACAACGCCGGCACGGCGCGCAACATCGCGCTGGTCAAAACGCTCCAGCAGCAACTGCAACGCGAACACATCGGGCTGATCGTACTGGTTGTGCCCATGAAAGCGCCGTTCTATGCCCAACGCTTGCCCGCCGATCAGCCGCTCAGCACAGCAGTGAATCAGCGTTACGAGCATTTGCAGACTGACCTGACTCGCGCCGGCGTGACCACGCTGGATATCAAGCCGATCCTGCAACGCACCGAGGTTGGCCAGCAGACCGCGTTTTACCGCGCCGACTACCACTGGACAGCCTGGAGCGCAGAAAACACCGCCGATGCCACCGCGCAACTGATCACCGAGCGTTACCGCCTGCAAGGTCAACCCGGTGGTGGCGCTGCACTGGGCCAGTGGTTCGAACGCCGCGCCTTCGGCGACCTGGCGAGTAACTTTCTGCCGGCGATCAAGCGCAAGGCCATTGGTCGCGACATCTACACCGTGCGCCATCAGGCCGAGAACGACTTGCTGATCGATGATGCTCCGGCGCCGGTTCAAGTCATCGGCAACAGCTTTGTCCAGCCTTACCTGGGCTTTACGCAAAAGCTTTCCAATGCCCTGGACCGTCCCGTCGCGCTGACCTGGAATCCCGGCGATGTCGGCCCGTGGGCTACGCTGCTGCAATACCTGGAGTCGGCGGATTTCGCCCAACACAAACCGCAAGTGATCGTCTGGCAATTCAACGAGGGGCAGTTCCACCTCGGCCCGGATGCGGCCGCCAACTGGAACGCCAAGGGCGTCACCTCGCTGAGCCAATGGCATCAACGCATCGACAAGGCTCTGCCGTGAAGATTCTTGGCTACACCGTCAGCCGGGCAACCCTAGCCGGACTTTTGTTCGCCGCCACTCTCGGTGCAGGTACCAGCATGCTCTATGTGACCCACAACAAGACCCTGGAACCAGGGGTTGTCGGCATCGTCTGGCAGCCAGACAACAAGACTGTCGGCATAAATGGCCACTGGGAAAAACTCGGCGCGCGTGAGCTGCTGGTGCAATGGACGGTTGTCGACGATCAGGCCTTTGTGGCCGGCACCGGCCTGCCCAGCGTACCGGTCCTGCCCGACTGGGCGCGCATCGCCAAGGCACCGTGGGCGCAGGATGTGATCGTCGGACTGGCCGGTTACTTCAGCGAAAACCGCTCACGGGACAACATCGAGCAACTGGCCGCGACCTCGGAGCGCATCGCCAAGTTGCCGACGCCGCTGCACGTCACCGGCTGGTATTTCCCCGCCGAAGTCGACCCCAGCTGGACCCGCGCCAAAGAGCTCCCCGCCCTGCTGGCCAAGCTGCCGCGACCGTTGTGGATCAGCGTCTACGACGGCGCCAACATTGGCCCCGCCGCCACCGCCGACTGGCTCAAGCAATGGCTGCCCAATGACATCGGCGTGTTCTTCCAGGACGGCGTCGGCGTCTACGCCCGCACCGCCCCGGTGGCCAAAACCTACGCCGACGCCCTGAGCCAACGCCTGGGCAAAGACCGCGTGCGGATCATCGTCGAAGCCTTCCGCCCCCGCTTCGGTGGAGGATTTCGTTCCGCAACCGCTGCTGAGCTCAAGCCGCAAATGGCAGCGTACAACGGTTATCCGCTGTACCTGTTCGATGGGCCGCACTACGTGACGCCTGAGTTGGTCGATCAATTGGCGCAATAACGTCCGAAGGCGACAAGGGTCTGCTTCCTCGGCACTTGTCGCAAGCAGCGACGAACGCGTAAGTTGCACAGGCTGCCATTCACGTCAGTCTGGAGTTGATCGATGCGCATCGCCTTGCTGTCCGACATCCACTTGTCCGTCAACGCAATCCCCTTTCCCGATGTGGATGCCGACATTGTCGTGCTCGCCGGCGATATCTCGCGACCGGCACGGGCCATTGAGTGGGCCAGATCCTGCCCTTTGCCAGTCGTGTATGTGGCGGGCAACCATGAGTTTTATGGCAGTGACCTGATCTCGACCTACGCGCAGTTGAATAGCTTGACCGAAGGCACGCAGATCCACGTGCTGGAACGCTCGCAATACATCCACAAAGGCGTGCGTTTTTTGGGTTGCACCTTGTGGTCAGACTATCGTCTGCTCGATGACGCAGAGGAACGGGCACAAGGCATTGCCTTGGCGAAGAACGTGATCCGGGACTTCACCCGTATAAAAATCTCACCCGATTTCGAGGATCCGTTCACCCCGGCAGTGTCCCAACTGATTTTCTTGCAGACCGTTGCCTGGCTGGAAGAATGCTTCAGCCAGGACCCTACGATTCCCACGGTGGTGGTTTCGCATTTCGCACCGACACGGTTGAGCATCAGCCCGCTTTTCGAGCGCTCTGCGATTAATGCGAGTTTCGTTTCAGACCTCGAAGCCCGCATCAAAGAGTGGCAGCCGGCGCTCTGGCTACACGGCCACACCCACGGGAGCTTTGACTATCGGGTCGGCAACACCCGCGTCATGTGCAATGCCCGTGGCTATGCGAAAGACGGCATCAATGAGAACCCTCATTTTGATGACGCCTGTGTGATTGACCTGGATGTCTGAGGCGAGGCCCTCGCCATGCGGGTCAGCCCCTGACAGCCGCTTCGATTGCCGCGACGTCGATTTTTCCCATCTGCATCATGGCGTTGAATGCACGCTTGGCCGCCGCTTTATCAGGATGGTTGATCGCATCCGTCAGGACGCGAGGCGTGATCTGCCACGAGATCCCCCATTTGTCCTGGCACCAGCCGCAGACGTTTTCCGCGCCGTCGTTGCCGACGATTGCGTTCCACAAGCGGTCGGTTTCGGCTTGGTCATCGGTCGCCACCTGGAACGAAAAAGCCTCGTTGTGCTTTACCCCTGAACCACCATTCAGCCCAAGGCAAGGAATGCCCATCACCGTGAACTCGACCGTCAAGACATCGCCCTGCTTGCCCGCCGGGTAGTCGTCAGGCGCACGAAGAATGGTGCCCACTACGCTGTCGGGAAACGTCTTGGCGTAGAACGTCGCAGCGTCCAGCGCAGTGCCGTCGTACCACAGGCAAATCGTGTTTTTGCTGACCATTTCGGTTCTCCAGAATCGGGAGTGAATGATCATTCTAGTAGAGCCGCCAACCGAGCTACTTCGCCCGTCCGCAAAACAGACCAAACGCAGTTGCCTTCAGTAGCTGCGCTTGTCCTATTCTGTATCCAACTAACCACTCTGGACACCGACATGCCCGCCCCCGAATCCAACCTTCTGCAAAGCTGGCACCACAACGCCAAACCCTGGATCGAAGCCATCCGCGGCGGCACCATCGAAAGCCGTCTCCAGGTCACCGATCAGGCCATCTTGCTCGCGGTGCTGGGCCGCCAGCCCGAACGGGTGTTGGACCTGGGGTGTGGCGAAGGCTGGCTGCTGCGCGCGTTGACTGAACGAGGCATCGAGGCAGTCGGTGTCGATGGCGGCGCGACGCTGGTCGAGGCCGCGCAGGCGGCGGGTTCTTCACCCGTACATGTGGCGAGTTATGAGGCGCTGGTGGATTCGACGGTGGACATAGGCCGCGACTACGACCTGATCTGCGCCAACTTCGCCCTGCTGCACCAGGACATCATCCCGCTGCTCGCCGCCATGAACACCCTGCTCGCCCCTGGCGGCGCGCTGGTGATCCAGACGCTGCATCCGTGGATCGCCGCGGGGGATGACTATCAGGACGGCTGGCGCGAGGAGACGTTCGCGGGGTTCAAGGGCCAATGGAAACCGATGCCGTGGTATTTCCGCACCCTGTCCAGTTGGCTCAATGCGCTGGACATGGCCGGTTTTCAGTTGACCAGCCTGCAGGAGCCACAACACCCGCAAAGTCCTGTGCCGCAGTCATTGTTGATGGTGGCTGAGCCACGGGTTTGAGCATGTATTCGGATTAAACATCGCTGTGGCTGACCTCTTTTTCCCTGACACCGACCAAGGTATTGAACGCCTCAACATCCAGTGGCCTGCTCAGGAAGTAGCCTTGACCTTCATCGCATGACACCGCTTTGAGCAACTTCAGTTGTTCAGCGGTTTCGATGCCCTCCGCCGTCACGGTGAGTGCCAGCGCACGCCCCAGGCCGACGATGGCCTGGATAATCGCCTTGTCATCCTCGCTTTCATCGAGCCTGTTCAAAAAGCTGCGGTCTATCTTCAGGCCATCGAAAGGAAACGCGCGCAGATAGCTCAGCGAAGAATACCCGGTGCCGAAATCGTCCATCGCTATGCGCACGCCAAGACGTTTCAGAGTGCGCATGATTTCCAGCGCGCCCGAAGCATCTTCGAGCATGACGCTCTCGGTAATTTCCAGTTCTACGCGGGCGGGGTCGATGCCAGAGTCGTCGAGCGACTGCTGAATGCGCTCGACCAGATTGCCCTGTTTGAACTCGGTCGGCGACAGGTTGACGGAGACGAACAGACTCTCCGGCCATTGCGCGGCGCTCGTGCAGGCGGTATTGAGCACCCAGTTGCTCAAGGCGAGTATCAGCCCTGATTCTTCGGCAATCGGGATGAAGGTGTCGGGCGGTATCAAGCCGTGGTCGGGATGTTTCCAGCGTACCAAGGCTTCGGCGCCGACCATTTTTCCGTCGGCAATCCGATAGCGGGGCTGGAAATGCAGGCGCAGTTCGCCGTGCTTGATCGCGAAACGCAGATCGTTTTCCAGGCGACGACGCTCAATGATCTTGGCATTCATATCACCAGCGTAAAAACGCCAAGTGTTACGACCCGCGGCTTTGGCCTCGTACAGGGCAATGTCCGCATAACGCAGCAGTTCGGCCGCTTTGCTTGCGTCGTTTGGCGCCATTGCGATGCCGATGCTGGCGCTGACAAACACTTCCTGCTCATCGATCGCGACCGGCCGCTCGATGGATTCGATCAGGCGGTGACAGAGTGCCTCGACTTCGTCCTGGGAACTGACGTCGGTGAGGATCAGCACAAATTCATCCCCGCCGACCCGGGCGACAAGGTCGCCGTGGCGTACGCAATCTGCCAGGCGGCTCGACACTTCATTCAGAACAAGATCGCCTGCCGCGTGCCCAAGCAAGTCGTTGACCGGTTTGAACCGATCCAGGTCCAGGCTGAGCATGACCAGCGGTGAATCTTCGCTTGGCATTGCCTTGAGTTTACCGTCAAGAAACTCCTGCAGACGTGTCCTGTTGGGCAGCCCGGTCAGGGAGTCATGCTGGGACAGAAACTCGATGCGTCGACGGGCTTCGACTTCTTCCGTCACATCAGTGGCTGTACCTCGGAACCCTTTACAGGGCATGTCTCGGGCCGAGAGACGAGTGATTCGCTCACACCCCTGGGGATCCACGTAGCGACACTGGATAGTGATATCGGGACGCCGGTTCGGGAGGCTCAGCCACTGAGACAATGTGCCTGATTCAGTACCCAGCAGATCATCCATTGGCGCACCAATCCAGGCGTTCATAGAGAGCCCGGTGACGGCTTCAAATCGCTCCGACAGATAGGTGAAGCGCCAATTCGCATCGATTTCCCAGACCCAGTCCGAGCTGGCTTCAACCACATCGCGAAAACGCGCTTCGCTGGTGGCAAGGGCGTCCTGACTTTTCTGCAACGATGCGTAGCTGGCATCCAATGCAAGCGCAGCTGCGGTCGCGCGCCGCAAAATTACCCACGTCATCAGGCACACCAGCAACGCGGCGATGCCAATCAATGGCAACCCTATTCCCAACAAGCGCAGACCCGGCCTGGACGAAATCCAATGCAATTTGCCGACGGTGCCGTCATCGCCCAAGGCAAAGAGCGACGTCGAGCCAACGTCATCGGCGGTGGCGACACGCAAGCCATTTACCCCGAAATCGTTGCCTATCGCCTGGAGTTTGGCGTCTTCCAGCATGTCCACGAAAATCAGCACCGACGGCAGTCGGTCATCCGCCGTCACGGTCGGATCGGTGCCCGGTGTAATAGCGGCGGCCGCGACGAGGGCCGGTACGCCGCCAATATTGACGAAGGCGGTGGTCGGCGTTTCCGATTCCGCGCCCGCACGAGCCTTGTCGAGAATCGAGTCAACGGAATGCCCAAGCCACTGGGCGAGCTCAACGGATTTCAGCTCTCCTTTGACGACCGAATAGACAGCGCGGTTGACGTCATTGACGACAAACAGCCCCTGGATGCCAAAATCCGCGTAAAGCGTGGAGCCAACGTTTTGTCGCACAAAGGCCCAATCGGGGTCGACTTGAGTGTGCAGGTGCTTGTATGCATCACCCCAAAATGCGTAATCCTTGACGGTCAGGCGCAGAGATTTTTCCAGTGATTGCACCGCTTTCTGCGTGTAGAAAGCACTTTCGGCTTCCTCCGTACGGTCTAAATCCCGGGCAAGAAAAACCAGTGAAACGCTGGCCAGCAAAAACACACCGGCCAGTAACCCCACAAACTTGAACAGAGAGGCCCGAGCCAACGATACGCTTGTACGGTTGGAGAGGGAGGAAACGATAGAAGCGAGATTGTTCGGCATGATTTACCGCAGTTCGTTGGTGCAAGGCGCTTGCATACAACGCTATCGGCGGCGGTGGAAGAACTATGAGCGATCTCGTTTTCTACGTGGCCATTTGCGACAGAAGGCTCTACTGCGGCTGAAACGTCTGAAGATACGCCAACAGGTTGTCGACTTTTTCCGGATCGCTGAGCCCCCAGAAAATCATGCGAGTGCCGGGCACGACGGATTTCGGCGCTTCAAGGTAGGCGGTCAGGGTTTCGCGGGTCCAGACGATGCCGGCAGATTTCATTGCGTCGGAGTATTGGTAATCCGGGGTGCTGCCCGAACGTCGGCCAAATATGCCGTTGAGCTGCGGCCCGAACGAACCTCGCGCCGATTCGCCGACCTGATGGCAGCCGCCGCACAGACGCGGGAACAATTTCGCACCGGCTTCAGCGTCGCCGGCCGCCTGTGCTTGCGCACTGAACGCTCCAGCATTGAGCACCAGGGCGAAGGTGAGTAACGCGGCTTTCTTCATATAGGGTTCCGGATCAGAGGGTGTTCACAGCGCAAGCTTTGCGGCGATTTCACCATGATCGTTTATCCTGTGCACCCCGAAATTTCACCGGAGACACCTGTGCCACCCCTGACCGCCCGCGAGGTTTACCAGTTATTGCGCGACGCTGCGCTGGAAGTCCGGCCGCTTAAGCGCCTCGACGAACAGCCCGAACCTGGCCATGTGCACGTCGACATCGAAGGCTGGCGCCTGAGCCTCGGTTTCGAGGGCAATCGCCTGCGTCATTGCCAACGATGCCAAAGCCCGGATGGTCGCACGGGTGAGCCCGACAGCTGGCAACGCTACGGCACCGATCCGGTGAGTTTGCTCAGCACTTGGGAGCAGGCGCAGATTGAACGGCTGTGCGCCGAAGTCACGCAATAACGCCCTCAAAGCGCTGCAACGAAAACGCCGACAAATCCAGGTCGCTGCTACCCCGCACACACCACTGCGCCAACGCTTCCCCCAGCGCCGCGGAATGCTTGAAGCCATGCCCGGAACAGGCGGACACCACCAGGGTGTTTTTCAACGAGGGATGCTCGTCGATGATGAAATGGCTGTCCGGCGTCACGGTGTAGGCACATACCGCCGACTTGGCGACCCGCGAGCTGACACCGGCGATCTTGCCGCGCACGTGGGTGTCGAACATCTCTTGTGCTTCGGCGGCGCTGACGGTTCTGTCCAGCGTGTCGGGCGACGATTGTTCGCTGTACTGCTCGGTCGCGACCTTCAGGCTGTTCTCACCGGGCAACGGTGGAAAGCCATAGCTCGCATCATCATCTGCCCCTTGATGGCGGATGAACGCCGGCGAGACCGGCGCGAATTGCGCCGTTTCTTCCAGCTCGAACCAGAACAGCGTCTGGCGACACACTCGCAGCAAACAGTCGAAGGGTGCGCCGAGCAAACCCTGGGACCACATGCCCGCGCTGATCACCACCTTGTCGGCAATGATCGTGCGCTGATCGGTCGTGACTGTGACGCCCTGCTCGTCCGAGCGGATCTGCGTGACGGTTTCCCCTGTGAGCAGCGTCGCGCCCAGTGCTTCGGCGAGTTGCAGCTGCACCGCAATGCAGCGCTCGGGCCGGACGTAGCCGCCACTCGGTTCGAAGTAGCCGACCGCCGTGCCCAGCACCGGTGAAAACTGCGGGAAGCGCTGGCGAATCTGCTCCGCCGACAACCGCTCGTGTTCGATGCCGTGGGTTTTCGCTAGGTGCAGGGTGCGGTGGGTGAAGTCGCTGGCATCGTCAGCGTCGTAGTCAGGGCCGGAGGTCATGACCAGCACGCCACACTGTTCGAACAGCGACTCGCCGGACAGCGCTTCGAGCTCGCGCCAGATTCGGTGGGAATTACGAACGATGGGCAGATAGGCGGCGCCCTCCCCGACCGAAAGCCGGGTGATGCGCGTGTCGCCGTGACTTGAACCTTGATCGTGGGGAGGATGGTGGCGGTCGACGCCGATCACATTGACGCCGGCCTTCGCCAGTTGATACAGCGTGGCGGCGCCCATCGCGCCCATGCCGAGAACCGCTACTTCACACCGATGTTCCATCCCTGCCCCCACCGAAAACCAGATGATTGAAAAGCCTCCAGCATAAGCGCTTCGTTCTGATTTTTCAGTGGCGGCACAGATGATCCTCGACGGAGGCGTTAAAAACGCGGTTTGACTGCCTTCCAGTCCGGTTTATAACGCTGCATCTGCTTCACGTCATCGCGCTGGCGGATACCGCAGGTCAGGTATTGGTCATGCAGCTTGCCGAGTTGATCGTGGTCCAGCTCCAGGCCCAACCCTGGCGCACGGGTGATTTTCACGCAGCCATCGACAATCGGAATCTTGCCGCCCTTGATCACCTCTTCGTCCGGCTCCTGCCACGGGTAATGCGTGTCGCAGGCGTAATCCAGATTGGGCACTGCGGCAGCCACATGTGCCATCGCCATCAGGCTGATGCCCAGGTGCGAATTGGAATGCATCGACACGCCAAGGCCAAAGATGTCGCACATTTTCGCCAGCGCCTGGGTGTCGCGCAGACCGCCCCAATAATGGTGATCGGCGAGGACGATCTGCACGCTGTTCAACGCCACGCTGCGGCGGAATTCGTCGAAATCGGTGACAACCATGTTGGTCGCCAGCGGCAGCCCGGTGCGTTTGTGTAGCTCGGACATGCCGTCCAGGCCCGGCGTCGGGTCCTCGTAATATTGCAGGTCATCGCCCAACAGTTTGGCCATGCGGATCGAGGTTTCCAGCGACCAGTTGCCATTTGGATCGATGCGCAAAGGGTAACCGGGAAAGGCTTTTTTCAGCGCCTTGATGCACGACACTTCGTGCTCCGGCGGCAGCGTGCCGGCCTTGAGCTTGATGCTCTTGAAACCGTAGGCCTCGATCATCCGCCGTGCCTGGGCAACGATCTGCTCTTCGTTCAGCGCCTCGCCCCAGTTGTCCGGCTTGTAGGGTGAATCGACATGCTGGGCATACTTGAAAAACAGGTAGGCGCTGAACGGAATTTCGTCGCGGATCGCCCCGCCGAGCAAGTCCACCAAGGGCACGTTCAGCGAGTGTGCCTGCAAATCCAGGAACGCCACTTCGAACGCCGAATACGCATTGCTCACCGCTTTGCTCGCATGCGAGCCCGGCGCCAGTTCCGCGCCGGCAATGCTCGCCGGTTTGTTCGCCGCCACCGTCGCCTGGACGATGCTGCGCAATTGATTGAGGTTGAACGGGTCGAGGCCGATCAATTGGCTTTGCAGTTTCTGCTGGATCAACAGTGCCGGCGCGTCGCCGTAACTTTCACCCAAACCGATATAGCCGTTGTCGCTTTCGATCTCGATGATCGAGCGCAGCGCGAAGGGTTCGTGAATCCCGCTGGCATTGAGTAGCGGCGGATCTCGAAAGGCGATGGGGGTGACGGTGACTCGTGTGATTTTCAAGAGGCTGCTCCCTTTGGATCAGGTTTCAATGCGGGGTGACTTGAAGATTTTTGCGGTGGGGCGCTGAGCACGCTGCGTGCATCGCCCTTCGGTGCGGTGCGGGCGAAGAAGATCACCACCGCCGCCACCAGTGAAGTGGCCGCCAGACCGTAGAGGCCGCCTTCGATGGAGCCGGTTTTCTGCTCAAGGAAACCGAACGCTGTCGGCGCGACGAAACCGCCGAGGTTGCCGATGGAGTTGATCAAGGCGATCACGGCAGCAGCGATGCGCGCATCCAGATAGCCCTGCGGAATCGGCCAGAACAGCGCCGAGGCCGCTTTGAAACCAATCGCGGCAAAACAGATGGCGACGAAGGCGAAAATCGGCCCGCCGGTGGTGGACATGAACATGCCGAACGCAGCGATCACCAGGGTCAGGGCGACCCAGGCTTGCTGGTGTTTCCATTTGCTGGCCATCGCGGCGAAGCCGTACATCGCGATGATCGAAATGATCCACGGAATCGAGTTGAACAGGCCGACCTGGAAGTCGCCGAGGTTGCCCATTTTCTTGATCATGCTCGGCAGCCAGAACGTGGCGCCATAGATGGTCAGGGCGATGGAAAAGTAGATGAAGCAAAACAGCGCGATCTGCTTGTCGGCGAGCAATTTGAACATCGACGGCTTGACGGTTTGCGTCGCCTCGCGGGCCTGCTGTTCCAGGGCGATGGCGCTGACCAGTGCGTCTTTTTCTTCTGCACTCAGCCAATTGGCCTGGCGCGGATGGGACTGCAACCAGAACCAGACAAACCCGCAGAGTATGATCGAGGCAAAACCTTCGATGAGGAACATCCATTGCCAGCCATGCAGGCTGAAACCGCTGACATTGAGCAACGCGCCGGACACCGGACCGGAGATCACCGAGGCGATGGCCGAGCCGCTGAGGAAGATCGCCATGGCCTTGCCCCGTTCGGTCGATGGCAGCCATTGAGTGAAGTAGTAAATGATCCCGGGAAAGAACCCCGCTTCGGCGGCGCCGAGCACAAAACGCAGCACATAGAAGCTGGTTTCGCCGCGCACAAACGCCATTGCCATCGCCGCCGCGCCCCAGGTGAACATGATGCGCGTCAGCCAGGCGCGAGCGCCGTAGCGTTGCAGCAGCATGTTGGAAGGCACTTCGAAGATCGCGTAACCGATGAAGAACAGGCCGGCGCCCAAGCCATACGCGGCGGCGCCAATGCCCAGGTCGGTTTCCATGTGGCTGCGCACGAAGCCGATGTTGACCCGGTCGATGTAGTTGACGATGAACATCACCACGAACAGCGGCAGCACGTGGCGCTTGACCTTGGCGGCTGCGCGGGCGAGCACATTCGGGTCCGGCGGACTCTGGAGGGTATTCAAGGGGCGACTCCCGATCATTGTTTTTTTAGGGACAGGCCGATCATGGACGCCAGCATTGATCCCGTCTAATCTAACTTGGCATTCGATTGATACCTGGATTAGATCAATGTTCGAACTGACTCAATTGCGCTGCTTCACCACGGTAGCGACCGAACTCAACTTCCGCCGCGCCGCCGAACGGCTGAACATGACTCAACCGCCCCTCAGCCGACAGATTCAACTGCTGGAGCACCACTTGGGCGTCGAGCTGTTCACTCGCACCACCCGCAGCGTGGCCCTGACCGCCGCCGGTCGTGCATTCTTCATCGAAGCGCAGAACCTGCTGGAGCGTGCGCAGCAAGCGGCGGTCACCGCTCGGCGCTTTGCTGAAGGCGATATCGGCTCGGTCAACATCAGCTTCGTTGGCAGCGCGGTGTATGAGTTTCTGCCCAAGGTCATCGCCGAAGCGCGGCTCAAACAGCCCCACGTGAAAATCGATCTGTCGGAGATGAACACCTACCAGCAGCACGAGGCCTTGCGTGCGCGGCGTATCGATCTGGGCATTGTCCGCGCGCCGTTGCTGGAGCCGGGTTACGCCACCGAATGCCTGGTGCGTGAACCGTTCGTGCTGGCGGTGCCCAGCCACCACCGACTGGCCAGCGTCGAATCCGTGTCGGTCAATGACCTCGATGCGCAACCTTTTCTAATGTACTCCCACGCCGCCTACCCGCCCTTCAACGAACTGCTGACCGGCATGCTGCGCTCCGCCCGCGTAGCCCCGGAATACGTGCAATGGCTGGGTTCGTCGCTGACCATCCTGGCCTTGGTCAACGCCGGCATGGGCCTGGCCCTGGTGCCTCGCTGTGCGACCAGCGTGGTGTTCAAGAACGTGGTGTTTCGCGACATTGATCTGGGCGAAGGGGTGCAGAGCGAGCTGCACCTGATCTGGCGCGAGAACAATGACAACCCGGCGTTCGCGATGTTGCTGGAGGGGATTCGCAGGGCGGTGCGGGAAGGCTGGGGGGGTTGAGCTGCTCGGCGTACGTCCGGAATTCGCTCGGTTTTATCAAGGTTTAAACATCGCCGGAAGGTGTCTGTTTAAGCGCGCTCAAGGTTACGTCCTGAAAGCTACAAAACCTTGCGCCGTTGCCTACGACTGCACCAGAATCCGCCGGCTTGTGCGCCTGGGGGCTGCTCGGTAACTTGGTTCGCGTCACTGCTCATCAGTGATCGGGTTTAGTCGCCCGGGTTAACTCAGTTGCGTGCATCTGTCATGCAGTACGTTTATTCCTGTACTTGATGGTGGCTGTACGCAGGGCGCCTTCGGGCGCGCCGGATTGCTGAGTTTCCCGGTCGACTAACCTGCGTGCAGCTGCCACCCCTTTGTTTAGTCGCAAAAGGGGCGGCACCCAATTGGAAACTCAGCATATGTTCAAAGTAACGCCCAACCCACCGGACAACGATCCGGCCTCCCCGTACGAACCCGATTCTAAGAAATTCCACGAGGCCGCCGAGCGGGCGCTCGACTACCACTTCCCGTCGAACGCCGACATCAAAGCCGCACCGCGAACCCGCAGCACCCTGTTTTCCGTTGACCCTGAGGCCACGGCTGAAACCTTGGCGGTGTATCTGGTCGAGACGTTGGCCTCGGTCGATGTGATGGTCCATCAGTTGGTGGATCATCTGGAGGGTGAATCGCGTTATGCCCTGCTGGGGATTTCCAACAGCATCATGGTCGCGGAAATCACCGCGAACCGGGTGCTGGATAAGATCGATACGCCGGCGTAGAGGCGGTCTGCTGTGCAGCGGTTCCTTTTATGGGGCCGCTGTCGCAAGAACCTCATTCCCAAAGGGCCATGAAAGCGCCGCCACTGGCCGCGCCCCCTCCATTGCGCATACCATGCCGCGACTCTAAAAAATTACAGATAGGCCCCCATGATCAAAGCCAGTCTGCGCAGCCACCTGACACTTTGGTTTGCCGGTTTGTCGCTGCTCACGCTGTTGAGCGTGGGTTTCTATGTCGGCCACATCGCCACCGAGCAGATGAAGCAGGCGAGCGGCAATGCCTTGTTGAGCACTGCCCGGTCTGCCGCTGAGCTGTTGGGCGCGCAGTTGCGTGAGCGGCAGCTCGAAGTGTCCCTGCTCAGTCGCGCCCCGCTGTTCAGGCATGGTGACCTCGACGATCCGGACATCCTGTCGTCGATGGAGCTGCGTTCGCAGTCCCGCGCCGAATACGCGTGGATGGGCGTGGCGGACGCCGACGGGCGTGTGCGCCAGGCGGTGAACAATCTTCTGGTCAATCAATCCGTAAAAGAACGCCCCTGGTTTCAGGCCGGGCTACGCGGCGCCTATACCGGCGATCCTCACGAGGCGGTCTTGCTGGCCAAACTGTTGCCGGGCACCGCCAATGGCGAGCCGTTGCGCTTCATCGATTTCGCCGCGCCGATACGCAATGCCGAGGGCCAGGTGATCGGCGTGCTGGGCGCTCATGCCCATTGGAGCTGGGTGACGCGCATTGTCGACGCGGCCGTACTGCACAAGGGTACGACGCCTGAGGTGCAAGCACTGATTGTCGACCACGACGGCAAAGTGCTCTACCCGGAACCGCTGATGGGGCAACAACTGGCCAACATGCCGCTGGCACAGGAAAACCATTCCGACACTTCTGGCTGGTCAGTGGGCAATGGCTACCTGACCAGCGTTGTCGCGGTGCCGACGCCCTCGAGTACGAACCTTGCGTGGTACATCGCTGTTCGACAGCCTCTGGACATCGCGCTTGAGCCGGCACGCGTCCTGTTTTACAAGTTGCTGTTGCTGGGCGTCATCGCCGCCATCGTGTTTGCGCTGGTGGCGTATTACCTGGCGCTGTACCTCAGCCGGCCGATAGAGCTGCTGGCCAAGTCGGCCAAACAAGTCCAGAACCAACAACCTGGCGCGACGTTCCCCCGGGAACATTCGGTGCTGGAAATTGCCCAGCTTGGCCAGTCCCTTCAGAGCATGACTCAGTCCTTGCTCGGCAAGGAGCGCGAGTTGCAGGAGGCCAACGCCTCGCTGGAAGCCACCGTCGCGCAACGCACCGCCGCCCTCACCCAGGCCAATGCCGACCTGTTGAAACTGGCCACCCATGACGCGCTGACGGGCGTGTACAACCGACGACGCTTCGACGAGAAACTGGTCGAGTGCAGCCTGCTGTATCAACGCACCGGACGCCCGTTTGCGTTGCTGTTCATCGACGCCGATCACTTCAAGCAAATCAACGACACCCACGGTCATGCCATCGGCGATGAAGTGCTGCACCAACTGGCCCGCCTGATTCAGGACAGCACCCGCGCCACGGATTTCGTGGCCCGCTACGGTGGCGAGGAATTTGCGGTGCTGTTGCCGGAAGTCGAGGAACCGGAGAGCCCCGAGATCGTGGCGGAAAAGATCCGCGCCGCGATCGCCGCCGCTACCTTTGCCTCGGTCGGTGGTCAGGTCACGGTCAGTATCGGTATTGGCCTTGCCGAAGCATCCGATAGCAACGCCACTGCGCTGATCAATCGCGCCGATCAGCAGCTCTATCAGGCGAAACGGGCGGGAAGGAATCGGGTGTCTCGAAATGCTGGTGTTGCTGAACGCCACTGACTGCCGCGATTTCTTGACTTCCTGAAACGGAAAAGCCTGGTGGAATCGTAATGCTTGGGGTGTTTGGGGGTTTGGGTACATATCCGTTTTTTTGGTAATGGCGGCTTATGGTTCCGCCCTGACGGCGGGGCACTTTCGAAAAGCGCGAAAGTAACCAAAGCGCTTTGCCCCTGACGTTCGGTGCCTCGCTAAGGCTCGGCATGCCCTCGCTCCGGTCCTGCTCCGTGGGCCCGCCGCCATCGGCCATCCATGG
>Ga0157371_10000593_pt1 | contig 43082 bp, 26 predicted proteins | sample C45metaG_FD_113462 | JGI IMG/M metagenome (GOLD analysis project Ga0157371, IMG submission 113462) | Corn rhizosphere microbial communities from Kellogg Biological Station, Michigan, USA - C4-5 metaG | ecosystem: Host-associated > Plants > Roots > Rhizosphere > Soil | place: USA: Michigan... | reverse complement strand
TTCTATTTCGTCGCTCATCAAAAAAGGATTGGATTTTGTAAATATAAGGGTTGGAATGAAATATTAAGAACAGAAGTTTTTAACAGTTCTTAGTTAATAACCTATCTTTTCAGCTTAATGGGCTAGGTTTTCATAATTTTTCGGCATTATTGAATGAATTGCTGTTTTATCTCTCCAATCGCTCTTCAACAAACACAAAAGGCAATAAGTTTTTAATCCCCTTTACTTTTATTATTTCACCTCCCATACAGTAAAAAAGCACTTCAATCTCCTGCTTTTGTTTCTGCTCAAATTCAGCCATTACCTGTAAACATGCTCCACAAGAAGTAACAGGTTTTTGAATTACAAAGTTACTGCTTTTTGCAGTAATTGCCATGGCTTGAACCGTAGCTTCCGGATAGGCAGCCCCAACAGTAAACAAAGCAACACGCTCGGCACAAAGTCCCGAAGGGTAGGCTACATTTTCCTGGTTGCTGCCGGTAACAACTTCCTCATTGCTTAACTTTAATGCAGCACCTACCTTAAAATTTGAATATGGTGAATATGAAGATTTTAATGCTTCCTCGGCCTGTAAACATAATTCCTGATCTGACGCACTAAGCTCATTTAAGGACTTGAAAGTTTGATAACTAACAACAAAGTTTTTCTGATCCATATTTAAACATACGTAATTTTATAACAATAGATTAACAACAATTTTATCCCTTGATTTAAACAATTTAATTATTTAGATTGTAGATATAAGTAAGAAGCCTAATTTTGACGCTGGTGGCATGGTTTTAGTACTGAAACCATAGATTTAAAACCCTATTAAACGCATATCAATTGAATATATATATTCGTAAAAGTCTTAAAATCATCCTTTGGATAATAGCCAGTATCATTCTGTTAGTTGTCCTTATTGCACTTTCTCTAAATATTCCGGCGGTACAGAATTTTGTAAAGGACAAAGCGATAAACTATCTTAAAGATAAAACTAAAACCGAGGTTAGTCTGGAAAGCATAAAAATTGCACTTCCAAAGGATGTAGTGCTTAATAAATTCTATATTGAAGATAGAAAGGGTGATACCCTTCTTTATGCGCAAAAGCTTGCTGTCGATATTAGCTTATTTAAACTCCTAAGCAACAAAGTAGAGATTAATAACATTTCACTCCAAAAAATAAGGGCTAAAGTTACTCGTATAAACCCCGACACAGCATTCAATTTCTCTTTTCTTGTTGATGCATTTATGTCTGAACAGAAAAAACCAGAAGAAGAAGTTGCAAAAGACACTACATCTACCCTCAAATTCTCTATCGATAAGGTGTCATTTGAAGACATAGGCATCGCTTATCGGGATGATGTTGCAGGCAATGATGTAAAATTAAATCTGGGTGAATTTGCGGCAAATATTAAAGATTTCGACTTGGATAATCAACATTATGTGATTAAATCACTCACCTTAAAAAACACCGGCTTAAAATACCTTCAGCAAAAACCGCTTACACAATTACAAGCTCATTTAGAAAATAGCATAGATACGGCAAAAACGGAATCAGGGAAACTGCCACTTGTAGAGATTCAGGACTTTACCTTTAACAATATAAAAATTGGTTTCGACGATCGGATTTCTGGTATGAATGCAGATGTCGATTTAAATAAACTAGCATTAACACAGTTGTTTATTGACCTTACAAACAGCAATTATAAAATTGAAGATGCTAAATTAAATGATACTAGAATAAACTTTAATTCAGCAACTAATAAAGCAAATGTAAATGTCAATGACCTATCATTAAACAAACTTTTGGCCGATGTTAAAAATGGAGATTATAAGGTAAATGATGCAAAATTAAATAAATCAAATATCCTGTTCGCGTTAAAACCTGCAAAACCAGCTAAAAATACGAAAGTGGATACTACAGAGAAATCTTCACCGTTGTCATTACTCGTTAACAATATAAGTTTAACTGAAAACAATGTTCAGTTTGATAACCTTGCAGCTAAGCCAATTAAGGGAATGGATTTCAACCATTTAAAATTTACCGATCTTACCTTACTTGCCGATGCCCTTTCTTATAGCAATACGAGTATAAAAATAAATGTAAGGGAGGGCTTTTTTAAGGAAAAAAGCGGCTTTCAATTATCTAAACTAAGAGGCGATGTTGTATATTCTGACAAGGCAATTAAGGTGAATAATTTCTTACTGAAAACACCTAACACATCAATAGAAAATGTTACTGAATTAAATTACTCCTCACTGGATGACTTAACAAAGCATCCGGAAAAAGTAAAACTATCAATGGTAGTTAAAAACACGATTATTGGCTTAAAGGATGCAGTTTACTTTAGCGATGCAATTCCAGAGAACTACAGAAATGAAAAGATAAAAATTAATGCCAATGTAAGTGGCTACATGAATAACCTTATCATTCCAAGGCTACAGATTAACGGGCTAAAAAGCACCAACATCGATATTAGTGGTAGAATAAAAGGGTTACCTGACATGAACAAGGCCTATTTTGATATGAATATCAAAAGGTTTTCGATGACTAAAAAAGATCTTTTGGTAGCTATCCCCAAAAATACCTTGCCAACCAATATTGAATTACCTAATGTCATTGTTGCAAATGGAAAATTTACCGGCTCAATGACCAATTTCAACACTGGTTTTAACATCAATACCGACATGGGTTCAGCTAAATTATTAGCCAGCATGAAAGGCCCTAAGGGGAAAGAGAGTTATATTGCAAATGTAAACCTGAATAACTTTAATGTAGGTAGATTACTCAAACAGCAGGCTCAGTTAGGCAAAATTACCGTCAAAGCAAGTGTTAAAGGAACCGGACTTGACCCTAAAACTGCTTCAGCACAGTTTCATGCGCAGCTAATCAGCGCATACTACAATAAATACACCTATAAGAATCTATTTTTAACTGGCGATTTTAAGCAACAAAAATTGAATTTGAAAGGCAATATGGCCGATACCAATTTAAATTTTAATCTAACAACATTGGTAAATATTGCAGATAAATATCCTGCTGTTAAAGCAGACTTAGATTTAAAGCAGGCAGATTTGCAGAAATTAAATTTTAGTCCAGGCGAATTTAAGCTAGCTGGTGTAATTAATGCCGATGTAAAAACTGCCGATCCTGATTATTTAAATGGAAATATCTTTATAAATAGCTTGCAGGTGGTTAAAGACGGTCAACGGTTTAATGTAGATACCATTATCGTACATTCTGAAGCAAGTGAAACACACAATATGCTTACACTTCGGTCCGAGTTTATGCGTGCCAAAATAGATGGTAAGTATCAACTTACCAATATCGGAAGTGCTGTAATTAATCAGATCAACAAATACTATCAATTTGGCGAGGTTACTAAAATACCTGATCAACGGTTTAGATTTTACGTAAACTTCTACAATCCTAAAATACTTCAGAATTTCGTACCTGAGCTAACCACTTTTGCCCCTTCCAGAATGAATGGACTAATTGATACTAAAAAGGATAGTCTACTTATGAACGCTTCTTTCCCTCAGGTAGTTTATGGAGGTTACAGAATTGACAGTACCAGGCTTAACGTAAATAACACGGACCAGAAACTCAATTACAAACTACAAATAAAAAGTTTCCAGAGCTCTGCAGCTAATTTGTTCAATAGTGAAATTAGCGGTGAGGCTATAAATAACAACCTTGGTCTGAATATCTATTTACGAGATAGTAAGCGAAAAGACAAGTACATTTTGGGCGGTATTTTTAAATCAATTAATAAAGACTTCCAATTCAGTTTAGACCCTCAAAAGCTTTTACTTAACTATGAAAAGTGGGCCATAGCACCTCAAAATTATATTCAGTTTGGTCAGTCAGGCATTATAGCTAATCAGTTTAACCTGAGCAAGGGTAATCAGCTTTTGGGAATTAATAGTACAGACACAGTGGCCAACTCCCCTTTAAAAGTTGAGTTTAAGGATTTCAGAATAGAAACGCTTACAAAGTTTGCAGAAACTGACAGCTCATTGGTGGGAGGTACTATAAACGGTACCGTTGATGCAAAAGAACTCTTAGACACACCAAAGTTTGAGGCAAACCTAACGATAGATAGGCTAAGATATTTAAAAGATGAGTTTGGAACTTTACGCGTTTCTGTAAATAACAATACTGAAAACGCCTATGAAACGAATATAGCACTATCAGGCGTGCATGAGTTACGAGCTAACGGATTTTACTATACTTCGCCACAAAGTGCACTTGACCTTACCTTAAATATCGATAAGATCGATCTAAAAGCGATAGAAAGTGCTTCAATGGGACAGATAAAGAATGGATCTGGTACGATCTCAGGAGAATTATCAATTAAAGGCCCACTCGATGCGCCTAAAGTTTTAGGCGACATCAAATTTAATCAGGCTGCATTTACGGCAACTTACGTCAATTCCTATTTTAGAATGCCTAATGAATCTATCAGTTTTACTGACAAAGGAATAGACTTTAACAGATTTACAATTATTGACTCTCTAAATCAAAAAGCGGTAATTACTGGCGGTATCCTTACAACTGACTATAAAGATTTCCGGTTTAACATGGATATGAGGACGAACAACTTTAGGCTAATAAACTCTACCTCTGCTGACAACGATATGATCTACGGTACTGTTTATGTAACAAGTACCATTAAAGTTCGGGGTGATCTTAATCAACCTGATGTTGACATGAATGTTAAAGTAGAAGATAAAACCAAGTTCTTCTTTGCTATGCCACCTGATGACCCTTCCGTAATTGACCAGGAAGGTATTGTACAGTTTATAGATTTTAGTGCACCTCCATTTAATGGCAAAAAGGCATTAAGCGTAAGTGATTCTGTAAGCAAGTCTCCTATAAAAGGGCTTAATTTAAGCGCTACTATTAATATTGATCCAGACGCTGAATTGAATGTAGTAGTAGATCCTTCTAATGGCGATGCATTAAAAGTTAGAGGAGAAGCTTCTTTAACAGCAACAATGGATCCGAGTGGCAAAACCAGCTTAACAGGAAGGTATCAGGTATCTGATGGCAGTTACAACCTTACGGTAGGACCTGTAAAGAAAGATTTTAAGTTGCAACAAGGTAGTAGTATTGTTTGGACTGGTGATCCTACATCAGCAAATGTAAATTTAACAGCATTATATGAAGTAAATACTGCTCCAATCGATTTGTTGGGTGACCCAACAATATACGAAGCAAAAACCAAGCTCCCTTTCCAGGTGTATTTGATGATGACAGGCGAGCTGTTAAAACCGAATATTAAATTCAAATTAGATTTACCAGAGAACGAGCGGGGTGCAATTAATGGAACTGTGTATGCTAAATTGCAGAACGTGAATACAAACGAAAGCGAGCTGAACAAGCAGGTATTTGCGCTATTAGCACTCAACAGGTTTATTGCAGATAATCCGTTCCAAAGTCTGGCTGGAGGAACTAGTGTTTCCTCGATTGCGCGCTCAAGCGTTAGTAAATTGCTGACAGAGCAATTGAATAATCTTGCATCTGATCTAATAAAAGGTGTAGATATAAACTTTGGTTTGAATTCCTCTGAAGATTATTCAGCCTCAGGCAGCAAGTCACAAAAAACAGACCTGGAAATTGGTTTATCTAAAAAACTGTTAAACGATCGCCTAATTGTTACCGTGGGTAGTTCTTTTGGATTGGAAGGGCCTCAACAGCAAGGTCAAAGCTCTACCAATATCGCAGGAAATGTTAATGTAGAATACCTGCTTTCGGGCGATGGAAGGTACAGATTAAGGGCCTACAGACGCAATCAGAATGAAGGCGTAATTGAAGGACAGATCATTGAAACGGGACTGGGCTTTGCTCTGGTGGTTGACTACAATAAATTCAGAGAGGTTTTCCAGAATTTCTCTAAAAAGAAAAGATTTAGAAATGAAGAGAGGCGCAGAAATGAAACTACAAATTAGATCCGGCTTATTTATCCTTCTGTGTTTGTTTTTTGGCGCCTGTAGCAGTACCAAAAACCTTAAACCAGGCGAGGTGTTATACACTGGTCCCGAGATAAACATCAACCCTGATTCAACACAGAAAATTGATAATCAGAAAGAGGTTAAGGGCATTTTGCTTGCTAAAACACGACCTAATCCTAATAAATCAATTTTAGGAATAAAGTTTAAACTTGCAATGTATAATCTGGCCGGAGAACCAAAAAAACCAAAAGGGTTAAAACACTGGTTGCGCACAAAGGTGGGTGAACCTCCCGTGTTATTAAGCGAAGTCAAAATCCCTTATAACAACGCCGTGCTTAAAAGCTATTTGATTAGCCAGGGCTATCTTCAATCTGATGTAAATGGAGATACCGTAGTTAATGGTAAAAAAGGCAAAGCACTTTACACTGTAGTAACCGGTGCGAGATACAAAATTAATAGCGTTGAATTCCCGAAAGACAGTACAGGTATAGCAAATATCATTAATCAGAATAAAGACAAAACGTTATTAAAAGTAGGTGACAACTATGATCTTGAAACTTATAAAAACGAGAGAATAAGGATAGATAACGATTTAAAGGAACAAGGGTATTTTTATTTCAGTCCTGATTATTTGTTAGTTCAGATAGACAGTACTGTAGGAAAACACCTGGTAGACATCAGGATAAAAGTAAAAGATATAGCTCCTGATGCCGGCCTTAAACCCTTTACCATTGATAAAATTAATATCTACCCCAATTATTCTTTAAGAAGAGATAGCGCAATCAAAAATTCAACTCCCGAAGTATACAAAGATTTCAATATTTATGATCCGAGACATACTTACAAGTCGGGTTTATTTGATCGTTTAGTTTTCTTTAAAAAAGACGAGCTGTACAATAGAAGAGACCATAACCAATCATTAAACAGAATGGTTAACATAGGAGTTTTTCAGAATGTTAAAGCAGAGTTTCTACCTGTAGACAGTTTTAGAAACAATAAGCTAAACCTTAACATTTTCCTTACTCCGCTAAAGAAAAACTCTCTTTCATTCTCCCTTACCGGCACAAGCAAATCCAACAACTTTGTTGGATCAGAAGCTAAGCTAACACAAACTACCCGAAATCTTTTTAGAGGGGGAGAGCAATTGGATGTAAGTGTGAGCGGAGGTTTCGAAACTCAGGTTAGCGGACAGGCTAAAGGGCTAAATTCTTATTCTTTTACCACTGAAGCGAAACTTACTTTTCCAAGATTTATACTTCCTTTCTTTGATTTCAATAGTACCAATGCGTTTATCCCTAAAACAATTGCCTCACTGTCATATCAATCACTAAACAGAGGGTCTTTATATGCACTGAACTCATTTAAAGGAGAATTCGGATATAATTGGAAAGAGAATTTATATAAAGAGCATAGCTTTAACCCCATATCTATAAACTACGTAACCTCCAATGTAACAAACGATACAATAAGAAGGGATAGCTTGTTCAGTGCAAATCCGGGCTTGGAAAAGAATCTGGAACGTCAGTTTATTATAGGAAGCAATTATAGCTTCACATTTACCAATCAGATGGAAGATTTCAGAAGAAACAATATCTATTTCAATGGAACTCTCGAAACTGGTGGAAATGTATGGGGCTTATTTGCCGGCAAAAATAATGAAGGTAAAAAAACGGTATTGGGTATCCCTATTAATCAATTTATACGCGTTGAAACAGATTTTAGAGATTACTATAAAATTACAAAGAACCTAATTTGGGCAAGTCGCTTAAATCTTGGGTATGGCTATGGCTATGGGAACAATACATCCATTCCTTTTGTACGCCAATTCTTTGCAGGAGGTAGTAACGATATCAGGGCTTTTGCAGCCAGATCATTGGGTCCTGGTTCTTACAAACTGCCAAACCAAATCAATAGTTATACCGACCAAAGTGGAGATATAAAAGCAATGATTAACACAGAACTGCGCTTTAAATTGTTTAGTATTCTGTATGGGGCATTATTTGCTGATGCGGGTAACGTTTGGTTAAGGAAAGAAGACCCGCTAAGGCCAGGATCAGGATTCAATTTTAAAGATGCTCTGGATGAAATTGCGGTGGGTACAGGTGCAGGTTTGCGGGTAGATGCATCGATCTTTGTAATCCGCTTAGACGTAGCGTTCCCTATCAGAAAACCTTATCTGGAACCTGGCAATCGTTGGGTAATAGATCAGGTAGATTTTGGAAGCAGCGCCTGGCGTAAAGAAAATTTGATCTATAACATAGGTATTGGGTATCCTTTTTAATATTGATTATGACATTTTTAAAAAAAGTTATTCATTTTGTTAAAGCAACAGCACATTTATTTATAGCCGCCGGAAAGGGTTTTATGGAAGACAGGGTTATGAAACTAAGTGCTGCCCTCGCTTATTATACTATCTTTTCTCTTACCCCTCTTATTATTATTATCATTGCCGCAGCCAGTTTGTTTTTAGGTGGAGATATCAAACATACGATAGAAACAAATGATGATGGAACGGTTAAAGAATATAAAATGGACCCAAGAGAAGAACTCTTCTCTGAAATACAGGATTTAGTTGGCCCCGACGCTACTACCCAACTCAAATTATTTGTAAAAAAATCAAACGTTTCAGGCAAAAGTACATTGGGGTTAATTATAGGTATTGCTACACTTATTATTGGTGCTACAGCAATGTTTATAGAAATTCAGGATAGTATTAATTTGATCTGGAAGGTAAAAGCGGTTCCAAAAAAGGGATGGAAAAAGCTAATAACCAACAGGCTTCTCTCCTTTTCACTCATTGCTTCTCTCGGATTTCTTTTACTTGTATCCCTTGTTATAAATAGTATTGTAGTTGGCATAGGCGATAAGCTGGTTGGGCTTACGTCTAAAATTGGAGTCGAAAAGGTATCGGAGCTTTTTATGCTCATTGTTACAAATGCCTTAACACTGGCTGTTGTAACCTGCATTTTTGCCATCATTTTTAAAGTATTGCCTGATGTTGATTTAAAATGGAAGCCGGCTATTGTAGGAGCCTTATTTACTGCACTGCTTTTTAGTTTAGGTAAATACGTAATCGGGATCTATATAGAAAAAGGTAATCCGGCATCTGCTTTTGGCGCTGCAAGCTCTATAATTGTAATACTGTTGTGGATCTATTACACCTCAATTATACTTTATTTTGGAGCAGAATTTACGCAAGCCTATGCCGAAAGATACGATAAAGGCATAGCCCCAAGTAAATATGCGGTACATACTAAAATTGTTATAGTGGAAAAAAAAGTAAGCGTACTACCCCCACAGCACCCCGAAGACACGAAGATAGAGTGATAAGTTTTAAATATACTTTAGCATTTGGTCCATTAGCTCCTGTTCTAAAAACGGTTTTAATACCAGATCATTCATTCCTGCCTTTAAATAGGCTTCCCTGTTTTCCTGCATCACATGAGCTGTTATTCCTAAAATTGGGATTCCGGACTTTGCAAAATCCCCATTGTACCTGATCTCATGCGTAAGCTCTACCCCACCCATTATCGGCATTTGTATATCGGTAAGCACAATATCATAATCCATTTTTCTGTAGAGTTCAAGAGCCTGCTTGCCATCATAAGCAGAATCATATTCCATATTCCACCTTTTCAATATGGTCTGAACCAATAAAATATTCATTTTATTATCATCAACCAGGAGTACCCTTTTTCCTTTAAGCTTCTCCACTGCCGATGAAGCACTTACAACAACTTGTTCCTCTGCAAACTCAGAAATAAGATAAGGTATTTCAAAGCTAAATACAGAACCCTTACCTAGTACACTGCTAACATTTATTTTACCACCCTGAAGCTCTACTATCTTTTTACAAATTGCCAGTCCAAGACCTGTACCTTGAAGCTGTGTTGTAGCTGAAGAATAGATCTGTGAGAATTCAAGAAATATTAAGTCCAGGTCTTCTTTTGCCATACCAATACCGGTATCCTCTACCTGTACTTTTAATACGGCTTGCTTTTTCCCGTCAACTACAAGCTGAATCCTAAGCATAACCTTCCCTTTCTTTGTAAACTTAATGGCGTTGGTTAAAAGGTTCATAATAACCTGTTTTAAGCGCAACCGGTCACCAATTAAATAGATATTTTTATCGATAGTTATTTTCTTCTCTAATCTTAGCCCTTTATTTTCTGCAAGAACATTCATGCTATGAAATACTTCATCAATCTCCATTTCCGGAGAAAAAGGTTCGGCTTCAATATTTATTTTACCTACATCGTACTTAGAAAAATCCAGAATTTCATTAACCAGTTCGAGCAGCATTTCTGATGAGTTTCTGATAGCATTTACCTGCTCCCGCTGTTCTTCATTCAAATTACTTTTACCAAGCTGTTCAGAAAAGCCAACTACCGAATTTAAAGGCGTTCTTATTTCATGGCTCATATTAGCAAGAAAACGACTTTTAGAGTGTGAATCCTGCGATGCCATACCGCTCATAATAATCAACTGACTCTCATTCTTGTAAAGCTTGTATAGGTTATATAGAATAATGGCTACTAAACACACCAACAATATTGCGTCAATCACTTCCATTCCACTTAATTTCTTAAGCTCTCCTTCAAGTTCTCCTCCTAACGAGACCCTTCGTTTAGCAACATATTCAATATCATTTTGCTTAAACTCCTTTAGTACGGTAATGATATCATTGATCAGCTTATTGTTTAATAATAAAATTGCCTTTTCGTTACTTTTAATTTGGTTATTATTAGCGTAAAGCTTCCTGTAATAGGATTCTACTTCATCTAACAATTTATTATTAAAATTTGTAACTTCCTCTGCAACACCTTCGTTCTTCTTGGTTTTAACAATTGTAACTGCACTGTCCTTATTGCCTTTATTAGAAATCGCGTCGGCAAGTCTGCCAAAGAACTTTTTACGTGGCTTAACCGCTTGTTTAATGGTATCAACAGTTGTTACTGTTTTAAACTTTTTCTTTATTGAACCCAGATTAATTTTTGCTTTTGCGCGTCTTTCTTCCAACCCAAGTTTAGAAAACCCTGCAAATAAACTATCTGTTAACTGCCTGAGCTTTAAATAACTCTCAGTCTTTAGTTTTTTCTGATTCACAAGTCCTCTTATATCCTCACTTTCCGGATTGTCCTCTACAAAACCATGCAGATCATTCAAAAGCAATGAGATCCGGCGAATGCCATCTGAGAATTGATTGAGATAATACTTATCTGCAGTTACCGCGTACATTCGCGAGTTATTTTCTGCCTGATAAAGAATATAAATGCAGCTATCTACCTCTGAATAGCTTTTTTGGGCCATAGTCAATTTCGTAATATCGCTCTTTAGGTCACTAATTTTGCTATTCCTTAGATATAACTGAAAAGCATAAACAAATAGTGCAAGTATCAAAAAGGCTACCACAAAGTAACGAAACGGATCTCTTCTCTTAGCGTTAAACGACATATCATCTTTTTATACTGCAATTAAAAACCGCAGAATTATCAAATAATTATATCAAGAGGGATCTGATTGGAATACAATAATAAATCAAAATTTTCACATAACCGATACTTTAATAAATCTTAAGCTACATCTAAAGCATTATCTTCAATATTATCTGTAATAATTACTTCTTCAGTTTCCGATTCTTCTACTGTATCTTTTTCTACCCTAAGGTTTCTGATAATGTGTTGTTGCCTGTCTGGGGTGTTTTTACCCATATAATATTCCAAAAGATTTTTAATAGTCTGATCTTTTAGAATCACAGGATCTAACCTGATGTCCTTACCTATAAATAATCCGAATTCATCAGGCGAAATTTCACCTAATCCCTTAAATCGGGTAATTTCTGGTTTATTACCAAGTTTCTCAATTGCACGCTTTCTTTCATCATCACTATAGCAATAAATGGTTTCTTTCTTATTACGAACCCTAAACAACGGTGTTTGCAAGATGTAAACATGACCTGCACGAACAAGATCAGGGAAAAACTGAAGGAAAAATGTCATCATTAGCAGCCTGATGTGCATACCGTCAACATCGGCATCAGTAGCAATTACAATATTGTTATAATGCAATCCTTCTAATCCATCTTCAATATTCAGCGCATGTTGCAACAGGTTGAACTCTTCGTTTTCATACACTACTTTTTTAGTAAGCTCATAACAATTCAAAGGCTTTCCTTTAAGACTAAAAACTGCCTGGCAATCTACATCTCTTGATTTAGTGATAGAACCCGAAGCCGAATCACCTTCAGTAATAAACAATGTGGTTTCATATCTTTTATCATTATTACTATTAAAGTGAATTTTACAATCTCTGAGTTTTTTATTGTGTAGAGATGCTTTTTTAGCCCTGTCATTTGCTAATTTTTTAATACCTGCAATGTCCTTACGTTCTCTTTCAGACTGCAATATTCTTTTCAGTAAGGCATCAGCAACATCCGAATGCTTATGCAAATAATCATCAAGCTCTTTTTTAACAAAATCGTTAATAAATGTTCTTACCGAAGGACCTTCAGGGCCCATATTCTGCGATCCTAACTTAGTTTTAGTCTGCGACTCAAAAACAGGTTCCTGCACCCTAACAGAAATAGCAGCTATAATGGATGCCCTGATATCAGAAGCATCATATTCTTTTTTATAGAACTCTCTGATTGTTTTTACCACAGCTTCGCGAAATGCTGCCTGGTGTGTACCACCCTGGGTGGTATGTTGACCATTAACAAAAGAGTGATAATCCTCACCGTACTGTTGTCCATGAGTCATAGCTATCTCAATATCATTTCCTTTTAAGTGAATGATAGGATAGCGCAATTCTTCGGCTTTATTAAATTTAGAAAGCAAGTCATACAAACCTCTTTCTGAGAAATATTTTTGATTATTAAAATTAACAGTAAGGCCTGTATTCAGGAACACATAGTTCCAAATCATACTCTCAACAAAATCCGGGATGTAGTGATAATTTCTAAAAATTGTATCATCCGGATAAAAGGTAATTGCAGTACCATTCCGCTGAGTAGTTTCAATAACGTCATTTTCTATAACAATCTCGCCTTTAGAGAACTCTACTTTTTTCGTTTTCCCATCACGGTACGATTGAACCACAAAATTTGTAGAAAGAGCATTTACTGCCTTGGTACCCACACCATTTAGTCCAACAGATTTCTGAAAGGCATTGCTGTCATATTTACCACCAGTATTTATTTTAGATACACAGTCTATTACTTTACCTAGCGGAATCCCCCTTCCGTAATCTCTCACATTAACCTTATGTTCAGATACAGTAATTTCAATTGTTCTACCAGACCCCATTACAAACTCATCAATTGAGTTATCCACAATTTCTTTAAGTAAAACATAAATTCCATCATCTTGTGCAGATCCATCACCTAGCTTACCAATATACATACCAGGGCGTAACCTGATGTGTTCTTTCCAGTCAAGGGAGCGTATGCTATCTTCGTTATAATTCGGTTCAGCCATGGTATAATGAGTAATAATGCAAAAATACTATAATGCAGTAAATTTACTCGAATAAGCTGGGTAATCAACCACAAAGTTTCAACAAATGCACATTTTCATGTATATTCAAACAAATTAAATCCAGTTTTATATGCGCCCTGAAAAACAGCTCTCTATGCTCGACTTATCAATGATCGTTGTAAGTCTGGTAATAGGGATGGGCATCTTCCGCACTCCTGTTAATGTAGCTGCAGGAGCACAAATACCAGAATTATTTTTTCTGGCCTGGATTATTGGCGGACTAATTGCCCTTTGTGGAGCCCTAACTTATGCCGAAATCGGGTCTCGTTTTCCGGTAACCGGAGGCTACTACAAAATATTCTCAGCATTTTACCATCCTTCTATTGCCTTTGCCATCAACTGTATTATAGTAGTTTCAAATGCAGCTTCCGTTGCCGGCGTTTCAATTATTGGGGCAGAGTATTTTGGCAAGGTCATTTTACCTCTCGAAATGCAAACAGAATTTTCAAGAATAGCTATTGCAGCCATTTCTATAAGCCTCTTCTATTTTATCAACTTACTTGGTTTAAAGGTTAGTTCTAAAACACAAAACATACTGTCATTAATAAAAATTGGAATGGTGCTTACCTTAATCGGAGCTGTATTCATGGGATCTGCAATTACCGATACCACTTCCGTCTTTACCACATCAAGCGGAGCTGCCCCAACCCTTTTTGATTATGGCAAGGCTCTCGGTATTTGCTTAATAGGTATCTCCTTTACCTTTGGCGGATACCAGCAAACCATCAACTTCGGGGGCGAAACAAAATCTCCGGGAAAAGTTATCCCCCGCTCAATTATTACAGGCTTAACTATCATTTTTATTCTTTACATGGCTATTAATTACGTTTACGTAAGGGTTATAGGCTTTGAGCAATTAAAAACAGCCGAAAGTATTGCAGCAATACTTGCAGGAAAAATTTTTGGACCAATAGGCTTTACAGTCTTATCCTGCTTAATTTACCTTTCTGTTTTAGGCTATGTAAATGTAAACTTACTAAGCAACCCCAGGGCCATGTTTGCCATGGGCGAAGAAAAAGCATTACCTGCCATCTTTACCAAAAAAAGTAAAAAATCGGATGTTATGTTTGTGAGCTTAACTGTATTTACCATTATCTCCATAACTACTTTGTTTTACGCTCAGACTTTCGATAAGATTCTTAACTATACCATATTTTTAGATTGTATAGGCATGGCTACCTCTGCAGCCACTATATTTTTTTTAAGAAAGCGAACGGCTCATCTCGATAAAAAAACCATTTACAGCATGAGTCTCTACCCTTTAATGCCACTAATTTTTATTGCAGCTTATTTATTTGTGGCTGTCAGCATTTATGCTGATGATCCACAAGCCGCAATAAATGGCTTACTAATATTTGCATGCTTTATCATTATATATTTCATAAACCGATTTTACCACCAGAAACTAACGTAAACAGTATTTAACAACCAGAATTAACAAGCTCAATCACCCTCTACATAAGATGCCGATAAAAGAATTACCCTTTAAAAAAGAAATTGCCTATGCAGCAGGAATGATGGGCTGGAGCATCATGACTAACATTATTATAGTTATGCTGCCATATTTTTACCTGCCTCCTAATAATTCCGGGCTCAGTCCACTGGTTCCTCAGTTACTGGTATTTGGGGCATTTAATATCTTATCTCTCATTGCTGCATCAGGCAGACTCTTTGATGCAATATACGACCCTTTCATTGCCTCTTTAAGTGACGCCAGCAATAATCCAAAGGGCAGGCGAATCCCCATTATGAAATACGCCATAATTCCTGCAGTAATATCTTGTTCGCTTGTCTTCTACCCTATGGTTAAGGGCGAAAGCATTACCAATGCCTGGTGGCTTACCATAGTACTTGCCTGTTTTTTCATCTCTGTTACCACATATATTATTCCTTACAATGCGTTGCTTGCTGAACTAACACACAATGCCGATCAGAAAGTTAAACTTTCAACCTTCCAGCAGGTAGGTTTCGTTTTAGGAATGATCATTGGAGCCATGTGCAACAACTACGCCGACCTGATACAGGATGTTTTTAAAATTACAGACAGGGCTGAGGCGCTGCAATACACCATCTTTTGCCTTAGCTTATTCTCAGGCTTGGTAATGACTTTACCTGTAATGTTTATAGACGAAAGGGAATATACAGATGCAAAACCAACCCATATTGATCTTATACCTGCACTTAAAAACACATTCAGAAATACCAATTTCAAATATTATCTCATATCCGATTTCACTTATTACATTGCATTAAGCATCATATCCAGTGGTTTACTTTTCTTCGTTACAGTATTATTGGGACTACCAGATTCCGACGGAGGTAAGTTTATGGGCACAATGGTAATCCTATCCCTCTTTTTTTATCCTTTTATTAATTATGGGGCCAAAAAATTTGGCAAAAAGCCGTTGGTTCTCGTAGCATTTGCCGTACTCAGTTTAATATTTGTTACTATTTATTTTTTAGGTAAGCTTCCTTTTTCTTCGGCCATGCAAATGTATATATTGGTAATTTTTGCTTCCTTCCCTTTGGCATCACTGGGTATTCTACCTAATGCTATCCTTGCTGATATTGCCCAAAACGACACACAGGAAACAGGAGAAAACCATGAGGGAATGTTTTTCGCCGTTAAATATCTTTTTGTAAAGCTAGGGCAAACTATGGGAATAGCCATATTTGCAATGTTAACCGTATATGGTAAAGATCCCGGAAATGACTACGGATTACGCTTAAATGGCGCTGTTGGCTTTGTACTTTGTTTGCTCGCCTTCCTATTCTTTAGTCGCTTTAAAGAAAACAAAACTTCTGGCTTATAGCTAAATACCTTAAACAACGATATGAATAAAAGCCCAAAGTTTATATGTACCTTTGCCCTGAGCTGATATTCTTTCATCTCCTATTATAAATTAAAATACAAATACATTGTTATTCGAAGAATTAAACCTGATTGAGCCAATTTTAAAAGCGCTCCAAACAGAAGGTTATACACAACCAACCCCAATACAAGAACAATCCATTCCATCCATACTTCAAAACAAAGATCTGTTGGGGTGTGCACAAACCGGTACGGGTAAAACTGCCGCATTTGCTATCCCAATGTTACAGCTACTTAGCAAACCGCATGCTAATACCAAAATACACAAAGCTATAAAGGCATTGGTATTAACACCAACTCGCGAGCTTGCCATACAGATTGAAGAGAGCTTTAAAGCTTACGGAAAAAACCTCCCTTTAAAACAACTGGTAATATTTGGTGGTGTAGGACAAAAAGCACAAACAGATGCACTGCATAGAGGTATTGACATTCTTGTTGCTACTCCAGGAAGATTACTTGATCTCATGAACCAGGGCTTTATCAGCCTGCGCGACATTGAGATATTTGTTCTTGATGAGGCAGACAGGATGCTCGACATGGGTTTCATTCATGACGTAAAAAAAGTGATTGCTAAACTGCCAGCCAAAAGGCAAACGCTGTTTTTTTCAGCTACAATGCCAAAAGAGATACAGACTTTAGCCGATACTATTCTTACAAATCCTGTTAAAGTTGAGGTTACCCCGGTTTCTTCAACTGCAGAAAAAATACAGCAAGAGATCTTTTATGTGGAGAAATCCGACAAGAAGAACTTATTGCATCATATATTAAAAGATAAAACCATTCAGACAGCATTGGTATTTGCCCGTACAAAACATGGCGCCGATCGTATTGTAAAAGATCTCATCAAGGTTGGTGTTAAAGCAGAAGCCATTCATGGTAATAAATCGCAAAATGCCAGACAACGCGCCTTAACCAATTTCAAAGCAAAAACCACTCGTATATTAGTTGCTACTGATATTGCAGCACGCGGTATTGATGTTGATGAACTAACCCATGTTATTAATTACGAACTGCCAAATATTCCCGAAACTTATGTTCACAGAATTGGGCGTACTGGTCGTGCAGGCTTAAGCGGCACTGCACTTTCATTTTGTGATTCAGAGGAAAAAGAATTCCTGGATGATATCGAGAAATTAATTGGCTTAAAAATACCTGTCACTGAAGATCATCCTTATGCGATGAGCTGGCAAAGCCTGATGTCAGGTGCTGCCGCAGCTAAATCAAAAGGAAAATCTAAACCATCAAGAGGACAACGTTCTGAAAGAACAGAGCGGCAGCCAAACCTAAGTGGTGCTAAAAGGAAACCCGGTGGCGGTAACAGGCGCTGGGGTAATAAAAAGTCAAATTAAGTGATCTGTTTTCGGGCTGCATTAATTTGCGCTGAAGAAGCGCAAAAGAACGCGAGGCTCTCTTCCAGACACTGAATTTGTGAAGAAAAAATAAAAAAGGGCGGGATCTTCTTTCGAAGATCCCGCCCTTTTTTATAAACTATATTTCTTGAATTGTTAATTAAGCCAAATATTTCATCACTATCTAATTTGATTTATTGTATTTAACGTACAACTTCCATTACACTAAATCATTCACACTCGTTTGTAAAAGACTACTACCTTTCATTCCTTTACTACAAATTCAGTGTCTGGAAGAGGGCCTAGGAATAATTGCCTTTTTCAGGCATTTTTTCCAGCCCGAAAACAGATCACTTAATTTGACTTTCTCAACTTAATAATCCTCATCCAGTGCATTACCTTCATAATCGGATAAGTCGGATCAAACTCAAACCATTTCGTTGCAAAATTTGGGCTATTAGGTCTTTTATGGTGATTATTCTGGAATAGCTCTCCAAGCATCAGAAAATCGAATGGTAAAGAGTTTTTGCTATGATCATTATTATCATGATTAGAATAACCATACTTATGTCCACACCAGTTTACAATAGCGCCATGAAGTGGCCCCATCAAAAAGTGAATAGGTAACAATAAAAACATCCACCATGCAGTAGCAAAAGTTACGTAGAACCAAACGTAAAAGCTAATAAACACCATACGTGTAATCCATGAGTCCCCTATCTTATCAATAAGCGGCCATGCAGGGTAGTTATCACGAAACTGCTCCTCAGGTTCATGATTATATTTTGAATAATTCAGATAAATATTTTTTGTCTGAATCATCATACCCCATACATCTTTTACAAAATGAGGAGAATGAGGGTCTTTTTCCGTATCACTAAAAGCATGATGCATACGATGTAAAATCGCATACGCTCTTGGATTTAAAAATGAAGAACCCTGAGACAAAAAGGTAATTGCATAAAAGAACTTCTCCCAAAACCCATTCATTTTAAACATCTTATGCGAGGCATAACGATGCAAAAAGAATGTTTGAGAAAAAAGAGACAAAAACCAATGTGCCAGAAAAAATATTAAAATTATCATACTATCTTCCAAAGTCATCCTGAACCCTAACAATATCGCTCTCATCTGATGGGCTTGCCGGGTCTGTATGCTGCCAGATTTCTGAAACTATTCCCCAATCGTCTAATCCAATTAAACGATGTCTTTCACCTTGCTTTAATTTAATGCTTTGTCCGGGAGTTAATTGTTTTACCTCTCCTTGTTCATCCGTATCACTTGTAATTACACCTACAGTACCATTAACTACTCTCCATATTTCGGCACGGCGGTGATGATATTGCCATGATAAACGTGTGTTTGGAGCAACAATTAATATTTTTGGACTCAATTTACCCGATATTTTAAGGTCATCAACATTTAAACCTTCAAAATAGACGTTTGCAAATTGCTGTGCCTGTTCTTCATCAATTACAAAAAAACCTCCCCAAGGGCGGGTCTCATCACGGTTAACAACATTAAAACCTTCAATCTTTAATCGTTGTGCAACGCCTTCAAATATTTCTTTTTTCTGATCTGACATTTTATAAGTGGTATATTTTAAACCCCAAACTTACTTAAAACTGCCTTAGCTTTCATTAACAGAGGCAAAAAAAATCAAAAAACGGCTTGCAGGGACTATTCAATGAAGCTATCAATATCAGACAGATCAACATTTAAGTCAATTATCAGATCATAGAGCAGAGAAATGTTTTTATCAGCAGGATTAAGTCTTCCTCTCAGCAAATCAGAATATTTATCCAGGAACTCATCATACATCTCCTCTGGTATTTCAACTTCATTAAGCTTAATCTGGCAGCTGGTATGGTACAGCAATTGCGAAATAGAAAAATAAACAGCGTTTAAATTATAGACCAGATCCTTATAGCTCTTACTCTCCCAATCAATAATATAAGCATAGTAATTATCAGAAGCGAGTAAATTATACTCTTCATTTTCCATCACCTCTAACTCATCAAGGTTATTTATCAGCAGATAGGTTTTGGAGCATTTTATTACCTTATCAACGGAGCTTAGCAGAATTCTTACCACGTCATCATCAACTGAATCCAGCAACTCAAAATCATCCGGCGAAATTGAATCAGGCTCGATCAAGCCCTTTAAATCCGACAGGTCATTTTCAAAAGCGATCATAAAGCCATTCTTGCAAAGCTCATTTATAATAAAACTTAGTACATGAGGTACAAGCCCTTTAATGCTGTCTTCCAAAACTCTAACTTTTAAATGCTATTCGTTGAAGTTAATTACATCTCGGGATATTACAAAATAAAAAAGAGGGTGAATGCCCTCTTTTCCTATTTATCAAGACTTATATTATTATTTTGTCAATTGCAGATTAATACGCTTTACTATATAGTCTATGTCAAATGGCTTACTTATATAATCATTTGCGCCCGCATCTAAACTTTTTTGTTTGTTCTGGTCATCTGCAGACATCACAATGATGGGAATGTGTTTAGTAAAAGGATCATTTTTTAAATCATCACAAATATCTGTGCCATTACCATCTGGTATCATTACATCTAAAATAAAAAGATCTGGGACACTGTCATTCAATTTACTTTTTAGCTCTTTAAAAGTAGACGAAAGTTGTAATTCGTACCCTTCATCTTTAAGCAGAACTTCAATAATGTACCTTATATCTTCATCATCTTCTAATACGTGTATTCTCTTTGTCATAACGGATCTTATATTTATATGGGTTTTGGCATTTCCCTGCAACAATTTTGCCATATATGACAACCTGTTATATAATTGTTACTTATTAGTAAAAAATAATTAAGGTTTAGCCTTTATCCACGTAGATATATCTGTAATCAACACATCAGATACACTTACAGGTACATTATATTGCGCCATAGAACCTTTTTCTGTTTGCGGACTTAAAAGATGATTAAGTTCAGGGTACAACTTTACCATGGATCCTTTTTTCTTACCTATTGCAGCATTCCATAAATTATAATCAGTAGTCGAAACCTGGAAATCATTCCCTCCCTGACCAACAAAAATGCGCTGCTTTGCCAATTTCTTTGCTCCAACAACCTGATCGTTTACATTAACATCAATCCAGTAAGAAGCTGGTAAACCTAACAATACCGAATCTGGCTTCATATTACCGAGCTTAGTTATCCTGGTCACATCCAACTCTTTAATAACGGTATCAAGAGTTTTCTTTCCAGCCTCACTGGTATCTTTTGATAAGCTAAACATATATTTATTTTGTTCAACCAAAAGGTCTGTGAACTTTCTTGCAGGGGCAGCAAGCATAATAATCCCATTTAAATCCGGAGCCAAAGCAGCTATCCTAGGGGCAATCATACCTCCAAGGCTATGTCCAAGCAAATAAATCTGCTTCTTATTCACCTCAGGTAATGTTCTTGCAAGCGCAATTGCTGCAAGAGCATCATCCATTACCTCTTCTTTAACAGTAAAAGCCTTTCCAAATTCGCCAGCATAAATCATCGTTCTTTTTACATAGCGTATAGTAGCTATTCCTTTTGATGCCAAACCCACTGCAATATCCTTAAGTGGCTTATTTGGACCAACAGTCTCATCCATATCAGCCGGACCTGAACCGTGAACCAAAACAACAACCGGATAGCTGGTAAGTTTTTTCGGTACAGTTAACATTCCAACCAAACTATGCCCGGGTGTTTTAACATTTATTTCAGTTTCCTTATACAAAGCTGTATCAGCATATGCCGGAAGTGTATAAGTAGGTGCTGTAGACTTTGGCTGAAGAAAAAAACCAACTATCTTTTCGGCCTTATTAAAGGCCAAAAGAAAATTCTGTTCATCATTAGTAAATTTCCCCTCCAATGTAACTACAAAATACTGTCCCTGAGTTTTGCTGCTTACCACATCTAGTGTTTCAATCTTACCCAGTTTCTCTGAAATTTGTGTCCATATTTTTTTTAGATCTTCCTCAGGAACTTTAGCCTTAAAGGTACTATCCATAAATCCATAAGCTTCAGTATACTTTTGTTCTTCCAGGAGCTTAAAAAAGTCTTGAGAACGGCCTAACAAATTCAACACACCCTGTGAGAACGCAGTTGTTGTAACAAACAATGCAAAAATTAATAGAATTACTTTCTTCATTTAAATAATAATTGATTTTTCCGGTCTTTCGTTTACAGACTTCAAATCAAAGCTAACATTATTTAATAAAAAATAGTTTTAATGTAACATTTTGTGCCAATAAACTGTTTATTGATCTTAATGTTATATTTTTCAACCTTTTCACAACACAAAGTACATGAAGATACTATTGATTGAAGATGAACCTGGTTTAATTTCTGTAATGGTTAGAGGATTAACGGAAGCTAATATGCAGGTAAGTGTTGCAGCAGATGGAACTACAGGATTAGAAATGGCATTAAAACACCAGTTTGACCTGATTATTCTAGATATCATGCTGCCTGGTATAAACGGAATACAAATTTGCCGTGAAGTACGTAAAGTAAATAAAGCCGTGAGCATCCTGATGCTTACTGCGCTGGGAAGTACTGAAAACATAGTAACTGGATTAGATAGCGGAGCTGATGATTACCTGGTTAAGCCATTTAAATTTGCTGAACTCGAGGCACGCATACGTTCGCTGGTTAGAAGAAGAGGTACACAGGGGCAAGAAGAAAACAGTATCCATATTGGCGACCTTGAACTGGATTTCATTTCCAAAACTGCAAAAAGAAACGACAAACCAATTAATCTCACTGCAACAGAATATCGCCTGCTCGAGTACTTTGTAAAGAATGCCAACAAAATACTTTCACGCATACAAATCCTCGAAAATGTATGGGACATCGACTTTAACATGGGCACCAATGTAGTCGATGTTTATGTAAACTACCTCAGAAAAAAGATAGATAGCGGCACGGGGCAAAAATTAATCCACACCGTATTTGGAATGGGCTATATCTTGAAAGAAGATCCCTCATGAAATATTATGAGTCTACACAAAGATTCTATAAGCATTTGTACCCTAATTTCTAATTCTATTCTAATAAGTATAAACAAACACAATCAAAACCAACAACAAACATTTAAAAATCAACAACTTAATAAATTAAATAAATATCATTTTCTAATCAAATTCTAATTTACCTCTTATGCCATTTTAATGATTGAGGCCTAGTATTGCAGTATAACATTAACCATTAATTATTTAGTTATGCAAACAATACTTATCCCCACCGATTTTAATTGCAACTCAGTAAACTGCATCCCATCGCTATGCAAACAACTCCCCGAACAGGACCTGAACTTCATCTTTATCCATATGTTCAAGCTTTCCGACAGAATGGGCGATCTTTTAATGCTTTCCAGAAGGAATAGAGAGTACAAATACGTAAGCCAGCAGTTTTACGACCAGTGCGAACTCATTAAACAGACCAACCCCCAGGTTAAAGCAATCAAAATAGAGTTCTTTTATGGCAGTACAGTTGGCATGTTTCGCGATTATCTGGAAAACGCCAAAGTTTCTCAAATCCTTGCTCCATCACATTGCTCAACCAATAAATTGAACAGTAACAGTATCGATCCAGCTTTGTTAGTACAGCGTTCAGGCATTCCGGTAATCCATATTAATCCTACCCCACCAGTTAAAGAACTTCCTAAAAGAAAGATCATCCTGGAGCCAGAAACATTGTTGGCCTAAGCTTAACAGTATTATTTCACCTAAAATTAATTCTATGCTATTAAAAGAAAATATTCCTATTAGCTATATAGCCGGTAAGATCCGTAAAGAGATTATCCTTGTAAGTGCCTATGCTATTTTAATAGCAATAGTATACAACACCTTTCATTTTACCAGGATTTCTATACCTATTGCCGTTCCCACTATATTGGGAACGGTTATTTCTCTCTTACTTGCCTTTAAATCCAACCAGGCATACGACCGCTGGTGGGAAGCAAGAACAATCTGGGGTGCAATTGTAAATGATACCAGGAGCTTAACTCGCCAGTTATTAACCTTTGTAGATACTCCTTACGGACCAGCCGAAGGAAAAGCATTTTGCGAAAATATGGCAAAAAGACAAGTGGCCTGGTGCTATGCCCTTGGGAGGCACTTAAGACGTCAGGATATTTTACCGGGCTTAGAAAAGCTGCTTTCGGAAGAAGACTATCGCTACATTAAAACCTGCAATAACATCCCTCTGGCATTACTGGAACTGCAAGGATTTGACCTCAGAAATGCACATAAACTAGAATGGATAAATACTTATCAGCAAGTAGAAATAGATAAAACCTTAACGCGTTTTTCTAATCATATGGGAGGTTGCGAAAGAATTAAGAACACCATTTTCCCTGCTACATATAGTGTTTATATCCATTTCTCATTGCTCCTTTTTATTATGCTGCTGCCATTTGGCCTGATAGAATTTTTTGGCATTGTAGAAGTACCTTTGGTAATTGCGATCTCTTGTTCATTTTTTCTGATAGAAAAAATGGCCATTCATCTTCAGGATCCTTTCGAAAATAAACCTACAGATACGCCAACAACAACAATTTGTAACAACATTGAGCGTGATGTAAAACAAATGCTTAAAGAAAGTTACAGGCAAGATGAAAAACAGAATAGCGATTTATTGATAAAAACACAATTGTTCTATATCCTGTAAGCAGTAACATTTCGTCACCCTGAAATAAATTTAGGGTGACGATCATTTACCTAAATTATCTTTACTCCCTTAGGCGCACTTACATCTGTTTTAACCTTACCATTTGGCAGTTTAGTATGCTTTATTTTTAAAACACCAAACGGTGTTGGGTATGTTCCTTCTACAAACTTTAAATCGCCCAAATGCGGTTCTATTTTAATTGTTTTACAACCCGCTTCTACAACTTTCACCCCTAAAACATGCTCAGTTAACCAGGCCGTAGGTCCCGAAGCCCACCCATGGCATAAGCTATGTCTAAAACCAACATAACAATATGCACCGTAATCACCGTGAACATCTTTTTTACCTTCTGGCACCAACTCATCAATCCGTGATGCATTTGTTATCCAGTCCATATTAAAATCTTCCCAGAAAGTTGTGGCCCCTAAATCGAGCATTGCACCCCAGTACTGACGGATTACGTCAATAGCTCCCTGGTGATCACCTGCTTTGGCTTTAGCTTCAAGCATATAGTAACCATAAAAAGTAGAGAAATTTGCTGCACCACCAACAGAAAGCACATTATTGTTGGCTTCCCCTGCCGGCATTAAACCAGTAATGGCAAGCAAAGCGGCCGCCTGCTTTGAACCATTCGGATCAGGTATATATTTACGCATTCTGGCCACCGTTTTGTCGCATAAATCAGCAGTTTTCTTATCCCCCACAAGTCTACTTATTTTAGATGCAGTAGATAATGACCAAACTGTCATAGCTTGCAAACCAGCATGAATTCCTTTAGGATTTTCGCTTGATGGCCAATCCAGAAAACGTGTCCCATCCAGTTTTTCTTTATTATCATCACCAACCTTTGCTACTATTTGTTTAACCAGACCGCCCAAATATTCCTTCTGTTGCTTCAGGTAATTTAAATCCCCGTTGTGCATATACCAATCATAATGAAGAATAATCCACCACATAGAATAAGTGCTTATCCCGTTCATCCAGCCTGGCAAAGGAGTCGTTTCTTTTGATAAATCTAAACTTTTAGGAACGACTTCATTATATCCAAAAACAGAATTAACAGTTGAAATTTCAGGGTGAAGATCTCCAACCCACACCAATCTGTCGCGCTTAATTCCATCCCACAGGTATTCCTGCATATTCAGATGCACAGTATAAGCACCTGTCTCCCATATTTTATTTAAACGTTCATCACTGCTTTTAAAAGAGCCTATATAAGGAATATCACGATAGGTAAAAATTGCACGTACTTCCTTCAATTGCAATTCAGCATTTTCCTCTTCAAGATCTATGCGCACAAAGCGAAATCCGCTTTCGGCTAGTTGAATTCGACCTAACCATGGAGCCAATGTGGTAAAATCTCTAATTGCATGATCATTTGTTGCCCCTTTCGGACCACCAACGTCCGACATTGCTTCACTTGCCGATTCACCATAGCGTACCCTTATTTTAAGGGGAATATTTTTTGGCCCCCACATACCGGTTACAATTTCCAGTCCTCCTTGCAGCTCTTTCCCAAAATCCAATAGTACAGATGCCTTTTTGCCAGAGCCATCGTTTTTCAGAATCGCCATGTTACGGTTAGCTAAATCAGCCTGGCTAATTCCCGGTTTCAACAATTGTTCTATGTTAATAACCTGTCCCTCTTTCCATAAAATCTTTACAGGAGAAATGTATTGCCTGGTTAATGGACTAATATTATCCGCCTTAGCAGAACTGCTTAGTTTTTTACCTGGCTGTGCCTGTGAGGTAACAACTATTAAACAAATGGCAAAAAGTGAATATAAGAATTTTTGTAGCATGCTTTAATTTATAATGATCTGTTTAGATTTTCTTTGTTTTAATTACATGGTTTCCTGATGCAAGCTCAAAAGATCTGAATCCACCTTTAACCCCTAGATCCTTAATGTATTTTGATTTGTCAGTTATATCAGCCTCATCTTCCTTTAGCTGAAGTATGGCACTGCAGTTTGGTGGCACACTTATTTTCATGGAAAGTCCATCAGTTGTCCGCTTCCACGCCGTTTTAATTAAGCCTGCCGGCGATTCCATATTTGCTTTAGCCCATTCCATTTGTGTAGCAGTTAATAGTGGTGGGCGAACAATGAAACGCTGAAATCCGGGTGCCTGTGGATCGCGTTTTATACCTGCCACCCCATCTATATACCATGCACCGGGATACAGGTATGAACTATGTAACAGCGAATGCCCTGGCAGGTCCTTTTCCCACATTTCCCATATAGTTGTTGCACCATTAGCTTTCATATAGCCCCAACCTGGATAATCGGTTTTTGAAGTCATGGCATAAATAAGATCATCTCGACCGGCGTCTCTTAATACTTTAAAAAGCATTGCCCCTCCTGTAATTCCTACATTGATATGCCCTTTATGAACAACCAGAATTTCATTTTCCAGTCGTTTCATTATTACTGGTTTCAGATTCTCAGGCATTACCTCACCTAATAAGGCAGCAGCAAGATTAGACATGGATTTATCAGAATAACTATGATCATCTGCATTGTAAAACTTAGCATGGATTGCTGCGCTAGATACTTCAGCTTGTTTTTCCCACTGCTGTGCTTCCTTATCTTTATGAAGCACACGGGCAATTTTAGCAGCCGTGCGCAGATTGAATATCCTATAGCAGTTATTTAAAAAAACCGTTTGGGGTTTATCGTTATTCATCCCTTCAGCCGTAGCTCCCGGCCATAACCAGTCACCCAAAAAATCCCACGAACCACCAAAGCGAACCAGCATATCATCTTTAGTATTAAGATCCAGAAAAGAAAGCCATCCTTTAATCAGTTCAAAATTCTTATCCAGTATTCTGGTATCGCCTTCATGCTGATAAATAAACCATGGTAAAGAAACGGCTATGCCTCCCCATGCAGGGCCGCCGCCCCCCATATAAGTAGGTGCCGTATGTGGCAAAACACCATTATTCATAATACGGCCACTCATTATACTTTTGCGGGCAAAGTTTTGGTCGTACATATTTCCCACAATAGATTCTGTTCCCTGCACGTCCCTCCAGTCTTCCATCCATTTGGTATAAAATGCCGCCATATGGTAATTGAACATTCCTGTTTCGCACGTTGCATGTGCATCGCCACCATATCCTAACCTTTCACGCTGAGGACAGTCTACAATATACCCTCCTATTGAAAGATTTTGAAAAGTCCATTTTATCCGGTCATACATCCAGTTTTGCAACGGATCTGAACATTCAAAAGTGGTAGCCTCCTTATAATTCGTGCGCACCATCCAACCACGAATATCTGTAAGTGATGGCTTACTTTTTAAGCCCTTAATAGTAATCCACCTTCCTGAGCTATAGTTAAACCTATTATGAAACGTACCCCGTCCTGTTTTCCCAATAATGAAAGCACTATGATTACTAAAAGTTATGTCATTCTGCTCTCTTTCCGAAAATAGAAATTTGATAGTATCACCCTGGTTACCCTTCACCTTAATTTCAGTCCACCCGGCAAAATTAACACCCATATCAACCCTATAGGTACCGTCATTTCTTTCAACAATTCCAATTGGTTTTATTTCATCAAAAACCCGGTTAGGCTCTATCTTTTGGGCAGAGAGGATTAGTTTAGGCTGATAAGATACCGCCTTGTCCCACGTCGTTTCATCACAAGCTGTAGTGTTCCAGTTTAAAACCTCTTTGTTTGCATCCCAAATCTCTCCTCCCATTCTGTTTGAGTCCCATACACCCAATAATTTATTAGGGCTTTTATGTGTTTTCCAGGTTTCATCAGTACCAATAACCAGTTCAGGTTTTGATAATGTTGTGCTGTTTTTATTAGCATAAATTGAAGTCTGTGCAATTACAATCGGAGTATTTGGCCGGTCTTTTACAATGTATGGCCCAAAAACAGACCACGAAGTCCCTAGCCATATGGCTATTACATTCTTACCGGCCTTAAGTTCAGATGCAATATCATAAGCCACATAACGTGCCCTTTTAGTATGGTCAGTTACACTGGGTGCCATAACATCATTACCTATTTTTTTACCATTTACATATACTTCGTGAAAACCTACAGAGGCTATAAATATATTCGCCTTTGCAGGTTTTACTTTCAGTGTAAAGGTTTTTCGCAACCAGGGATCGGAGATATTACAATCTTGCTGTGCAGGATCAAAAATCTGGTCCGTGCCAATCCATTTCGCCTTCCAGTCAGTTGGCTTAAGCAAACCTGTTGTCCAATGAGCTGTTTTACTCCATCCAGAAATCTTACCATTTTCGTCTTTAACAGAAACTTTCCAGAAGTAAATTTTATCAGACACAAATGGCTTACCTTTATAGCTAATCTGCTGCATTTCTGATGAATTTACCCAACCAGAATCCCAAACATCACCTTTATTAAGTTTCAGTCCACTTTCGGTTGATGCGACTAAAATCCTGTATCCTGTTTGTTTTTGTCCAAATGCTGAACTATCTGCAGCTGTAAGCGTCCAACTTAAGCGAGGTTGTAATTCATCCAGTCCCTTTGGGTTAATAAGGTATTCACACCTTGTATTTCCGGGAACAACAGAACTGCTTACATCAACTGTTCTGGAAGCAGAAACAGCCCCCGGCACGTACAGGAACAATAATAAAATAAGTATATTTTTAGTTCGTCTCATTGGTTAACATTTGGTTTTTTAAAATACCACAAATACAGTAAAATGGCAACCTGTACTGTCCAGTACACATTATTCCTTGATATACCTGTAAGCAAATCGTGCATTCGGAGCAGCATCACCCTTATCAAGCCAATGCATCGCATTCCCATCAACCGGCGAATTATCTGCCCATTTAAAGTCCAGCGTAAACTTATTTCCATTAATACCCAATTGGCTTTTAGCAATAATCAGTTCCAGTTCATTTTTGTTTGTTCTATATTTTACGATGGCCGATTTACCTATACCGCCATCCGTCTTTAGGTTATGTAAAGTAGTGGTACTACTACTTAAAGTCTTCTGATTTACCACAAACTGAAAGCCCTGCCAGCTTGAATTAACAGAGCCCTTTACACCAATATACAAATGCATCCAATCTACAGAATTCCATGGTGTTAATGGTGCTTTTGTTTTTACATAGAAGTATATATTTCTCTCATCCGAAGTAATTCTCGATTCCACAATATCATTACGACCGGTGTTGTTTACATATTCATTTATTCTACCCCAGCCTGGATGTTTGCGATGAAAAGTATCTCCTCTATCATCTTTATAAACTGCCCCAATTGATTTCCAATCGCCAAATTTTCCATCGATGCTTACGGATTTGTTGATTTTGTAAACGGGTAGTTTTGCTGTGCCCTTAAACTTTCTTACATAATCTGCCAGTTGGTAGTAATAGTTGTCTTTAGTTATTCCGTTTTCAGGTTCGGCATCTCTGCTAAATTCAGCATTATAAAGATCTACAAAATAGGTTTCACCCTTATTGATGGCCTTTCCTAAAAAGGTTTTTGATGCCCCATCGTTAAAACGCATAGCCACCCATTCATTCCAGCCGGTTACAAATACAAATTCGGGATCTACCTCAAGTGCCCTTTTCCATTGTTCCTCAAAATAAAGTCCTTTTTCAGTCGAAAATATTTCCGGCTCTTTACCATTATGAAAGCTTCTCCCAATATTAGTCATCGGGTGCTGCGCAATTGAAACAGTTACCTGTTCAGCTTTATCTTTTGAATCGTGCCAGCCATAAGATTGAGGATAATGATCAAGCCAGGGCCATTTGTCTTTTCCATCTGCAAACCACTCCTGATCTTTACTCCAGGCCCAGGATTGCCGGGTAGTAAAGAAATCACCAATTTCTGATGTAACTGCCTCCGGTGGGCACAACAATAAAGGCTTTCCCTTCCACAAAAACCAAAGCTTACTAAACAACCCTTTTTTATAAATCTGCTCATAAAGATTATTAACCGTTTGCTTCGGAACACTATTTACAATAAAAGAAATAGAAGGTGTAGTTAATCCTTCGGCACGCATTTTAAGGTAGGTATTTGCAATCTTTGTAACCTGAGGCAGGTAAATTGCAGCATTGGTAACATCCAGAATAATTACATCAATACCGGCATCAGACAACATTTGCGCATGTTTGCGAATCACCCACTCATCATCGGCAAGATAATAGCCAAAATAAGGCTCACCCCAATGGTGAAAAGCATGAATAGGCCCATATTTTGGATCACTCGGATTAGCTTTTAACAGCTTTGTAATGTCATACGGACTAACCGTATCGGCCAATGTTTTAGGCATCACTCCACCATCCGTGGCACCACCCCTATGCTCATCATAACCATGAGCTCCCTGCCATACAAAATAAAAGATCCCTACATACCTGTCTTTCCGCGCAGTTTTATAATTAGCAGGATCTATAGTGCGGCCAAGTCCATCTTTTGCTACCCACGTATCGGCACCATTTACCTGTGCCTTAACCTCACAAAAGCTAATGCAAACCAACACCATCAAAAAGAACCCTTTTAAAAACATTACTTATTGATAGTTCATTTCTTTATAAATGCCTTCTTTAATACTTCCAGATAGCCCATCTTATGCAGCGTATCAGGTTCAAGATAACTTCCTTCCGACCACTCATTCCAAGCATTAACCGTAATTAATTTACGTTGTTTTGGATGCTCATCTGCAAATGTTTTTGCTTTTTCAACATACTTCGCAAATTTTTCAGGAGCGGGATTATTGATATAACCAGTTTTATATGGAAATCTCGGATTCGCATCCCAACTTATCGTCAGGTTAGGAAAATAAGGGATGGTAAAATCGTTACTGAATCCTTGCCACATATTGGTCGATAGATCGGCCCATTTCTCATAATCACCGTCAGGATTTTGTAAATGTGCCCAGCAATAATTAGTTAAACTGTTAAAACCAAAATACTCCATAACTTTATTCTGAGTTTCAATTTTTTCTCCCGGCACACCCGCAATACTCGATGGCAAAGCCTGCCAAAGAATTCCCTGTAAATGCAGTCCAGGAAATCCGGCGGCAATTGTTTTTTTCCTGAAATAATCCAGCGCATCTTTAGTTTGTGCAGCTCCACCTAAACCCGCAATCAGCGTATGAAGTTCATAGATGCAAAATACGGGAGCACCATCAATCTTATAATAAGCAGGATCTTTAAAATACTTATCTATAACACGGTCTACTACAATATTAAATTGCTCCCTATCCACACTCCCTTTCCAGATCACCGAATCTTTTTTTGGATTCTTACGTTCCCAATAAGTGGTAGCATCATGATTTGCCCACATAAGATAAAACTTCATGCGGCCTTTATTGGCTTTTAAAAACCCTTCATTTATACAATCTTCCAAAAAAGGTTTTCCTTCATACCAGTACCAATCAAAAATAAATGTGTTCACACCATGATCAACTGCAGCCGTAATCTTTTTATCCATATCCTTCGGATTTGCCTCATCCAAATATCCCCACAATGGAACCTTTGGCTGTGCATGTCCCTTTTCTTTAGGTTGCGCTTTATAAATAATCTCCCACTCCCCCTTTTTTTCGGGAAATAAAAACTCAGCTCTGGGCTCGTAATGATAAGCAGGCCAATAAAATGCAGCTACATCATAATCCTGAGTAATTTTCTTTTTAATACTACATGCCTGAAATAAAGAGGCAAAAGAAATTACTATTGCCAAAGAAAACAGTTTATTGTAAAAGAATAAGTTCATAACATATGATTAGTAAGGATTAATTTCAATAGACACCGGCCCCGTTAACCCAGAGGGATGAAGTGGGCTATCGGCTCTGTAAGGATTAATATAGGTCCAGGTTTTACGTTGATCCTCTGGCAATTTTAAATCACCTATAAGTCGGTTTACCCAAGTGTTAACCACTTTAATTTCGAGCTTATTTTCTCCTGCCATTACCGCTTCAGTGATATCTACTTTATAAGGTGGGGTCCACACACCACCAACATCTTTACCATTAACCTTTACTTTTGCCAATGCCGTAACTGCACCTAGATTTAGGTAGATGCGCTGCCCCGCAAGTGGTTTTTTAAGCTCAACTGAAGTACTGTATACAGCAGATCCGGAATAATGGGCTATTCTGGTATCTGGATGTTTCGACCAATCTGTTAAAGTTTTAAATACCACTGGTTCTTCCGGCCCTCTGGCTTCTTTATCAAATTTCACAGTCCACGGATCATTTAATTTAATTATATCAACAGGCGCTGGGAAATTAACCATTTTCTCAGCAGGGGCATTACCCTGTTTATCCTTTTTGAAGATTACAAAAGCACTTTCAAATGCATCTAGTTTTAAGGGAACAGATGTTGTGTTTGATGTTGAACTATACTCCGGAAGATCGCGCATTTTCCCGGTTATCGCATTCCATAATTCTGGTGCTTTTCCGCTAACCCTAAAAGCCGGATTAATGCTTATCGGCCTATCACTCTGATTCGAAACAAAGTAAATCTCGCCATCGCTGGTCTTTCTGTGAATATATAATGCCAGATCATTACCCACGGTTTTAAAATCAGGTATTACCCCAATTTTATCCAAAGCCTCCTGCAAATCAAACCCAGTCATTACCAATCCTTTACCATATTCATTTGTTTTAATGGCTTCACCATCAATTTTGCCCCAAAGCTCATTGGCACTTTTTTTCACATTGTCATCAGCATTAGCGTAGTTTTCCAAACTAGGTGAGCGTTTTGGCTTTGGCCCCAAAATAACCCCACCTTCTTTTACCAAAGCTGCTATTTTCTCCAGCAATTCCGGTCTCATGGTTTCAAGTGCAGGCAATACCAATATCCGATACGACATTCCATCAGGAAGTACAAACTTACCATCTTTAACAGCCAAACGGTTAATGATCACTTCAGCATTAATATAATCAAATGAATAACCAGACGGGAGTTTAGGATCTTGCACACCGGTCATTTTTGGTGCATCCTCTCCAATAAAATAGGCTACATCTGCAACATATTTACCCTGCTGCAACATAAAATTACAGCGTTTAAGGTAGTGGATAAACATATCCATATCATAAAACCACGTATTAAAACGGTTAAATTCATTGCCAAACCAAGCATTAACACCCGGCTTTCTATCTTCATATGGCTGCTGAATATAAACATGAAGTAGCGTGTTATTAATCCCTTCAGTAAAGAATCTATCACCACGTTGCTTCATCATTGCCGGGTAACGGCCAAAAGTATTTCCTGCTGCTGTAAAAGACTCTGCAGAAACTTTTGTTTTACCATAAATGTGTGCTGCCGAAGAAGCTGCCCTATTCTCAATATTACCAAGTTCACCTTCACTCCAGAATTCTCCTGCTACCTCATCAGATTGACCTCCATATTGAAGAAATTCTCCCGGAAACCCCCAATGTCCATAATTTTCGAGCCATATGTTTAACCCATGTTTATGACTCACATCCCTCAATCCACCAACATATTCATAAGCTACATTATCTGCCACAAATCTTCTCAAATCCCATAAGAAACGATCTGATTTATCCTGGCTTCCTACCACATGCCCATACATAACGGGAATAAGTGGCATAGGGTCATATCCATAACGCTTTTTAAATTTGGCTATAAAATCATCTGTCCAATTCTGACCCCCCATCTCATAACTATCCTGAACTGCAACCTTCCATGTTTTGCGGTCCTCTGCAGGAATACGTCTTTGAATTTCGCCCATAAATGCATCAAAATGTTTTAATACATGCTCATGATTCATTTTATCAATTTCCAGTCCGGTTCCTTCTGGCGATGCCGGGCTGTTTTGAACACCCGTTGGCACCATCCCTGTACGCATTACAACCCAATCCCCCTCAGGCACATCCCAGGTAAGTATGCCATCTGCCGAAAGGTGCGAGCTGATGTCTTTAATAGAACTTTCCTCTATAAGCAAAGCTTTATCCCCTACTTCCTTTTGCTGAGGCCATTGATATTCATTCCAATAAGGAAGGGGTGTTGGGTGCATCTTGGCTAATGTTTTTTCAATAAAACGCTCAACCTTAGGCACCGAAGAAATTTCTACCTCCGCAATACCTGCATCGGGCGATGAGTTGGTAATTGTTAACCGGAAAGTATTAGAAGTTACCGCATCAAACGAAACAATAACCGGGGCAAACTGTGCAAACCCTACGTTCAACGCATTGTTACTGCGATCTACTCTAAATTGTTTTATTTCATGATAATTACCATTATCCAGTGCTTCCATTTTCACATCCATATTCATGTTCTTTTTTGATGGATAGACGGTTAAACTTCGTGCAGTATAATTTTCTTTAGCATTAATAGTAATTACAGAGGTACCCGCAGGCAATATTGCCTCAGTCTTCGGGTTCTTATCAAGAATATTTGTTATACTGCTTACAGATGGAGCAGAGGTAACAACCGGCTTTAAATCAGCGATGCTATATCCATACCCTTTAGGAGCTTTAAAAGCCAGTAGCTTAACATCCTGAAAACTCCCTTCGGGCTTATTAAGCTTTTGCGAAATCTTTGCAGGCCCTTTAAACACGGTTTCCGCCGATGCCAGGTAACGCATTGCCTGTTCAGGTTTAACCCATGGACCACCAGACTGGCTCCAGCCCGGGCTGTTAAACATTCCTATTTCTATACCAAGTTCTGTAGCTGTTTTTAGGGCTGTATGGGTAATGTCCCACCACTCATCAGAAAACAACTTTACCTTACCATAAGGCACTTCTCCGGTTAAACCAATATTACCAATAAAAGCACGGTTTATACCTACCGCTTTCATCGCTTTCAGATCATTTATAACCCCTTGCTTCGAGATGTTGTCCGAAATCCAATACCAATACACACTGGTCTGTATGGAATCTGGAGGTACTATAAACCCACTCTCTACTTTAGTAAAAGCAATGTTTTTGTTTGTGCTGGAACATGACGAAATTATAGCAATTAATACCGGTAAAATAAAGCAGGCAAAATGCCGCCATACAGTACCCTGAAAAGATCTGACATTAGAATTCATAAACGGTTTCATTTGGTTGTGTTAATAGTCTTTATAAAAAACTACCAGTTAATGTACCAATACTATTCATTATTTTAATAATCAGCAACCTGTACTATACTGCTCCTCTTAAGTGGTCAAAAAAAAAACGAGTGTCCATAGTATGGACACTCGTTTTTAACAGTTTCAGAAAATACTAATTGTTAGTTATATCCTGTATTTTGAGTTAATACTCCTTTTGAAAGATCCACCTCTTTTTGTGGAACTGGCATCAGGTAAAATCTATCATTCCAGATTCTTTCCTGAGCTTGAGTATTTTTTATATTATTTATGGTTTTCATTACCTGAGGGGCAATTTTCCAACGACGGATATCCATATAACGTTGCCCTTCTAAAGCAAGTTCTACTCTGCGTTCGTTACGGATTAATGCTCTAAGAGAAGCCTGATCAGCATATTTAGCTCTGTCAACAACAGGCATTCCTGAACGCGTTCTTACCGCATCAAGAGCATCGTAAATTGTAGCATCCGGACCGCTAACTTCATTTTTAGCCTCTGCATAAGTTAATAAAACCTCTGCATAACGTATAAGAATGATGTTGGCATGGTTATCTACCTGTTGGCGGTAGATTGAAGGATCAACCATTTTACGGAAATTATATCCGGTTAATGACATGTTAGAGGCTCCCTGAACCCAGTTGAATTTATAATCATCCTCAACTGCATTCCATGGCGAGTTTTCAAACAAGATCGTTGCATAAAAACGTGGATCACGGTTTTTATATTCATTAGCAAATGCCGGATCTTTAGCGTTATACCAGGTAGCACGCTGTGCAGGATCTGTTGGTGCAACAGCATCACCTGTTTTATAACTGCCATAGCTATTTACCAATTCCTGAGTTGGCGTTACCGAACTCCAACCACCAATAGTACCCGGCAATAAGTAAGTATTAAGGAAGTTCGCATCTTTCTGGTCAATTTGCTGGCGGTCTAAAATTACCTCAGCATTACCTTCATTTACTTTATGGAAAAGCGCCTCATAGCTGCGAAGTCCAAGACGGAATTTTTTCTCATCATTGGCATTAGCAAAAGTTACCCATTTACTGTAATCATCCTTAGCGTCGATAGCAGATTCAGCATCAACCTTAAATAAGCTATAGCCCAAAGTCATTACCTGGCTTGAAGCATCTACAGCCTGCTGCCACTGGCTTTCATTTAAATGAACTCTGGCTTTTAACGCAAGAGCTGCACCTTTAGTGATTCTTCCTTTTTCATTCGGTTTGCCCCCGGCATAAGTTTGAGGCAAAATCTTAGAAACTGCATCAAGCTCATCAGTAACAAACTTGAGTACCTCAGCTTTTGGAGTTCTTGGAATATTCTCTTCACCTAAGGCCAAAACCTTAGTAAACAAAGGAACATCTCCAAATTTATTGGTCAATCTGTAATAAAACATTGCCCTTAAAAACCTTACCTCAGCTTTATATCTTTCCAGTAAAGCAGCATCTATTGTAGTTACTTTATCTGCATTTGCAAGAAAGTAATTCGCGCGGCGAATGTCGATAAAGCTCCATCCAGCATCAGTCGTACTGGTAAGTGTTCCAGCCGAAACATCTGTAGCCGAACTTTCCCATGGATACTGTGCATGAGCATTATCTGTTGCACCATCTTCATAGATTATTCCATCTCCAGGTAACTGGTTATAAACAGCCATAACCGCCTGATAGACATCGTTAGGGTTTTTCCAGAAAGTTGCTTCCGATAGCTGATCCAAAGGTGGTCTTTCCAAGAAGTCCTTTTTACAAGAGGTAACAGCACCTAGGGCCAAGAAACCTGAAAGTATATATATTGATGTTATTTTTTTCATGATATTAGAATTATTTGATTAGAAACCTGCACTTAAACCAATTGACCAGGTTTTAATACCCGGGTAACCACCACGTCCTGAATCAGACTCTGGATCGTAATCTGCAAGGCGTTTATCAGCCATAAAAGTGAATGGGTTATTAGCAGTTCCAAAAACTCTTAGTTTTGACAAACCGATTCTCTTAGTCACATCTTGTGGAATAGTATAACCCAAAGTAATACCTCTTACTCTGAAATAAGCTCCGCTAAATAACCAGAATGATGAAGTAGGGTTATAATTATGTGTACCTGCAGCAGTAGTTAAAATGCGTGGAAAATCAGCATTTGGATCTGGGTTAGCAGTAGTCCATCTGTTTAACCATTGCTCTTTTGCATTAGCACCGTTAAAGAATGGATACGAAGCCTCTTCAGATAAATAAGTTTTAACCTTTGCAACGCCATAAGTAAGCACACTAAAGTCGAAACCTTTGTATGAAGCATTTAAATTAAAACCATAGTTTAACCATGGAACATTGTTACCAATTATCTTACGGTCAGAAGCATCTATTTTTTTATCACCGTTTAAGTCTCTATATTTAATATCACCCGGCTTAGTAGTAGCAGTCTGGAAAGCATGGTTTGTTACATCAGCTGCATCAACAAAAAGACCTTCTGATTCATAACCATAGAAAGAACCAATTGATTCACCAACTTTTTGTATAAATCGGCCATCAAATGTCTCACTTCCATCTCCTAACTTAGTAATAGTACTCTTTATAATTGATAAGTTACCACCAATACTGAATGTAAAATCGTCACCAATTTTATTATTATGAGTAATAGCAAGCTCAAACCCTTTGTTTTGAGTAGCCGCACCATTCGATAAAGGAAGTCCGCTATTTACAGCATCAGTAGTACTTGTATTTACCCCGATTGTTGCAAGCGCCGGAACCCTCATCAAAAGATCCTTGGTATTTTTAATATAGTAATCTGTAGTGATGTCTAATTTACCATTGAACATACTTAAGTCAATACCTAAATCTGTCATGTATACTTTTTCCCAGGTTGCAACTGGGTTAGCAATTTTTTGCGCCCACACACCACCTTGAGGAGCCTCTTCAAAGCTATATTGATAACCTGTATTTAAAAGATCGAAATAGTTTCCGATTGATACCACATCCTGGTTACCCAATGAACCCCATGAACCACGTAGTTTTAAATTGTTGATCCAAGTCACATCTTTCATAAAATCTTCTTTGCTAACATTCCATCCTGCAGAAAAAGATGGGAACACAGCCTGACGGACATCTTTACGGAAACGAGATGAGTAATCTATACGAGTATTAACTTCCACAAGATATTTGTCGTTAAAAGCATAATTGAAACGTCCAAATACAGAGCGCATAGCCCAATCCTGCTGATTACTTCTGTTTGCCTGGCCATCAGTATCTGAATTGATATCTTCTGGATTTGAAGAACCAGATACTACAGTAGTCATATCATTATTCGGGAAATTTTTACGACCAACAAATGCAGTTCTGTAAGTATTGCTTTCTTGCGATGCACCTACTGTTAATTTACCATAATGTTTACCAAAAGTACGCTCATAATCAGTAGTTACCTGTGTTAAAAGCTCTCTTCTTTTACGCCAGTATTCAAGCATATCATTCAGCACTCTCTGTGTTGAAGTAATTGGCTTCCCAGTTAAAAAGTCGTTAATTGGATTAAGGGTATTGTTGAACGACCATGAGTTTCCATTTGTATATTTCAAGGAAACCAATCCATTTATTGATAGTCCTTTTAATGGAGTTAAAGTAGCATTAGCTGAAGTCTGGAAATAATTATCACGATCCCATGCCTGACCACCTTCTTCAATTATACGCGACTGATTACGTCCTGCAGTTTGTGCGTTAACTTTACCATTATCAATAGAACCCCAATCGCCATTGCTCTGACGAAATACTGAAGTTGGAAGAGATCTGTTAAGCTCCGTCCAGCTCATGTTACCTTTACGGTCAAAGTTTTGGTTAATGAAAGAGAAATTAGTTCCAACCTTTAAAATTTCAGGTACAATGGTGCTTTCAGTATTTAATTTAGCTACAAAACGATCCTGATCTTTGCTAGGAATAAGAGATTCCTGACTTAGGTAAGATACACCTAAATAACTGTTAGTAATTTTACCAGGTGCGTTTATGTTTAAATTAATATCGCTCAATGGTGCAGTTTTGCGAAGAACTTTATCATACCAATCGGTATTTGGATAAAGATCAGGTTTTGAACCATCTTTATACCACTGAATTTGTTCTGCAGTAAAAAGCGGGGCACCACCTGCATTTGTTAATGCCTCATTATAAAGTGTAGTATAATCAGCCGAACCAACATATTTAGCTATTTTGGTTGGAGATTGCCATCCGTAATTTGCATTAAGTTCTACAGTAGTTCTATCACCATTACCACGTTTTGTAGTTACCATGATAACACCGTTCGCAGCTCTTGACCCATATAGTGCCGCCGAAGATGCATCCTTTAAAACCGACATACTTGAAATGTCGTTAGGATTTAAAGTAGCAAATTCCTGTGCCGAAGCAGGGATACCATCAATAACATACATAGGATTGCTTCCTGAGGAAACCAAACTACCTCTACCCCTGATGCTTACCGCAGTAGAGGCTGATGCATCTCTGCTTAAATCGCCAGGGCGTTGTAAAATAGTTAAACCAGGTGAAACACCTTGTAATGCATTCTGAATAGAAGTTACCGGTCTGTCTTTTAATTGCTTAGGAGTTACAGTAGCAATAGCACCAGTTAAACTTGTTCTTTTTTGTGTACCATAAGCAACAACAACAACCTCGTTCAGCTCACTTGAATCATCATCAAGGGCAACATCAATTGTACCTGCTTTAGTTACAGTAACTTCTTTAGTTTTAAAACCTATTGCTCTAAAAACCAACACGCTGTTTTCTGGTACTGATAAAGCATAAGCTCCATCTGCATTTGTAGAAGTTCCGCGGTTAGTTAAATTTTTCACTTGTACAGAAACACCAGGAATGGGCTGACCGTGGCTGTCCTTAACTGTACCTTTAACATTAATATCAGCACGCTTATAATTTACAGAGGCACTTGCTGCAGAAGCGCTGATAGATGCTGCAACCAATATTAAAAAACAAAGTTTTACTAATACCAGTGTTTTAGCGAACGGCCTTAGCTGCCGTTTTAAGTAATGATCAATCATAATTTGTTTTTAGTTTAGTATTTAGTTAGTTATTGCAATTGCAATTGCAATCGATGAGGGAAGACTTAGATGTTAGTTTTTTTTCGGCTACTAATGTATAAAGTAGGGCGACGACTTATAGTAAACAACTTAACGCAATCGGTTGAGTTCGCATTGAGGCAAGAGTAAGCCATACACAGAAAATCTTAATAAATTACTCAAATCCTATCCCATTTCAATACAATATTGACTGCAGGAAGTTTAATTCACAGAGAAATATTTCAATTCTCTAAATAGAATTAAAAATTAACCAATTGTTTATTTTACTACTAAAGAATTAGTTTAAATGGCTAAAAAAGGCACTTTTTGCCTTTAAATAGTTCAGAATCGAACAGATTAAAACAAACGTTTGCGCGACAAAAATGATAGAGATGCATTTCAGGTGCTTTGAAGAAGCCTACCTGCCATTCAGTATTGCATTAAGAAAATCTGTTTTTTTCACATAAGTATTTGAGGTTTCATCACTTCGGTAAACAGGGAGTCTATTATTTTTAACAATACTTTTAAATTTTTTTAGAGAGATTCTCAAAATACTGCATGCCTCAGTTTGAGTGTAGTACAAATTTGTGTTAATCATAACTGCGTTATTTATAATACAATTTAATCCGAAAATATATTGGTTACATACTTCAGTTATTGAATGGTGGGTTTTGATTTTTGAAGTGCTGAAAATCACAGTTAACCTGAAAAGGGCAAGAATTATTGACAAAAATCTGACAGATAAAAGAGATTCAGGCTACATTAACTTTCACTGCTAATATTATTTTTGTGGCCGAATATGAAAGCGGTTGTTGTGTTCTTCCTATCCTTGTTTTTCCTTCTTTTGGGAGGATCACATTCTGTTTATTCAGAAACTCACCACAGCAAAATCAGTTCTTCAACCATTCAGAAATTTGAAAAATCGAAACAGGTAAATCTTAGGAACAGCATTCCTGGAGAAAAAAAAGAAGAATTCATCAGTGTTGAAGATGAAGATGATGACTTTGTATCTATAAGAAAATCGGTAGTGCCTGCCAAATATGTAATGGCGCTTACCTATGCATCAATTTTAATTTGTTCAAACTATCGCCCCAAAAACCGCTTGCCATTTTGCAAGCATTTATCCTATATTTCCTCTTACAAGTACATCCTGCAAAGAGTTTTAAAAATATGATAAAACATATGCTTCAGTTATCAGGCATATAAATAATCATCTGTGTCTTTCTTTGCGCATAATCATTCTGGTTTTTTAAACCCGATAACTGATGCTTTTTCTCATTCCAGGAAATATCTGATTTCCTGACTCCCAAATCATTTAACAAACAATTAACACCAAATGAAGAGAATTGCAATGTTCATGGGCTTATGTGCCATATTGTGCCATACCAGCTGTACATCTGAAAAAAAAGAAGAAAAGGAAGAAACCAGTAAATATGCGGTAACAACCCCTTTAAAAATCGATACCTCATTTACCAAAGAATATGTTTCGCAGGTAAAATCAATAAGAAATATAGAAATCCGTGCACTCGAAAAAGGCTATCTGCAAACCATTTATGTAGATGAGGGCCAATCTGTAAAAGCGGGCCAGCTTTTATTCAAAATCATGCCCAAAGTATACGAGGCAGAATTATTAAAGGCACAGGCCGAAGCCAAGGCCGCTGAGCTTGAGGTACAAAATACCAAAACCCTGTCTGATAAAAATGTAGTTTCAAAAAATGAATTGGCAATGGCCCAGGCAAAGCTAGACCAGGCAAAAGCCGAAACCTCAATGGCAAAATTCCACCTTGCAGCAACAGAGATAAGGGCACCATTTGACGGCACAATAGATCGTATACCATCTAAACAGGGTAGCCTTATAGACGAAGGACAATTGCTAACCAGCCTGTCAGACAATAGCCAGATGTTTGCCTACTTTAACGTTTCAGAACCGGAGTATCTCGATTATCAAACAAATATAAAAGGCCGTGCAGACAATAAAGTGAGTTTGCTTTTAGCAAATAACGAACTGTTAAAATACAAAGGAACGGTAGAGACCATTGAAAGTGAATTTAACAACGAAACCGGCAGTATAGCTTTCCGCGCAAAATTCCCTAACCCAGATCGTCTCCTTAAAAACGGCGAAACCGGTAAAATACGAATGCTTGTTCCACTTAAAAATGCACTCGTTATCCCCCAAAAGGCAACGTATGAAATTCAGGACAAGACCTATGTTTTTGTTGTGGATAAGAACGGTGTGGTAAAGTCAAGAAACATTACCATAGCCGGCGAAATGCCAGACCTGTACGTAGTGGGTAATAACCTTTCAGAAAATGATAAGATCCTCCTTGAGGGTGTTCAGAAGGTAAAAGATGACGACAAAATCAAAGCTGAGTACACCTCGCCTGCAGAAGTCATTTCTCATTTAAGATTAAAAGCAGAATAGTGGTTCACTCCTTAAACAAGAAAATTGATGTTTAATAAATTTATACAGAGGCCGGTCCTCTCGATAGTAATATCGCTCATCATTGTGTTCCTTGGTGTTTTGGCCATGACCCATCTACCGGTAACACAATTCCCTTCCATTTCCCCTCCAAAGGTGAATATCACCGCAGAATATCCGGGAGCAAACGGTGAGCTAATGATAAAATCGGTAATTATTCCGCTCGAAAGAGC
>Ga0157371_10000592_pt1 | contig 43090 bp, 41 predicted proteins | sample C45metaG_FD_113462 | JGI IMG/M metagenome (GOLD analysis project Ga0157371, IMG submission 113462) | Corn rhizosphere microbial communities from Kellogg Biological Station, Michigan, USA - C4-5 metaG | ecosystem: Host-associated > Plants > Roots > Rhizosphere > Soil | place: USA: Michigan... | reverse complement strand
TTTCACTGCACCGATGATGCCTTCGGCAATCATGTCGCAACGAACGATGCCGCCGAAGATGTTGACCAGCACGGCCGCGACATTGCTGTCGGACAGGATGATCTTGAACGCTTCGGTCACGCGCTCTTTGGTAGCGCCCCCGCCCACGTCCAGGAAGTTGGCCGGCTTGCCGCCATGCAGGTTGACGATGTCCATGGTACCCATGGCCAGACCGGCGCCGTTGACCATGCAGCCGATGTTACCCTCGAGGGCTACGTAGTTCAGTTCGAACTTGGCAGCATGGGCTTCACGCGGATCGTCCTGGGACGGGTCGTGGAAACCTTTCAGCTTGGGCTGACGGTACATGGCGTTGGCGTCGATGTTGATCTTGGCGTCCAGGCAATGCAGATCGCCGTCGGCCTTGATCACCAGCGGGTTCACTTCCAGCAGCGCCAGGTCGTGGTCCTTGAACAGCTTGGCCAGGCCGACGAAGATTTTCGCGAACTGAGCGACTTGCTTGCCTTCCAGGCCCAGCTGGAATGCCAGCTCACGACCCTGGAATGGCTGAGCGCCCACCAGTGGATCGATAGTAGCCTTGAGGATCTTCTCTGGAGTGTCGTGAGCGATCTTCTCGATGTCCACGCCACCTTCGGTGGAGGCCATGAACACGATGCGACGGCTGGAGCGGTCCACGACTGCGCCCAAGTACAGCTCTTTGGCGATATCGGTGCAGGACTCGACCAGGATCTTGGTCACAGGCTGACCGTTGGCGTCAGTCTGGTAGGTGACCAGACGCTTGCCCAGCCACTGTTGAGCGAAAGCCTTGGCGTCTTCTTTGCTGCGAACCAGCTTGACACCGCCTGCTTTACCGCGACCACCAGCGTGAACCTGGGCTTTGACTACCCACTCGGTGCCGCCAATCTTGTCGCACGCTTCGGCTGCTGCTTCCGGGGTGTCAACTGCAAAACCCTGGGATACTGGCAGGCCGTATTCAGCGAACAGCTGCTTACCCTGATACTCGTGAAGATTCATGCTTATTACCGTCTTCGTTAGGTACTGCGCTTTCGGCGCTGCGCTTCAGATGAAGTGCCGCACCACCTGTGACTGCTGCTTGCCGGGTGTGCGCCCGGCAAGGTGAGTCCAACGGACATTCCGCGGTGAGCCCTGCAGGCAGGGCTCACGACGGGCAGGCCGCCGTGGTTTCTTATTGTTTAACGCTTCTTGCGGTTGGCGATGTGAATGGCACCGCCATTGACTGCCAAGGCCGCTTCGTGGAGCGCTTCGGACAAGGTCGGGTGCGAGAACACCATCATGCCCAGGTCTTCGGCGCTGGTGCCGAATTCCATGGCGATGGCGCCCTGCTGAACCAGTTCCGCTGCGCTTGGACCAATGACGTGAACACCCAGAACGCGATCAGTCTTGGCATCGGCGATGACCTTGACGAAACCGCCAGTGTCGTTGGCGGCCATGGCACGGCCGCTGGCTGCGAACGGGAAGCTACCGACGTTGACTTCGACACCCTCGGCCTTCAGGGCCTGCTCGGTCTTGCCGACCCATGCGATTTCCGGGTGAGTGTAGATAACCGAAGGGATCAGGTCGTAGTTCATCTGGGCCTTGTGGCCCTTGATGCGCTCGACGACCATGATGCCCTCTTCCGAAGCCTTGTGCGCCAGCATCATGCCACGAACGACGTCGCCGATGGCATACACGCCTGGCACGCTGGTCGCGCAATAGTCGTCGACGAAGATGAAACCGCGCTCGTCGATGTCGACGCCGCTGTCACTGGCCAGCAGGTCGGTGGTGACCGGGCGACGGCCCACGGCAACGATCAACTTGTCGAACGTGATGCTTTGCTCGCCGTTGGCATCGGTGTAGCTGACCACGACTTCTTCGCCTTCGACCTTGGAGCCGGTGACGCGCGCACCCAGCTTGATGTCCAGGCCTTGCTTGGTCAGGGTCTTGTAGGCTTCCTTGGAGACAGCGGCATCGGCGGCCATCAGGAACGTGTCCAGGGCTTCCAGGACAGTCACTTCGGCGCCCAGGCGCGACCAGACCGAACCCAGTTCCAGGCCGATCACACCCGCGCCGATGACACCGAGACGCTTGGGAACCGACTGGAATTCCAGGGCGCCGGTGGAGTCGACGATCACTTTCTGATCGACCGGAGCCGGCGGAATGTCGATCGGACGCGAGCCGGACGCCAGGATCACGTTGTCCGCCTCGACCACTTCGACAGCGCCATCGGGACCTGTCACTTCAACCTTCTTGCCAGCCAGCAGCTTGCCGTGGCCTTGCAGAACGGTCACGCCATTGGCCTTGAACAGGGTGCTGACACCCGAGGTCAGGTTTTTCACGATGTTGGCCTTGCGACCCACCATCGCCGGGACATCCATGCTCACGCCACTGTGGTTGATACCGTGGATGGCAAAGCCGTCCTGGGCCTCGTGGAATTTCCACGAGCTGTCCAGAAGCGCCTTGGAAGGAATGCAACCGACGTTCAGACAAGTACCGCCGAGGGCCAGCTTGCCCTCGCCATCCTGGTACTTCTCGATACAGGCAGTCTTGAGGCCCAGTTGGGCGGCTTTGATGGCAGCTACATAGCCGCCAGGACCGGCACCAATCACTACCACATCGAATTTTTGAGTCATAAACAGGTTCCTTTAGCTGCAAGCTTGAAGCTTCAAGCAACACACTGCCGCTCGAGCCTGGCCGCGTGGAGCCATGGCCTCGAGCGTGCGGTGCACTGCTGCTTTTTAGATATCCAGAAGCAGACGCGACGGGTCTTCCAGCAAGTTCTTGATGGTCACCAGGAAGGTCACCGCCTCCTTGCCGTCGATCAGACGGTGGTCGTAGGACAGCGCCAGGTACATCATCGGGCGAATCACCACTTGGCCATTGACGGCCATCGGGCGCTGCAGGATGTTGTGCATGCCCAGGATCGCTGCCTGTGGCGGGTTGACGATCGGGGTCGACATCATCGAACCGAACGTACCACCGTTGGTGATGGTGAAGGTACCGCCAGTCATCTCGTCGATCGACAGCTTGCCATCACGGGCCTTCTTGCCGAAGGTGGCGATGCCGCCCTCGATTTCCGCCAGGCTCATCTGCTCGGCGTTACGCAGTACCGGAACCACCAGGCCGCGATCGCTGGAAACCGCGACACCGACGTCGGCATAGCCGTGGTACACGATGTCGGAACCGTCGATCGACGCGTTGACGGCCGGGAAACGCTTCAGCGCCTCGGTGGCCGCCTTGACGAAGAAGGACATGAAGCCCAGACGCACACCGTTGTGCGACTTCTCGAACAGGTCCTTGTACTTGGAGCGCAGGGCCATGACTTCGGTCATGTCGACTTCGTTGAACGTGGTCAGCATCGCCATGTTCGACTGCGCTTCCACCAGACGGCGAGCGACCGTGGCCCGCACGCGGGTCATGGGTACACGCTTCTCGGTACGGTCGCCGGCGGCCGCCACCACGGGCGCAGCGGCGGCAGGTGCGGCAGGCTTGGCGGCAGGCGCGGATTTCTTGGCCTCTACAGCCGCTACCACGTCTTCCTTGGTGATGCGGCCGTCTTTACCGGTGCCCTTGATGCTGTTCAGGCTGATGCCGTTCTCTTCGGCCAGCTTGCGCGCAGCCGGGCCGCCAATGGCGTCGTCATCGACGGTACCGGCAGCGACCGGAGCGGCTGCTTGAGCCGGTGCGGCGGCCTGGGCAGGTGCTGCGGCAGGCGCAGCGGCAGCTGCACCGCCGGCTTCGATCGAACCGAGCACTTCGTCCGACAGAACGGTGTCACCTTCGTTCTTGACGATGGCACCCAGCACGCCGTCTGCAGTGGCCAATACTTCCAGGACAACCTTGTCGGTCTCGATGTCGACGATCAGGTCGTCGCGCTTCACCGCTTCACCCGGCTTCTTGTGCCAGGTCGCCACGGTGCCGTCGGCGACCGATTCCGGGAAAGTAGGGGCTTTGATCTCGATAGCCATTATCAGTGGTTCCTTAAATTCGGTTTCAGGTGCGCTTGGGCATTAAACGGTGAAAGCATCGCGCAGCAGTTTTTCCTGCTGCTCTACGTGCATCGAGGCGTAACCGCAGGCAGGTGCGGCAGAAGCGTCACGACCGGCGTATTCGAGGACCAGGGACCGGTTATGGTTACCCAGGCTACGACGCAAGTGATGCTGACTGCTGTACCAGGCGCCCTGGTTCATCGGCTCTTCCTGACACCACACGACGTGCTGCAGGTTGGTGTACGGCGCGAGCGTTTCCATCAGGTCATCTTCAGGGAACGGATACAGCTGCTCGATACGCACGATGGCGATGTCTTCGCGGCCTTCGGCACGGCGTTTTTCCAGCAGGTCGTAGTAAACCTTGCCGCTGCACAGCACCAGGCGAGTGACGTTGGCCGGGTCGAGCGTGTCGATTTCCGGAATCACGGTCTGGAACGAGCCTTCGGCCAGGTCTTCCAGCGTCGAGATGGCCAGCTTGTGGCGCAGCAGCGACTTCGGCGTCAGGACCACCAGCGGCTTGCGCAGCGGGCGGATGACCTGGCGGCGCAACAGATGGTAGATCTGTGCCGGGGTGGTCGGTACGCACACCTGGATGTTCTGCTCGGCGCACAGTTGCAGATAGCGCTCGAGACGTGCCGAGGAGTGCTCCGGCCCCTGCCCTTCGTAACCGTGCGGCAGCAGCATGGTCAGGCCGCACAGACGGCCCCACTTGTGCTCGCCACTGGTGATGAACTGGTCGATCACGACCTGAGCGCCGTTGGCGAAGTCACCGAACTGGGCTTCCCAGATGACCAGCGCATTGGGCATGGTGGTCGAGTAGCCGTATTCGAACGCCAGCACCGCCTCTTCCGACAGGAACGAGTCGTACAGGTCGAAACGCGGCTGACCTTCGTACAGGTTCTGCAACGGGATGTAGGTCGCGGCGTCTTTCTGGTTGTGCAGCACGGCATGGCGGTGCGAGAACGTACCGCGGCCCACGTCCTGGCCGGTGATGCGAATCGGATGGCCTTCGAACGCCAGTGTGGCGTAGGCCATGGTCTCGGCGTAGCCCCAGTTGATCGGCAAGCCACCGGCCTGCATCTTCTGGCGGTCTTCGTAGATCTTCGACACCTGGCGCTGAACCACGAAACCTTCGGGAATGGTCAGCAGCTTGGCGGACAGTTCCTGCAGGGTCTTGAGGTCGAAACGCGTGTCGTGGCGTGCCGTCCAGGCATGGCCCAGGTAAGGGCGCCAATCGACGAACAACTCTTTGTTCGGCTCCTTGACCAAGCTTTTTACGACGTGCAGGCCATTGTCCAGCGCGTTGCGGTATTCATCGATCTGCGCCTGAACGCCTTCGGTGCTCAGGGAGCCACCGGTGACCAGGCTCTCGGCGTACAGCTCGCGAGTGGTGCGTTGCTTGGCGATCTGCTGGTACATCAACGGCTGGGTGCCGCTCGGCTCGTCCGCTTCGTTGTGACCGCGACGGCGGTAGCACACCAGGTCGATCACCACGTCACGCTTGAACTGCATGCGGTAGTCGATGGCCAACTGGGTCACGAACACTACAGCTTCCGGGTCATCGCCGTTGACGTGCAGAATCGGCGCCTGAATCATCTTCGCCACGTCGGTCGCGTACTCGGTGGAGCGCGCGTCACGAGGGTTGCTGATGGTGAAGCCGACCTGGTTGTTGATGACGATGTGAACGGTGCCGCCCGTCTTGAAGCCACGGGTCTGCGACATCTGGAAGGTTTCCAGCACCACACCCTGACCGGCGAACGCGGCATCACCGTGAATCGAGATCGGCAGCACTTTGTCGCCGGCCGAATCGTTGCGACGATCCTGGCGGGCGCGTACCGAACCCTCGACCACCGGCGACACGATTTCCAGGTGGGATGGGTTGAACGCCATGGCCAGGTGCACTTCGCCCCCGGTGGTCATGACATTCGAGGAGAAGCCTTGGTGATACTTGACGTCACCAGAGCCCAACTCGACCTTTTTCTTGCCTTCGAACTCGTCGAACAGGTCGCGCGGGTTCTTGCCGAAGGTATTGACCAGCACGTTGAGACGGCCGCGGTGCGCCATGCCGATGACGACTTCCTTGGTGCCGTACGAACCGGACCGCTGGATCATTTCGTCAAGCATCGGGATCAGGCTTTCACCACCTTCCAGACCGAAGCGCTTGGTGCCTGGATATTTGGTGCCCAGGTACTTCTCCAGGCCTTCGGCTGCGGTCACACGCTCGAGCACGTGGCTTTTGCTCTCGGCCGAGAACTCAGGGCGCCCACGCACGCTCTCCAGGCGCTGTTGAAACCAGCTGCGCTGTTCGGAGTCGGTGATGTGGGTGAACTCGGCGCCGATGGTGCGGCAATATGTCTGCTGCAAAGCCTCGAGAATTTCGCGTAGGCTCGCCTCCTCCTTGCCGATGAACAGGTCGCCGGCACGGAAGGTCGTATCCAGGTCGGCATTGGTCATGCCGTAATGGGTGATTGCCAGGTCTGCCGGTGCAGGTCGTTGCCACAGCCCCAGCGGGTCCAGCTGGGCTGCCTGGTGGCCGCGCATACGGAAGGCCTGGATCAATCGAAGCACTTCCACTTGCTTCTTCTCGTGCTCGCTGCTCACGCTGCCGGCAGACACCGGCTGGGCGCGGCGCTGGTTCTTTGCCAGCAGCACGAAATGGTCGCGAATAGTGGAATGCGAAATGTCGGTAGCAGTGCTGCCTTCAGCGGGCAACTTCTGAAAGTAAGTGCGCCACTCTTCTGGCACAGCGTTAGGGTCGTGCAGGTAAAGCTCATAGAGCTCTTCCACATAGGCAGCGTTACCACCGGAAAGGTGGGCGCTATTCCACATGCGCTGCATCACGCTTTCTTGCATGCTCGGTCACCCTCGGTAAGGGGACGCCACCGGCGTAGGCACCATCGCGAACCTGAAAAAGTCCATGCAGCGACTGATCAAGCCACTAGGGTCACGCAGATAGCCCGGGTACCACCCCGGATGCCCCTGCTGGTCTTAATTTTTTCAAAGTAAGGGCAAGGGCCACATGGCCTCCACCCTAGTTATCACTGCAGCACAGGCCAGTACACCTGCGCCGCAGCGGCTTGCGGGTACAACAGTTTCGAATCAGACGCCGCTTTGCAGCAACATGTTCCGCACGTGACCAATTGCCTTGGTCGGGTTCAGCCCTTTGGGGCAGACATTCACGCAGTTCATGATGCCGCGGCAGCGGAATACGCTGAACGGGTCGTCCATGGACGCCAGGCGCTCATTGGTCTTGGTATCACGGCTGTCGGCCAGGAAACGATAGGCCTGCAGCAGGGCCGCTGGTCCCAAGAACTTGTCCGGGTTCCACCAGAACGAAGGGCACGAGGTCGAGCAGCAGGCGCACAGGATGCACTCGTACAGGCCGTCGAGCTTTTCACGCTCTTGCGGCGTCTGCAGACGCTCGATGGCCGGTGCCGGCGTGTCGTTCTGCAGGAATGGCTTCACCTTCTCGTACTGCTTGTAGAAGATGCTCATGTCGACCACCAGGTCACGAATGACCGGCAGGCCAGGCAGCGGACGCACCACCAGCTTGTTGCCCTTGACCACGGCGGACAGCGGCGTGATGCAGGCCAGGCCGTTCTTGCCGTTGATGTTCATGCCATCGGAGCCACAAACGCCTTCACGGCACGAGCGACGATACGAGAAGCCTTCGTCCTGCTCCTTGATCAATGCCAGGACGTCCAGAACCATCAGGTCCTTGCCGTCGGTATTGACCTGGAATTCCTGCATCGAAGGAGCGCTGTCCTGATCAGGGTTGTAACGATAAACACTGACTTGCAACATATCGGCCACCCTTAGTAAGTCCGGACTTTAGGTTCGAAAGTCGGAACGGTTTTCGGCGAGAAGTTCACGGCACGCTTGGCCACGCGTTTCTCCCCTGGGAAGTACAGGGTGTGGCAAAGCCAGTTTTCGTCGTCACGGTCTTCGTAGTCTTCACGGGCGTGCGCGCCGCGCGACTCTTTGCGATGCTCGGCGGCAATCGCAGTGGCCTCGGCCACTTCCAGCAGGTTCTGCAGTTCCAGCGCTTCGATTCGAGCGGTGTTGAAACCCTGGCTCTTGTCGTTGATCTTGACGTTGGCAATACGCTCGCGCAGGCCCGCCAGTTGGGCGATACCTTTTTGCATGTATTCGCCAGTACGGAACACGCCGAAGTAGTTCTGCATGCAGCTTTGCAGTTCTTTGCGCAAGGTGGCCACGTCTTCACCGGTGGTGCGCGCGTTCAGGCCGTCGAGACGGGCCAGCGCTACATCCAGATCGGTATCGCTGGCGCGACGGTAGTCGACGCCTTCGTTGAGCGCCTGCTCCAGGTGCAGGCCGGCAGCACGCCCGAACACCACGAGGTCGAGCAGCGAGTTGCCGCCCAGACGGTTGGCGCCGTGCACCGATACGCAAGCCACTTCGCCGACGGCGAACAGGCCCGGGATAATGGTGTCGTTGCCGTTTGCGTCCTGGGTGATCGCCTGGCCATGAATGTTGGTGGCAATGCCACCCATCATGTAGTGGCAGGTCGGCACGACCGGAACCGGTGCAACCACCGGATCGACGTGGGCGAACGTCTTCGACAGCTCACAGATACCTGGCAGGCGGCTGTGCAGCACTTCCTCACCCAGGTGGTCGAGCTTCAGCATCACGTGGTCGCCGTCCGGGCCACAGCCGTTGCCGGCGATGATTTCCTTGACCATGGAACGGGCCACCACGTCACGACCGGCGAGGTCCTTGGCGTTGGGCGCGTAGCGCTCCATGAAACGCTCGCCGTGCTTGTTGATCAGGTAACCGCCTTCGCCGCGGCAACCTTCGGTGACCAGCACACCTGCGCCGGCGATGCCGGTCGGGTGGAACTGCCACATCTCGATATCCTGCACAGGCACGCCTGCACGCAAGGCCATGCCGACGCCGTCGCCGGTGTTGATCAGGGCGTTGGTGGTCGAGGAATAGATGCGGCCCGCTCCGCCAGTGGCCAATACCGTGGCGTTGGAACGGATGTACGAGGTTTCACCGGTTTCGATGCAGATCGCGATGACGCCGACGATGGCACCGTCCTGGTTCTTCACCAGGTCAACGGCATAGTATTCGTTGAGGAATACAGTGCCGTGCTTCAGGTTGGCCTGATACAAAGTGTGCAGCAGCGCGTGGCCAGTACGGTCGGCAGCAGCGCATGTACGCGCAGCCTGACCGCCCTTGCCGAAATCCTTCGACTGGCCACCGAACGGACGCTGGTAAATGCGGCCGGTCTCGGTGCGGGAAAACGGCAGGCCCATGTGCTCGAGCTCGAACACGGCCTCCGGGCCCACGGAACACATGTATTCGATAGCGTCCTGGTCACCGATGTAGTCGGAACCCTTGACGGTGTCGTACATGTGCCAGCGCCAGTCATCGTTCGGGTCGGCCGAGGCGATGGCGCAAGTGATGCCACCCTGGGCCGAAACGGTGTGGGAGCGGGTCGGGAATACCTTGGTGACCACGGCAGTCTTGTGACCGCCCTGTGCCAGTTGCAGCGCAGCGCGCATGCCGGCGCCGCCGCCACCGATGATGATGGCGTCGAACGAAAGTGTGCTTATGTTAGCCATGAATCAGATACCCCAAAGAATCTGCACGCCCCAGACGAAGTACGCGAACATCGCGACGCCGCATACTGCCTGGAAAAGGAAACGTATAGCCGTCGCCGACTTGCCGAACGACATCGGCGTCAGGTAGTCGGTGGCGATGGTCCACATGCCGACCCAGGCGTGAGCGCCCAGTGCGACAAGGGCCAGCAGGCTGAAGATACGCATCCAGTTGCTGGCGAACAGCGCATGCCACTGGGTGTATTCGATACCTGGATTGGCGACGATGTAGCCGATCAGGAACAGGAAATAAGCCGCGAGAACGACCGCCGACACGCGCTGCGCCATCCAGTCATAGAGGCCCGAACGCGAGAGGTTGGTGACATTGGTTACCATATCCAGACTCCTGCCAGAACGATCAGCACCACGGAAATGGCGAGAACGATTTTAGAGCCCAGCTTTCCGCCTTCCAGCGTTTCACCGACCCCCATATCCATGATCAAGTGGCGCACGCCGGCCACCAGGTGATACAACAAGGCAGACAGCAGAGCCCAGATCACAAACTTGGCCAGCGGGCTGGTCAAGTACGCCTTCACCTCGCCGAAGCCTTCCTCGGAACCCAGGGATTTGCCTAATGCGAACAGCATCAGGGCGATACCCAGGAACAGGATGACACCGGAAATTCGATGGAGAATGGACGTGTAAGCAGTGACAGGGAGTTTGATGGTCCTTAGGTCTAGGTTTACAGGTCGTTGGCTATTCACGGCTTTTTTTCACACTGAAGAGCCCCTAGCAAGCAGGGCAAGTTGTCGGGAAGTGTACTGGTCAGGTACCCATCACAAGGGAGTGACGACCCCGTCGAACGGGCGCAAAAGCCCACGGCGGTCGGACGCCGAGTATAGACAGTTAGTATCCTAATGACAACGCACAGCTCTACCCCTAACGGTGGATTGCATTACAGCTGCAAAAGGCGTAATTGAACGTGAACTTCGAAGAAAAAGTGCGCGTAAACGCCTGTAGTGACTGGGTTTACGCAAATTGACATTCGGATTTATCTCACTATAGTGGTGCGGGCCCTGCGTGGGGGGTCTGTCTGATGATTTCAAGCATTAATAGGAGGCCACATGGCTGACAAAAAAGCGCAGTTGATCATCGAGGGCGCAGCCCCCGTCGAGCTGCCCATTTTAACCGGCACCGTTGGTCCTGATGTGATAGACGTGCGCAGCCTGACGTCCACCGGTCGTTTCACGTTCGACCCTGGCTTCATGTCGACCGCCTCTTGCGAGTCGAAGATCACCTACATCGATGGTGACAACGGCATCCTGCTGCATCGCGGCTATCCGATCGAACAGCTTGCCGAGAAATCCGACTACCTCGAAACCTGCTACCTGCTGCTCAATGGCGAGCTTCCCACCGCCGAAGAGAAGGCCCGCTTCGTGGGCACCGTGAAGAACCACACCATGGTCCACGAGCAGTTGAAGACTTTCTTCAACGGCTTTCGCCGCGATGCCCACCCCATGGCCGTGATGTGCGGCGTGGTCGGTGCGCTGTCGGCGTTCTACCACGATTCGCTGGACATCAAGAACCCGCAGCACCGGGAGATCTCCGCCGTGCGCCTGGTGGCGAAGATGCCGACCCTGGCGGCGATGGTGTACAAGTACTCCATGGGCCAGCCCATGATGTACCCGCGCAACGACTTGAGTTATGCGGAAAATTTCCTGCACATGATGTTCAACACACCGTGCGAGATCAAACCGATCAGCCCGGTACTGGCCAAGGCCATGGACAAGATCTTCATCCTCCATGCCGACCACGAGCAGAACGCTTCGACGTCCACCGTCCGTTTGGCCGGCTCGTCCGGGGCCAATCCGTTTGCGTGTATCGCCGCCGGCATCGCTGCACTATGGGGCCCTGCCCACGGCGGTGCCAACGAAGCCGTGCTGACCATGCTCGACGAGATCGGTGACGTGTCCAACATCGACACGTTCATTGCCAAGGCCAAGGACAAGGACGACCCGTTCAAGCTCATGGGCTTCGGTCACCGGGTCTACAAGAACCGCGATCCTCGCGCCACGGTGATGAAGCAGACCTGTGACGAAGTGCTCAAGGAACTGGGCATCAACAATGATCCTCAGCTCGAGCTGGCGATGCGCCTGGAAGAGATCGCCCTAACCGATCCCTACTTCATCGAGCGCTCGCTGTACCCGAACGTCGACTTCTACTCGGGGATCATCCTCAAGGCGATCGGCATTCCAACCAGCATGTTCACCGTCATCTTCGCCCTGGCCCGTACGGTCGGCTGGATTTCGCACTGGAAGGAAATGCTCTCCAGCCCCTACAAGATCGGCCGTCCACGGCAGCTTTACACGGGCGAGCAATCGCGCGACGTGACTCAGCTGGAAGACCGCAGCTAAGCTTCAGCCGCATAAAAAAAGCTGCCTGAACAGGCAGCTTTTTTTTGGCCAGAGAAATCAGTTTACCGACCAACGGTACAGTACAGATCTCGGTATCACCCAAAATACAGAGCCTGTAGTGCAACTCTACTGCGCTGCCTCCGCTTTTTTCTTCAACATCTGCAACGTATTGAAAGGGGCGTCGACGACGAACTTGTTCGCCAACCACGATGGCACGCTGCCGCCTGGCTCGGTATGCACTTGATAAGTGACCTCGGTGGCTTGCGGCCCCTTCGGCACCAACTTCCAGTAACCCTGCACTTGCGCCACTCGCACGAAACCTCTTTCAGCAGGAACGTAGTCCGGAAGCGCCTTGAGGTTACGCGTGATGCTGCCATCGGGCGCTGTGACTGTCGTCACCTCCAGCACCGAGTCACGCGGTGTGACGGGCCAAGGCGTATTGAACTGGGTGTAGGTCCAGCTTCGATCGCCCTCGTGCTTGAGCAATTTTTGCGATTTGCACTCATGAATCCATGCACAGGCGCCTGCAACGTCTTCCTGCAGCGCCTTCAGCCTGGCGACACTGGCGTTGATCGTGGTGACCCCTTGATAGGCCTTGTATTTGGAGCCTGCCACTTCACTCAGGGAAACCTTGATACCTTGCTCGTCCTTGGCCACCACCCAATCCTGTGCCTGGGCAGAACCCATCAGCACGACGGCCAGCCCACAGACGGCGAAAACAGGTTGCAGCGATCTCATATTGTTATTCCTTGTTGTCGAGGATCGTTCAAGCGCTTGTGGCGGTCATGCTTTCCCACCACCCCAGCAGCCGGATTGCATCGGCATCATCAGTACCGCAAACCTCCAGATCGGCCGTGAAAGCCGAGCACACCAAAGGACGCTCGGCGAGCCCGAACAGTTTGCACAGATTTTCCAGGGACAGGTGCAGGCACCGCTCGCCCGCAGGCTTACCCGCAGGCATGCCGGGAATGGCAGAACTGATGGAAGGCGCAATGCAACAGGCGCCACACCCTTCACGGCATTTCATGGACTCACGACCTCGGAAACGATGACTCGATGCAGAAAGGCGATAGTAAGGTTTAAACATTCGTTTGAAAATGCCTCGACCTTTATTTGTCTCGCCCTTCCAGCGGAATCATTGCTTGAACTCGAATTCCAGCGCCGCGCCTTCGACTTCTCGGGCATCATTGCGCAGTTGCAGCTGCATTTCGTTGCTGAGCAAGCGCCCGTTCAACTGGAAGGGGCCGCTGGACGCGGACGTTTCATTGAACATGGAGGGTAACAGCGGCTTGCCTGGGGTGATCCGGCTGGACGGCGCACCCAGCGCCTGCGTGGAGGGATCCAGCTTTTTCACCAAGTCCTTCGGCAGGCTGAGATCGAGTTTGGGTTCGGGAAGCTCGTTGGCGATCACTTCCGCTTTCTTGCGCGACTTGCTCTTGGCGGCCGCCTTGCTTTTCGCCTTGCGCTGACTGGCAGCCGATGCCTTTGTGCTCTTGCTGGCGGACGCGGCAGTTTTTGCCGGCGCCTGGCTAGCCGCAGACGTGGCAGGCCCCTGAGCAATCAGCAGCTCACTCGACTCCTCGCTCAGCGCACTGGCCTGGCCGGACACTCCCAGCAGGCAGGCAAAGCTCAACGTCAACAATCCAGACCAGCGCAGAACATTCATAGGCAAACTGGAACAGGGCAATGGAGGTTACATGCTGGCTTCAGTTGACCGATCTGACAAGTCTTTGTCCTACGGTTTTTTCAGAACAGCGCAGATAGCCGGTTATTTTTCATGCGTAGGCCTGGCTGCCGCCCGCCACTTCCAGACACAGCTGGTTGGCCAGCATCCCCAGTGTCATCAAGGCTCGCTCGGCCTCACGGTTCCAGGGGATACCGCAATTGAGCCGTATGCAATGGTTGAATTGCTCGGTGTTACTGAAAATCAGCCCCGGCGCGATGCTGATGCCGTGCTCCAGTGCGCGCACGTGCAGCTCCTGAGTATTGACCCGCCCCGGCAGGCTGACCCACAGGATGAAGCCGCCGGTAGGCCGCGTGATCTGCGTGCCTTCGGGAAAATACTGCTGCACCGCCAGTTGAAAGGCGTTGAGATTCTTGCGGTACTCCTGGCGTATATAGCGCAGGTGACGGTCATAACCGCCATTTTCCAGGTAGCCCGCAATGCCCATCTGCGTCACGCTGCACGCCGAGTGCGTGCTGAACGTCTGCAGCCGCTGCAGCTCTGCCTGGTATTTGCCGGCGATCATCCAGCCGATCCGTACACCCGGCGAAAGCGTCTTGGAAAAGCTCGAACAGTAGATCACGTGACCGAGACGGTCATAGGCCTTGAGTGCCTTGCTGTGCCCCTGCTCGAACATCAGCTCGCCATAAATGTCGTCTTCGATGATCTGGATATCGAAGTCCGAGGCCAGCCGTAGCAACTGCTTCATCCGCTCCTCCGGCATGGTCCCGCCCAGGGGGTTGCTCAGACGCGGGGTCAGCACCAGCGCCTTGATCGACCACTGATTGGCGGCCAGTTGCAACGCCTCGAGGCTGATACCGGTGGCCGGGTCGCTGGGTATTTCAATGACTTTCAGGCCCAGCAGGTCGGCCAGTTGCAGCAAGCCATAATAGGTGGGCGATTCGGCGGCGATCAGGTCGCCGGGACGCGTGAGGATGCGCAAACTCATCTGCAAGGCATCCACGCAGCCGTGCGTGATGACGACATCCGACGGGTCGACCAGAACCCCGGCATCGCGCATGCGAATGGCGATCTGCCGGCGCAGCGGCTCGTAGCCAGGGCTGAACATGTAGCTGAACGCCCGCGGGCTCTGGAACCGTGTCACCTTGGCCAACTGCTGGTGCAAGGCGCGCACGGGCAGATAGTCCACGTGGGGCACTGCAGCGCCCAGGGGAAACACGCCGTCGCGTCGGGATTCGTCCAGCACCTGCTGGATGATGCTGCTGCGGGTGACCAGGCCAGGACGCTCGACACGGGCAATATCGGGTGTCGACGCGGTCAGCGCCGGCGTCTGATGAACGTAGTAACCCGACTGCGGCCTGGCCCGAATCAGGCCCTGGTCCTCGAGATTGGCATAAGCCTGCAAGACCGTTGCGTGACTGACATTGAGCTGCGAGCTCATCTTGCGCACCGACGGTACCCGCTCACCCGGCTGGTACACGCCGCGCCGAATATCCTCGGCCAGCTGCTGGGCGATACGTTGATAAAGCAGCAGGCTGGTCATGGCAGGCTCCCGGTATCACGGACGGTGCGATGGAAGGACGAATACCGGAACAGTCTATAACTGTACTGGGACAGTTGCCACCCACTTGATCAATACCTGGGTGTACCGGCGCACTCAGCGTTCGGCGCCCAGCACACCCTGGTTATCTGAGAAAACGATTTCAACGCGTCGATTCTTGGCGCGTCCTCGCTCGGAGGCATTCGCTTCCACCGGAAATTCGTCACCGTAGCCTTCCACGCGCACACGACTGTCGTCGATACCCAGGTCGATCAGGGTATCGGCCACCGATTGCGCACGTGCCTTTGACAGGGCCAAGTTGTGCGCCTTGTCCCCCGTGCTGTCGGTATAGCCCTCGATCCTGACGATGCGCCGCGGGTTCAATTGCAGAAATTGCACCAGCTTGAGCACGGTACGATTGGCCGACGGTTTGAGCTGCGCCTCCCCCGTGTCGAACAGCACGTCGCCCAGGGTCATGACCAACCCACGATCGCTGTCGACACTGGCCAGCGCCACGATTTGTTCTTCCAGCCATTTGCCCTGTTGTTGCACGCTTTGCAACTTGGACTCGCGCAGCGCCAACTGCAAGCGCTGACGCTCCAACTGAAGCTTGCTCAAACGCTCCTGGTCGAGGGCCTGCCGCGTGTGCTCGACCGCGATCTGGCTGTAACGCTGGCTCAGGTAGGCGTAGTGGCTGACATCGCCTGCCGTTCCCCAATAACTGGTCAGGCGCTCAGCCCGGGCCAGTGACTCGCCGGCGCGCACTACGTCTTTGGGCGCATTGCGCAGCACGTCGGCATCTTCCTTGACCTTCTCGACGCTCGAGGACGCGTCGCGCAGCGCCGACTCGCTGGCCTCGCGACCGGCACAGGCGGACAACAGGGCAGCACCGATCAGCACCAGCAGAGCACGGGATAGAGATTCACACTTCACAGGTCCTGCTCCAACTGCTTGCGTAGACGCTTGATACGTTCGTTCTGCAGCTCGATCTGCGCCTGGCCTTTGGCCGTGAGCACCCGTGCTTCAGCCAGCCGCGCATCCAGTTCGGCCTGCTCGGCCTGCATGCGTGCGCTTTTATAGGATTTATCGGCCATGTCGAGCCGGGCTTGCAGCAACTTGGCGTTGGCCCGCTTCAGGGCCTCACTGTCGTCGCTGGCGCCAACGGCCTTGGCCTGCTCGACCGCCTGCTCGGTCAAACGCAATTGTTCGAGCGGGGCCGGATCATTCGCGCAACCGCCCAGCGCCAATAGAAGCACTGCGCCGATCGCTGGTAACTGTATGCTCACACCCTATTCCTACTGTTTTTTGATATCACCGACAGGACGCACCTGCTCTGCCTGCCAACGGTCGAGGTTACGCTGCAGCACTTCCTGAGCCAGGCCGGAGGCGGCCAATTCTGTCATCTTTTTCGCCAACTGTCCGCGTAGCCACGGTTCGTTGCAGGCCGAGTCGTGAGACAGGGCCACATACAAGCCCGGCCGGTCGACGGGCTGCTCGGACGCCTGCAGATCGTTGCCCATGCCCAGCGTCCGCGCAACCACGCCTGCCGAGTAACGCCCGGCAATGACATAGTCCACCTTGCCCAACAGCAACTGCTGAAGGGTCTGGGTCAGGTTATCGGGGCGGGTCAGCTGCAAACGCTCATTGGCCAGCAACTCGAACGCATGCGTAGGGCGCGACTTTGCTGACATCGCGCCCGGATACCCATGCAAATCGGCCAGGCTGCGGAAATTCAATGACGACCCCTTGCGCGTCCAGACCAGATAGTCGTTCTGCACCAACGCCGGGTGCACGTAGTCCAGCGTATCCAGGCCGGCGACCGTCAGCGGCGCATCGATCAGCAGGTCCATTCGCCCGCTGTTGACCTCCTCCAGCGCCTGGCTGCGCTTGCCGCCGTACAGCAGCTCGACCTGAATCCCCAGCTCGGCGGCGACGCGTGTCAGCAGGTCGGCGCTCACGCCGATCAGCCGAGTCGGGTGCTGCGGGTCGCGCCACAGGTAAGGCGGTGCGTCCGGGCTGCCGGTGGCGACCAGGCGCTCGCATTTGCCTGCCGCCAGGCTCTGCCCGGCGAACGCTGTCAGACTGGCGAGCAACAGACTTTTGGCAATGAAACACCGCATCGATTTTCCTTTCATGACCAGGCCCATCACGCCCATGAAAAACCCGGTCGGAGCGGGACGCCAATACGGCGCCGCGTTCACGACCGGGCTTGAGGACGCAGTGAAACTGATTTAGACCAGCTTTTCCAGTTCCGGAAGCGCTTCGAACAGGTCGGCGACCAGACCGTAGTCGGCCACCTGGAAGATCGGCGCCTCCTCGTCCTTGTTGATCGCCACGATCACTTTGGAGTCCTTCATGCCGGCCAGATGCTGGATGGCCCCGGAGATCCCGACGGCAATGTACAGCTGCGGAGCCACGATCTTGCCCGTCTGCCCGACTTGCATGTCGTTGGGTACAAAGCCGGCATCTACCGCCGCGCGCGAAGCGCCCACCGCCGCGCCGAGCTTGTCGGCCAGGGTGTAGAGATGCTTGAAGTTGTCGCCATTCTGCATGCCGCGACCACCGGAGACCACGATCTTGGCTGCCGTCAGTTCAGGACGATCGGACTTGGCCAACTCCTCGCCAACGAAGCTCGATACACCGGCGTCATGCGCGGCCGAGACTGCCTCGACCACCGCCGAACCGCCTTCTGCCGCCACCGCATCGAAGCCGGTCGCCCGCACGGTGATGACTTTGATGGCTGCGGACGACTGAACGGTCGCGATGGCGTTACCGGCATAGATCGGACGCTTGAAGGTGTCGGGCGACTCGACCGAGATGATCTCGGAAATCTGATCGACATCCAGTTGCGCAGCGACACGCGGCAGGATGTTCTTGCCATTGGCCGTGGCTGCGCTCAGCACGTGGGTGTAGCCCGTCGCCAGTTCAACGATCAACGGCGCGACGTTCTCCGGCAACTGATGGGCATAGACCGCCTGATCGGCGACCAGCACCTTGCTGACACCGGCGATCCGCGCTGCCGCTTCGGCGACACTGGCCACCTTGTCACCGACCACCAGCAGGTGAACGTCACCGCCGATTTTTTGCGCAGCCGCTACGGTATTGAGGGTCGAAGGCGCCACGGCCGTGTTGACCTGACCTTCGGTGACATAGTCCGCGATAACCAGAATAGTCATGTTCAAAGCACCTTCGCTTCGGTTTTCAGTTTTTCCACCAGTTCAGCCACCGACTTGACCTTGATGCCCGCGCTGCGCTGCGCAGGCGCCTCGACCTTGAGCGTCTTGATGGTGGACGCGACGCTGACGCCCAGGGCGTCGGGGGTCAGGTTTTCCAGGGGCTTTTTCTTGGCCTTCATGATGTTCGGCAGCGACGCGTAGCGCGGCTCGTTCAGGCGCAGGTCAGTGGTCACGATGGCCGGCAGGGTCAAGCCGACGGTCTGCAGACCGTCATCGACTTCGCGCGTCACGTTGACCTTGTCGCCCGACACTTCCAGCTTCGACGCGAACGTGCCCTGGGCATAGCCGCTGAGGGCAGCCAGCATCTGGCCCGTCTGGTTGTTGTCGCTGTCGATCGCCTGCTTGCCGAGGATGACCAGTTGCGGCTGCTCCTTGTCGACCACCGCCTTGAGCAGCTTGGCCACGGCCAGCGCGTTCAGCTCCTCGGCATGCTCGACCAGGATCGCGCGATCGGCGCCCAGGGCCAGCGCGGTGCGCAGTTGCTCTTGTGCAGTGCTCGGGCCGATGGTGACGACGACCACTTCGGTAGCGACGCCTTTTTCCTTCAAGCGGACCGCTTCTTCAACGGCAATCTCGCAGAAAGGGTTCATGGACATCTTGACGTTGGCCAGATCGACGCCGGAGTTGTCCGCCTTGACGCGGACCTTGACGTTATAGTCAACCACTCGTTTGACAGCTACAAGAACCTTCATGGATTCCTCGTTACTCTCCGGTGAAAAGAATGTCGCCCAGGCAGACCGGACGATACGTGGGCCCTGCTGCGCCAGCCTAGCGCCGGCAGCAGCGGCTGTGCCCGCAAAAACCATTGCAATCAACGACCTGACGCGCATTTGCGGCAGTCAGGCGCGGCTGCGATGTGTAAACTTGGCATCGGACCGTTCGAAAAGCCCGCCGTGCGGCTTTTCGATCGATGGGCAGGATGCATATGCCACTGGCGAACAGCGGATGCAGATCGCCAAACCGCCCGTATCTTGACCGCAACGACTGGGTGGGTCAATACGCGGAACTGACCGGTCACGCCCTTGCCGCCTGCGACTTTAAAGGCGTGGAACGAATTCAAACAAACGTTTGTATTGGCCCTCCCGAGTGGTGTAGATATAATGCTCGCCCTTGCACACTGTGCTGTGGCGCAACCTGTCGCCGCAGGCTGCGCGGAGCCGGCAAGCCCCGCGCAGTAACACCCATTAGAAAAGCCTGATGAGCCTAGAGTAGGAGTAAATCTGTGGAACGCGAATACATGGAATTCGACGTTGTCGTCGTCGGTGCAGGCCCTGCCGGGCTGTCCGCCGCCTGCCGCCTGAAGCAGAACGCCGCTCGGGCCGGTCAGGAAATCAGCGTCTGCGTGGTCGAGAAAGGCTCGGAAGTGGGCGCCCACATTCTGTCTGGCGCGGTGTTCGAACCGCGCGCGCTGGAAGAGCTCTTCCCCGACTGGAAAGCCCTGGGTGCACCGCTCAACACCCCGGTCAAGCGCGATGACATCTTCGTCCTGCGCTCGGCCGACGCCGCCAGCAAGGTGCCCAACGCCTTCGTGCCCAAGACCATGCACAACGAAGGCAACTACATCATTTCCCTGGGTAACCTGTGTCGCTGGCTGGCCCAGCAGGCGGAGAACCTGGGCGTGGAAATCTACCCGGGCTTCGCCGCGCAACAGGCGCTGATCGACGAGCAGGGTGTGGTGCGCGGCATTATCACCGGCGACCTGGGTGTCGACCGCGAAGGTCAGCCCAAGGAAGGTCTGTACACGCCGGGCATGGAATTGCGCGCCAAGTACACCCTGTTCGCCGAGGGCTGCCGTGGCCATATCGGCAAGCAGTTGATCAAACGCTTCAACCTCGATAGCGAGGCCGACGCCCAGCACTATGGCATCGGCCTCAAGGAAATCTGGGAAATCGATCCGGCCAAGCACGAACAGGGCCTGGTGGTGCACACCGCCGGCTGGCCGCTGGATATCGCGGGCACCGAAAACACCGGGGGGTCTTTCCTTTATCACCTGGAAAACAACCAGGTGGTGGTCGGCCTGATCGTCGATCTTTCCTACGCCAACCCTTACCTCTCGCCCTTCGACGAGTTCCAGCGGCTCAAGCATCACCCGGTGTTCAAGCAGTACCTGGAAGGCGGCAAGCGCATCAGCTACGGCGCACGCGCGCTGGCCAAAGGCGGCTTGAACGCCCTGCCGAAAATGGTGTTCGCGGGCGGTGCATTGATCGGTTGCGACCTGGGCACGATGAACGTCGCCAAAATCAAGGGCAGCCACACCGCCATGAAGTCGGGCATGCTGGCCGCCGATGCGGTGGCCGACGCGCTCCTGGCCGGCAGTGCCGGTGGTGATGTGCTGAACGGCTACGTCGAAGGGTTCAAGGCCAGCTGGCTGCATGAAGAGCTGTTCACCAGCCGCAACTTCGGCGCAGCCATGCACAAATGGGGCGCCCTGCTGGGCAACGCCTTCAACTTCGTCGACCAGAACCTGTTCGGCGGCAAGATCCCGTTCACCCTGCATGACAACAAGCCCGATTACGCCTGCATGAAGCTGGCTGCCGACAGCAAGCGCATCGACTACCCCAAGCCCGACGGCAAGCTCAGCTTCGACAAGCTCAGCTCGGTGTTCATCTCCAGCACCAACCACGAGGAAGAACAGCCCTGCCACCTGAAGCTGACCGACCCCAGCATTCCCATCGGCACCAACCTGCCGCTTTATGACGAGCCGGCCCAGCGCTATTGCCCGGCCGGGGTTTATGAGGTGGTCACCCAGGAAGACGGTGAGAAGCGCTTCCAGATCAACGCGCAGAACTGTGTGCACTGCAAGACCTGCGACATCAAGGACCCTTCGCAGAACATCACCTGGGTCACACCCGAAGGGGCCGGCGGCCCGAACTACCCGAACATGTAAGCACCGCAGCCGACCGCTCGGGTAGCGGTCGGCCATTTACTCAGCGCGCACGATCCCGGCTCTGTACCGCAAGGTCCAGGGCCTTTTGCATGTCCAGGCGTGCCGAGCGGCCAACGTCGGCGTGGTCGATCTGGAAGTCACGCTCCGAAGGCAGAATTGGTGCCGTGAGGTCGTCCGAGTCCATGGGTTCGAAATCCACGTTGCCCCCGATCGTCAAAGCGCTGCGGCGTAACAGCGTGCGCAGCTGCGCCGGTGTCAACTGCGGGTTGATCGAGAGCATGGCGGCAACGATGCCGGCCACCATGGGGGTCGAATAGGAGGTGCCGCAGTGCACACTGCCCTCCTCGCCCGCCGCCGGGGTCGAGGCGTGGGCGCAGGCTGCCGCAGTGATATCGACGCGCGTGTCGATGTTGGACGAGGGGCGCTTGGTGACGTAGGCCGGATCGTTGACCGCCACGCCATCGCGCTCGGAGCGCTGATGTCCGCCCACGACCAGCAACTGGTCGGTCACGAATGAAGACGGCAGGCGGTATTCATCGCTGCCGGAAAAGGAGGCTCCATTACCGGCCGAATTGATCACCACGACCTGCGGGTGCCTGGCACGCAACCAGAGGAAAAACTCTTCCAGCAATTCTTCGTAGCCGCTCATGGCCAGCCCGGAACGCAACAGCGAATCGACCTCGTCGCCGTCCACGTTCTTCGCCCCGACGCGGTGCAGCCCCCAGCTCCAGTTGAGGACTCGGGCGCCGTCCTCCACCAGGTTGACCGATGCCGCGATGTTGGCCGTGATCCCGGCATCGGAATTACGCTCGACAATCACCTCGAAACCGCGGCTGGTGCCGTCCAGGCCACTCAGCACACCGGTGTTGCCGCCGTTGTTCCAAGCGGCGGCGAGAATACCGGCGACGGTCGAGCCATGGTTGTCCGGCTGGCTGGCGTCCCGCGCGTACAGGCACGTTCGCCGCTGCGCGGGCGTGCACGGCCCCACATACGCCTTGAAGTCGTCGGCATCGAAATCGACATTGCGCTCGATCACTCCGACCCGGATAGGCACCGGCTCGATGGGCGCCGAGGGGGCCGGAATGCGCCGCCGATAGAAATCCACCGCGTCGACGAAGCGATTGGCAGCCCACTCATCGCGTGCAGCAGGTGGCTTGGAAGGCTCCGCTTCGACTGTTTCGGCGGCCGATTCCTCGATCACCACGGCGTCGACGCTGACTTCGCTGCCCAGGCGCAGCACCATCGCATCGCGCTCCACCAAATTGCTCACCGGCAGACGCAATTGGTAGGTGTTCAGCGCAGCGATGGCCCCCACTACCTGCGCACCGTATTTACGGGCCAACGCCTGGGCTTCTTCACGGCCGGAAAACCGTTCCTCGATGATCACGCTGACCAAGTCCACGTAGGTGGTCAGGCCGTCCATGTTGCGCGCGACCTCATCGGGACCGGCGGCCAGCACATGGGCGCCCGCCATGCTCAGCCACACCGCGTTGCTCTGCCGCTCGGCCTGCTGCAAGCGTAACGGCCCGCTGGCCGATAACTCTGCGTCCACCGTCAGTCGCCAATGGCCGGCGTCGCGCTCAAGGGGCAGCGCTCGTTCACCCAGCCAGGCCTGTAAGGGGCCGCCATCGGCACCGGCGGCGCGCAGGCAGAATGTTTGCCGACGCGGCTCCAGCAGATCGCCACAGCGCTGCACGTCGACCAACCGCAAGGGCTCGGCAGCCTGGACCGACGTCATCCAGGCCAGTGCCAAGCCTATTCCCACCTTTATACCCGCACCCACGGCACGCTCCACTGGCATCGCAATGATGCCTGTGACTGCCCCGGCCGACGCTTGGTTCAGCGCTGCCTCAACGCCGAACGCGGCCACCCAGTTGTTCGGAGACCGCCGCCACGGCGGCCTGCACCGGAGCGATCAGGGTCTGCATTTTTTCCAGCGGCATGTAAGGCACCGTGCCGGCGATGCTGATGGCGGCCACAATGTGACCGCTGGCGTCATGGATCGGCGCGGCCACACAGCGAATCGACGGCTCGTTGTCTTCCAGGTCGAACGCATAGCCGCCGGCCGCGTAGTGCTGCATACGCTCGAGAAATTCGCCCCACGACTGTTCCGGGTGGTCGGGCCATAGTGCGCTGCGGGCGGCCGCTTCGAGGCCCGATCGGTACAGCCGTTGCCATTCGGCCGGCTCTGCCTGCAGCAACAGCGCCTTGCCGATGCCGGTGCGTGCCAGGGGCATGCGATGGCCCACTCGCGAGCGCATTTCGGGGCCGTTGCGTCCCGGCGTCTTGTGCAGGTAAAGCACCTCGTCGCCGTCACGTACGGCCAGGTGAATGGTGTCGCCGGTCAAGGCCGACAACTGCTCCAGCCAGGGTTCGGCCAGCATGACCAAGGGCACTTCCTCGCGGGCCTGGAAGCCCAGCTCGATCAACCGCGCACCCAGCACATAGCCCACCTGTGGCAACACCCGCAGATAGCGCTCTTCGACCAGGCAACTGGCCAGCCGATGCGTCGTGCTGCGGGTGGTGCCGACGCGCCGGGCGATCTCCTTGAGGTCGCGTGCGCCGGCAGCGACCGCCTGGATCACCGCCAGGCCACGCAATAGGGTTTGCGTGCCGCTGGGCGCCGGCGCAGCGATAGTAACGTCTTCCTGCATGATCAACCTTGGCCTGCCTGAGTTAAAAGCTCGGGCATTATGGTCTCAAAGCTCGATACGCTCCACCTTGCCGACCAGCAGCACATAGGACAGGGCACCGATCAGGGCCAGCACCGCGATGTAGGTGATGGCCGGCGCGAACGACTCGCCCGAAGCCAGAAAGCCAATGGCAATGGGCGTCGTGATCGCGGACAGGTTGCCAATGAAGTTGAACACCCCGCCAGTCAGGCCCAGCAACCGCGCCGGGGCCAGGGTCGACACCAGCGACCAGGTGATCGAGGCCAGACCGTTACCGAAGAAGGCCAGTGCCAGGCAGGCAATCACCAGTGGCGTCGAGTCCAGGTAATTGGCGCCGATGATGCACGTGGAAATCAGCAGGCCGCTGATGATCGGCAATTTACGCGCCAGGCCGACACTGGCACCGCGGCGGATCAGCCAGTCGGAGAAAAAGCCCGAGCACAGAACGCCGACGAAGGCCGCCAGGAACGGCAACGAGGCCAGCAGGCCGGACTTGATGTAATCCATGCCGCGGTAGTTGACCAGGTAGGTCGGGAACCAGGTCAGGAAGAACCACAAGGTGGAATTGAGGCAGAACTGCCCCAGGTAGATGCCCCAGAGCTTGCGCTTGCTCAGGACGATACCCAGGTCGGTCCAGCTGAAGCCCGCCTTGGCCTTCGCGGCACCGGCCTGCATGTCCACCAGCCCGCCGCCGGCAGTGATCAGGTCGATCTCGGCCTGGTTGACACCTTTGAAGTCACGTGGCTCGCGATACACCGCGTACCAGATCACCGCCCACAGAATGCCGACTCCGCCCGTGGCGATGAACACCATGTGCCAGCCAAAGGTGTGTTGCAGCCATGCCAGCACCGGCGTCAGGAATGCCAGCCCGACGAATTGGCCCGAGGTATAGAAGCCGATTGCGGTGGCGCGCTCACGCTCCGGGAACCACGTGGTCACCACGCGGCTGTTGATCGGATACGCTGGGGCTTCCAGCGCGCCCACCGCCATGCGCAGCACGAAAAGGGCGATGAAGCTGGCGGCGAAGCCGAGCATGACCGTCGCCACTGACCACAGCAGCAGCGCGACGCTATAAAGAATACGCGGGGGCACCCGGTCGACCAGCCAGCCGCCGGGAATCTGCATGGCCGCGTAGGTCCAGCCGAACGCCGAGAAGATCAGGCCGACATGCACCGGGTCGATGCCCAGTTCCGAGGTCAGCGCGGGCGCGGCGATGGACAGATTGCTGCGGTCCAGGTAGTTGATCACCACTGTGATGAACAGCAGGACCATGATGAAAAAGCGCTTGCGGCTAGGCGTGGCAAGGCCGGCCTGAACAGCAGTCTGGGTGTGCATGGGAAAAGCCTCTTGTTTTAATTGTCAGCAAGTTGAATCGGCGGGCGTCGCCGGTGCCGATCAAGACGCCCGCCATGCCGTTACCACTCGGCGAAGCTACCGTCGGCATGGCGCCAGATCGGATTGCGCCAGCGGTGGCCGATGGCCGCCCGCTCCGTCACGTACTCTTCGTTGATCTCAATGCCGAGCCCCGGGCCATTGGGGATCTTCACAAAGCCCTGTTCGTAGTCGAACACCTCGGGATGCTTGACGTAGTCGAGCAGGTCGTTGCTTTCGTTGTAGTGAATGCCCAGGCTTTGCTCCTGAATGAACGCGTTGTAGCAAACCGCATCCAGTTGCAGGCATGCCGCCAACGCGATGGGGCCCAGTGGGCAATGCAAGGCCAGGGCGACGTCGTAGGCCTCGGCCATGTTGGCGATCTTGCGCGTCTCGGTGATCCCGCCGGCATGCGAGGCGTCAGGCTGGATGATGTCGACATAGCCCTCACTGAGAATCCGCTTGAAGTCCCAGCGTGAATACAGCCGCTCGCCCAGGGCGATGGGCGTGCTGGTCAAGGGTGCCAATTCCTTGAGGGCTTCGTAGTTTTCACTGAGCACCGGCTCTTCGATGAACATCAGTTTGTAGGGGTCCAGCTCTTTCATCAGGACCTTGGCCATGGGTTTGTGCACACGCCCGTGGAAGTCCACGCCGATGCCGACGTTCGGCCCCACGGCATCGCGCACGGCGGCCACGCTGGCCAATGCCAGGTCGACCTTGTCGAAGGTGTCGAGAAACTGCATTTCGGCGGTACCGTTCATCTTCACCGCAGTGAACCCACGCGACACCGCTTCGCGAGCGGCGTTGGCGGTGTCGGCCGGCCGGTCGCCACCGATCCAAGAATAGACGCGGATCCGATCACGCACCTGGCCGCCCAGCAGGTCACTGACCGAGACGCCCAGGGCTTTGCCCTTGATATCCCACAGGGCCTGGTCGATCCCCGCCAGTGCACTCATGTGCACCGCACCACCGCGGTAGAATCCACCGCGATAGAGCACGGTCCAGATGTCTTCAATGTTGCGCGGGTCCTTGCCGACCAGGTAGTCGGCCAGCTCATCGACTGCGGCGGCCACGGTGTGCGCGCGCCCTTCGACCACCGGTTCGCCCCAGCCGCTGACACCCTGATCGGTTTCAATCTTGAGGAAGCACCAGCGCGGTGGAACGATGAAGGTGGTCAGTTTGGTGATTTTCATGACGGTCTCTCTTGTTCGATAGGGGTGCAATCAGGCACTCAGGCGACGCCAGGCGGCGACGTAGGCGGCCGCGCGCGTCGCGACCTCGGCGGCCGACAGGCCGGGGCGGTACAAGCCCGAGCCCAGGCCGAAACCCTTGACCCCGGCCGCGACGAACGCTTGCATGTTGTCCGGGCTGATACCGCCGACCGGAACCAGTGCGGTGCCGGTCGGCAACACGGCGAGCAGGGCCTTGACCACGGCGGTGCCGATCATTTCGGCCGGGAATAACTTCAGTACGTCGGCGCCTGCGGCCAGCGCCGCAAAGGCCTCGGTGGGCGTCGCCACGCCGGGCGCGAGCCACAAGCCGGCCGCCTTGGCCGCCTGCAGCACCGCCGGGTCGCTGTGCGGCATCACGATCAACTGGCCACCTGCCGCCTTGACCTGCTGCACCTGCTCGGCGCTCAGAACGGTGCCCGCACCGATCACACAGTCGGCCGGCAGGCTGTCGCGCAACGCGCGGATGCTGCGGTAGGGTTCGGGAGAGTTCAGCGGCACTTCGATGACGCGAAAACCTTCGGCGTAGAGCACCTCGCCAATGCCTACCACTTCTTCCGGGCGCACGCCTCGAAGAATGGCGATCAGGCCATTACTGGCCAGCGCTTGCTTGAACATGGTCATACCTCTTGAGTCGATGGGGTCACGAAACGGGCAGCCAGGGCAAGGCTCCACAAGCCACGCTCGGTGGCACGCCGGGCCAGGCTGACCTGGGCGAAACCGAGCTGTTGCAGCGCGCGCCGATAGCGTTCGCACAATGGGTCGGTGCCAATCAGAAAGATCTCCGGCAGCGCTGCGGCGGGTTGCCCCGCGCGCAGTGAGTCGGCCAGCGCCGCCAGTTCATGGCCGATCATCAGGCCAGATACATAGTCGGGCTGCTGCTCGGCGGTCAGTTGCCCGGTGAGCCCGAGGGTCCGTGCGCTGAACAGGTTGGACAGCAGCCCCAGCCGGCCTTCGCGCGACTGCACGACACCGACGGCACGGTCGAAAGCGTCTTGCTGGAACTGCTCGGAAGGCTGCTGGGTACGGCCCAGGATGGTGTGCTTGCAGACCGCGGCATAGAGCTCGCCGGTCATGAAGGTGTCGAACGACTGAATGCTGCCGCCCTCCACCTGCACCCATTTCGAGTGGCTACCAGGCAGGCCGATGAGCAAGGGCTGTGCAGCCACCTCATTGGGCAAGTCCTGCAGCAGGCCGAAGACCTGGGTCTCTTCGCCACGCATGACGTTGGGCAGCCGTGAGTGCTGCATGACCCCGGGCACTAAGTGCACGTCTCGACCGCCGCGGCTGCGTACCGTCAGCATGCCCGCGCTGACGTGCTCCACGCGCGCCGGGGTGGCGCAATAAGGCACCTCGCGCCAGCCTTGGGCGCTGCCCACCATGCCACAGGCGATGATGGGCACATTGGCCCTGTTCAGCCAATCGCCACAGGCTTCTTCCAGCACATGGTCGAACCCTTCAGGGCCAGACGGCAACTGCATGATTCCGCGTTCCAGCGTCCGTTCGCCAAGCACCACGCCGTCTTCGCCCAGAGCGTAGGCGCGCAGGGACGTGGTGCCCCAGTCGAGGGCAATCAGTTGGGCTTGCATCGAGTCACCGTGTTTGTTCTTGAGAGTGGGTGCGTGTGCCGATGGGCCGGACTATAAACCTGTCGCGAGGGAAATCTCAATATATAAATTAACATCCCATATATTGGGAAAACGCAAGCGCATCCCTGGCGTGGATGTACGCCGTTATTCAGTCAGGGATTCGCGAGGATTCAGCGAGTCAGGTCAGGCGTCGGTGCTACTCGCCCGGCGAAGCAGGCCACGCACAGCCCCCCGGCCACTGCCATGATCGCGCTGTAGGTCACGCAGACCCACAGGCTCCAGGGCAACAGGGCGATCAGCAACAAGGGCGTGGTACTCGCCCACAGTGCATAGGCCAGGTTGTAGGTGAACGAGATGCCCGACACGCGCACCTGGGCGGGAAACAGACCCACCATGATCGACGGCACCACACCGACGACCCCACAACACAGGCCTGCCAACGCATAGGCCGGGCCCACCAGGCTCGATCCCGTGATCAGGCTGGCGTACAGGCCGGCGATGCCCAGCGGGAACAGCACGCAGTAGATCAACAGCGCGCGCCAATGCCCCAGGCGATCGACCAGCAACCCGGCCAGCACACAGCCGATGTTGAGGAACACAATACCCACGCTGCTCATGGCAAAGGTGTCGGCTGCGGTGAAGGCAAAATGGCGCTGCATGGCCGTGGGCGTAATCACCACCAGCACCACCACCGCTGACGTCAGCACGCAGGTCAACAGCGCGCCAGGCAGCAAGGCCGCGCGGTGATGCCGCAGCACGGTGGATAACGAGAAGCCGCTGACCTGTTGGCGACGCTCGCGCATGGCCAGGAATACCGGCGTTTCGCTGAGCAGCCGACGCAGCCAGACGCCCATCACACCGAAGACCCCGCCCAGCAGGAACGGCCAGCGCCAGGCACCGTCGAGGATTTCCTGCGGGCTGAACACTGTCGCCACCGCTGTGGCGACCAGGGCGCCCAGCAAATAACCGAAGGTCAGCCCGGCCTGCAGGAAGCCCAGGGCATAGCCACGGCGTTGCAGCGGTACGTGCTCGGCCACGAAGACCCAGGCGCTGGGGACTTCACCGCCCACTGCCGCACCCTGCACGATGCGCAAGGCCAGCAGGATCAGCGGGGCGAAGTAACCAATCTGGGCATACGTGGGCATGATCCCGATCAGCAGACACGGCAGCGCCATCATCAAAATGCTGAGGCTGAACACCCGCTTGCGGCCTAGCCGATCGGCGTAGTGGGCCATCACGATTCCGCCCAGGGGCCTGGCCAGATAACCCGTGACGAAAATCCCGAAACTCTGCAGCAGCCGCAGCCATTCGGGCATCTGCGGTGGGAAGAACAACTGGCTCAGGGTCAGGGCGAAGAACACGAAAATGATGAAATCGTAGATCTCCAGCGCCCCACCCAGGGCAGCAAGCCCCAGGGTTTTATGATCGCGACGGTCGAGTAGCAGCGGCCGCTGAGGGGAATTGGCAGGCATCGGTAAATCCCGGTGAATATCAGGCAACGCCTTGGCAGGCGCCCAGCAAGGCGCGAGAGAATAGCAAAAGCGGCACTCGAGCCGGCGGCGAGTTTTCCAGACGTCGGAGAAGCGTAAAGATTTGGCCGCGTCAAAAACCCGTTAAGCCACTGATTAGTAAGCTGAATATTGATAAATCAGCGGCCTTTCACAGCAGTCGCGACGCGACTTAATCGTTGACGCCGCAGGAAAATGGCGGAAAATCAGGCGCTGGTGAAGACGGACCTAAATCAGAAACATTTGCTTTCAACATTTCATGCGGGTTTCCGAGCGCTCGCTCGTCCTTATAAGGATGATACGCCGGCATCTGTGCTCCAGAGCGTCCAGTTCCTACCCCCAAAACACAAGATTCGCGCCCCATGTCGAAAAAGTCTCGCTCGAAAATATGGTTCCTGGTGCACAGCTGGCTGGCACTGCCGATCTGGTTCTTCGTCCTGATCGTGTGCTTCACCGGCACCCTGGCCGTGGTCAGCCAGGAGATCATCTGGCTGGCGCAACCTGAAGTGCGCGCCAACAAGCCTGATGGCGACCCTCCCCTGTTGAACTACGACCAGGTGCTGGCCAAGGTTCGCGAGGCGCGGCCGGATGTCATCGTCAGCTCGATTTCCCGTCCCGATGAAGATCACTTCGCCCTGGTGGTACGGGTCGACTTGCCCGACGCCTCCAACACCAGCCTCTACGTCAACCCCTACACCGGGCGTGTCCAGGGGGAAAGCGCCGATTTCGATTTCCGCCAATTCACGCGCGCCCTGCACGGCTGGTGGCTGGTGCCTTTCACCAATGGGTTCAGTTGGGGCTGGTACCTGGTGTCGTTGCTCGGCTTGCCCATGCTGGCATCGCTGGTGACCGGTCTGGTGGTGTACAAGCGATTCTGGAAAGGCTTCTTCAAACCGGTGCGTCTGCGCCAGGGTGCGCGGATTTTCTGGGGCGACTTCCATCGCCTGAGCGGCCTGTGGTCGATCTGGTTCATCGCGGTCATCTCGATCACCGGCACCTGGTTCCTCATCCAGGCGCTGCTGTTCGACTTCCATATTTCCATCTCCAGCCAGGGCCCGCCCGTCATCGTTGCGCGCGAGGCGGTTCCAGTCGTCGCCCAGAGCGAGCGGCCGCCAATGGTCGGCATCGAGGACGCGATCGCCCGTGTCGCCCTGCAGGTGCCGGGCCTGGAAGCCAGTTCCATCCGCCTGCCCGGCAACGCCTTCGACCCGCTGTCGGTGGGCGGGCGCGGCTGGTATCCGCTGATGTTCCAGAGCGCCTCGCTGAACCCTTACAGCGGCGAGATCCTGTCCTCGCGCCTGCTGTCGGACCGCACCGGCCTGGAGTTCGTCACCGAGTCCATGCGCCCGCTGCACACGGGCGACTTCGGCGGCCTGTGGATCAAGATGATCTGGTTCGTGTTCGGCCTGCTGTTGAGCATGATGGTGCTCAGCGGCCTGCTGATCTGGACCAAGCGTACCGCGCTGGCCACCGCTGCGGCGGTCAAGCGCAAACCCCGATTCGAGCGCCCCGAGGCCCAGGTCACGGCTTCTTCGGAGAGTCATTCATGAGCAAGGCTGCCGTGCTTCCGGTCACTTCGCCGCTGCGTCAGTTCTGGCTGAAGTGGCGCTTTCATATCAATGTCCTGTTGCTGGCGATTCCCTTGGGCTTCATGCCCAAGTACTTTTCCGACGCCGCGCTGTTCACTGGCAAGCTGGGGCTCGGTGAACGTGTCGCCGGGGAAATCCCGGTCGGACCCTGGAGCCTGACGCTGGCCGAATTCCGCAAGGAAGGCCCGGTTCTGCAGGGGGGCGCCGGCTACATCAAGGACTTCAGCGGCGCCTTGTGCAAAAGCTGCATAAGTGAAGTCAAGGCAACCTACCTGCGCATCGGCAAGCCGCGCAGTCTGCGCGCTGCCGGCGGCATCTTCTTCGGTTCCGCCTATTCGATGTTCGCTTCTGTGCCTATTCCGGAAAAAACCAGTCCCGACGCCGAACTGTGGGTCACCATGGAAGGCTGGGACGGTTCCATGCACCAGGCGTCCATACCGTTAAGCCAAGCTTCGCCGGCCACCTATCAATGGCTGAAGCAACAAGGAGGCACACCATGAACCGTACCCTGCCCCGCCGTACCCGCCATGTCGCTGCCACGGGCCTGCTCCTGGCGCTGGCACTGGGCTTCAGCGCCAGCGCGCTGGCGCACAACCCGATGTGCGAGTGCCAGGAGATTCCCGGCGAACAGATCAAGTGCACCGGTGGCTTTTCCGACGGCAGCGGCGCCCCAGGCGTGACCCTGGACGTGATCGGCTATGACGAGACTGTGCTGGTACCCGGCAAGCTCGGCTCGGACTCGACGCTGACCTTCAAGAAGCCCAGCAGCGAGTTCTATGTACTGTTCGATGCGGGCCCTGGCCATGTCGTCGAAATCGACCAAGCGGACATCTCCCGTCCATGACCACTCAGGTGATCCGCCCTGCCGGGGCCAGCCATGAAACCCTGTATGTGGCACTGGCCTGCCTGCTGATTGTGCTGGCTGCGAGCCTGGTGGTGGCGATGCACGGCGAAAAGCAGACGTCCACCACCCTGCAAACCTACCAGATCGACGCCCGCCGTGACCTGACGGCGGGTGAGCAAGGCATCCATGCGGATCTGCGCGTGACGCTCGAGGAGATTCAATTGCTGAGCGCCGAGGCTCCGCACCTGCCCACGCCAGAGGCGTTGGCAGACGACGGCTTCGCGCCCTTCGCCCGGGACGCCAGCTCGATAAGCCGCGGCAATCACCAGTGGCAACTGGTGGGCGACAGCGCCTATGTCGGCCTGAGTGAACAGGTGCAGACGGCGGGGTCTTTCATCCTGCGGGCCAGGGACCAGGGCGATGTGTGGCTGAACCGCCAGCCCGACGCTCGCAGCCCTGCGGCCTTCGACGATGCCTCCCTGATTGCAGCCGGCTGGCAGCAAGTGGTCAGCCAGTTCGACGCCGGGGTCACCCGCCAGCATTCGCATTGAATTGAATTCCCTGAATTTCCGACAGAAGAACGCCTCCTATGCCCACCCTCTCTGCCCTGCTGCGTCGGCGCCTGCTGCTGGCTGGCCTGTTCGCTTTCCTGATCGCCCCGCTGGCCCATGCCGAGGACGCCAAGCGTCTGCGCATCGGGATCACCCTGCACCCGTATTACAGCTACGTCAGCAATATCGTCGGTGACAAAGCCGAGGTGGTGCCGCTGATTCCCGCCGGCTTCAACCCGCATGCCTATGAACCGCGCGCCGAGGACATCAAACGCGTCGGGACGCTGGACGTGATCGTGCTGAACGGCGTCGGCCATGACGATTTCGCCGATCGGATGATCGAAGCCAGTGAAAAGCCCAATGTGCCGGTGATCGAAGCGAACGCCAACGTGCCGTTGCTGGCCGCTACCGGGGTAGCAGCGCGCGGCGCCGGCAAAGTGGTGAATCCGCACACGTTCCTGTCGATCAGCGCGTCGATTGCCCAGGTCAACAACATTGCCCGCGAACTGGGCAAGCTCGACCCGGCCAATGCGCAGACCTACACCGCCAACGCGCGCGCCTACGGCAAGCGTTTGCGCAAGATGCGCGCCGACGCCCTGGCCCAGTTGACCGCAGCGCCCAATCCGGACTTGCGTGTGGCCACGGTACATGCTGCCTATGACTACCTGCTGCGCGAGTTCGGCCTGGAAGTGACCGCCGTGGTCGAACCGGCCCATGGCATCGAGCCCAGCCCCAGCCAGTTGAAGAAAACCATCGACGAGCTGCGCCAGCTGGATGTCAAAGTGATCTTCTCCGAGATGGATTTTCCGTCGACCTACGTCGATACCATTCAGCGCGAATCCGGGGTCAAGCTCTACCCGCTGTCGCACATCTCCTATGGCGAGTACACCGCCGACAAATATGAAAAAGAGATGACTCGCAACCTCGACACCGTGGTACGAGCCATCAAGGAGTCGGGCGCATGACGGCGGCGCAAACGATTGGCCTGGGCCCCGGCATCAGCTTCGCCGATGTCAGCCTGGTGCTGGGGCGCACGGTCATCCTGGACCAGGTCAGCTTCCAGGTGCGGGCTGGCAGCGTGCAAGCCCTGGTCGGCCCCAATGGCGGCGGCAAGAGTTCGTTGATCAAGACCTTGCTGGGGCAAATGCCGCACCAGGGCCGCCTGGCCCTGGAGTGGTCCGGCGAGCCACAGACCATCGGCTACGTCCCGCAGGCCCTGGAATTCGACCGCGGCTTGCCGATGACGGTGGATGATTTCATGGCTGCCATGTGTCAGCGCCGCCCGGCGTTCCTCGGTCTGTCGCGACGCCTGGCGCCCGCCATCGGTGAGGCGCTGGAACGCGTGGGCATGCAGGACAAGCGCAAGCGGCGCATGGGTGCCTTGTCCGGCGGTGAGCGCCAGCGCGTGCTGCTGGCTCAGGGGCTGATCCCCTCGCCGCAATTGCTGGTCCTCGATGAGCCCATGTCGGCGCTGGACGAGGCCGGCATTCAGGTGTTCGAGCGGCTGCTGGGCGACTGGCGGCGGGCGGGGGTGACGGTGCTGTGGATCGAGCACGACCTGCAGGCCGTCAAGCGCATGGCCGACAAGGTCACCGGGCTCAATCGGCGCGTGCTGTTCGACGCCGCGCCGGACGAAGCACTCACCCCGGAGCGCCTGCTCAGTCTGTTCTCCACCCACCCCGGCACGATGAGAGGAGCGGTGGCATGAGCTACGAAGAATTTCGTCTGATCATTCAAGGCTGGGCCTCTGCGGGCTATCTGCCCGAGGCCATGGCCTATGGCTTCGTGGTCAACGCGCTGCTGGCCGGCCTGTTGATCGGCCCTGTGCTGGGGGGCCTGGGCACCCTGGTGGTGGTCAAGCGCTTTGCGTTCTTCTCCGAGGCCGTGGGCCATGCCGCCCTCACCGGCGTTGCCATCGGCATTTTGCTGGGCGAGCCCTACACCGGGCCCTACGGCAGCCTGTTCGGCTTCTGCCTGTTGTTCGGCATCTCGCTCAATTACCTGCGCAACCGCACCGGCCTGGCGCCGGACACGCTCATCGGCGTGTTCCTGTCGGTGTCGCTGGCCGTCGGGGCCAGCCTGTTGCTGATCCTGGCCGGCAAGATCAACGTGCACATTCTGGAAAACGTGCTGTTCGGCTCCGTACTGACCGTCAACGGCAACGACCTGGTGGTACTGGGCTGCGTCGGCCTGCTGGTGCTGGGCCTGGCGCTGCCGCTGTACAACCGCATCATGCTGGCCAGCTTCAACCCGCAGCTGGCGGCGGTTCGCGGGGTCGCGGTGAAAGCGCTGGACTACCTGTTCGTGGTGCTGGTGACCTTGATCACCGTGGCCGCCGTAAAAGTCATCGGGGCCATTCTGGTCGGCGCGCTGCTGGTCATCCCGGCCGCTGCAGCGCGCTTGCTGAGCCAGTCGCTCAAGGGCTTCTTCTGGCTGTCGGTGATCATTGCCACGATCAGTACCCTGTGCGGCATTCTGCTGCCCATCGTGCTCAACCTGCCGGTGCCATCGGGCGCCGCGATCATCCTGGTGGCAGGCATGACCTTCGCCCTGGCGGCGATCGCCCGCGGCACCCTGCCCAGCCTGAAAGGGAATATCGGATAATGCGTACATCTCTCAGCCAGTGGCTGCTGGCCATGACTGCCACCGCCCTGCTCACCCAGACGGCGTGGGCCAGTGAAACCGACCGCCCCGTGCACATCCTGGCCTCGCTGCCGGTGACCTACGGCCTCAGCCAGCTCCTGCTCAAGGGCACGCCGGTGGTGCTCGAACGCGCGGCACCGGCCAACCTTCCCGGCAGCCGTCAGAGCGCCTACTTCAGCGGTCGCGGAGCCGAAGCCCTGGCCAAACTGGCGGCGACTGCGGACGCCGTGGTAGGCGTACGCTCGGCCTGGCCCGACGATTCGCTCTACCCCATGGCACGGCGCAGCAACATCCGCGTGGTCGAAGTCGATGCCTTGCGGCCGGTCGATGGCAGCCTTCCCGGCGTCGCCCTGCAAGCCGACAGCGCCGGCAATGGCCTCAACGCGCAACCGTGGATGTCGAGCAACAACCTGGGACGCATGGCCGATGTCATCGCCGCCGACCTGAGTCGCCTGGCACCGGCGGCCAAGGCGCCCATCGAAGCCAACCTGGCGCAGCTGAAGCAACGCTTGCTACAGCTCACCGCCACGGCCGAAAAGGCCTTGGCCGAGGCTGACAACGTCACCGTGTTCAGCCTTTCCGATCATTTCAATTACCTCATCAGCGGCCTCAACCTCGACTCGCTGGGTCATGACGCCAGGCCGGACGACCAATGGAGCGAGCAGGCCCTGGCGACGCTGCAACGGACGCTCGCCGACGGCGGTGCGCAAGTGGTGCTGGCGCACCGCCAGCCCTCTGAGGCCCTGGCTGCGACCATCAAGGCCAGCGGCGCTCGCCTGGTGGTGCTCGACAGCGTCGACGAGGATCCGGTCAGCGAACTGCAGGGCCAGGTCACGCAGGTGATCGAAGCCTTGCGCGGCTAGTCCGCCAGCCATTTGCTCAAGGGTGTGAGCTTGACGCCGTCCATGCAGATGGCTTCGCGACCATAGCGATAGCCCAGATGCAGGTAGAACTCCAGGGCGGTGCGCGTGCTCCACACCCGGGCCGCGCGGCAGCCTGACTGTTGCAGGTAGCGCTCGACGTCGGCCATCAGCGCCTGGCCGATGCCGCGATGAAAAAACTCCGGCTGGACGTGGCACAGGCCAATGTCGCCACCACGCGACACCATGGCGATGCCCACCGGCTTGCCGCCGTGCCAGGCCAGCGACAGGCGCAACGAAGGCTCGCGCAGCCAGGTGTCGATCTGCCGCAGCCCATACTGACCGATCCAGGCCTGAACCGCGCGGGCGTCATTGCGGTGATCGATGGCGCACCCACTGCGGATCGACCGCTCGAGAATGCGCCAGATCAAGCCGCTGTCGTCGGGTGTGGCCGGTGCAATGCGTATCGGGATATCCATATCGCGCTACCTCACTGATCCAAGTCTGCGCCACCTTACCGGTGCACAGGGGCTCAAGCGACCGTCGAGGGGTTACATTTGATGTGCACCGTCGGGCTGCAGTGGCACTTGCAGGCGCACCCGCAGCCCGCCCTCGGTGGCTGGGAATTCCAGATGCCCGTGACAGCGCTGCACGATGGCCTGGACAATCGCCAGGCCCAGCCCGCAGCCTTTGCTGGAGGGGCTGCGCCAGAAACGTTCAGTCAAGTGTTCGAGATCGGCGGCAGCGATTCCCGGCCCCTGGTCCTGCACCTCGAAGTACGCCAGGCTGCCGCACGTACCGACATGCAAAAGGATCGGGCTGTCTGCCGCCCCGTGGCGCAACGCATTGTCGAGCAGGTTGCGCAATGCCGCCACGGCCAGTACCGAGGGCATGTCCAACGCGGACGGCGAGCAGCCACCGGCGACGATCGTCTCGATGCGTTCGCGGCCACCATGGCTGGCATCCTGGATCGCCATGCGCGCGACCTGTTCAGCGCTGCACGATATGCCATCGTCGAACGACAGGCTGCCTTCAACGCGGGCCAGCAGCAGCAACTGCTCCAGCGTACGGTGCAGGCGGTCGGCACCCCGTTCGGCCTGTTCCAGAGCCAGCTCGCGGCTTTCGCCCTGGGTCATGCGCGCCACCTGAAGATGAGTCTTGATCGCGGTCAGCGGGCTGCGCAGCTCGTGGGCCGCGTCACCTGTCAGGCGTCGCTCGCGCTCCAGGGTACTGCCGATTCTGGCGAACAACTGGTTCTGAGTGTCCAACAGAGGCTGTAGCTCACTGGGCAGCGGGCTGATCTGCAAGGGCTCGAGGGAATCGGCGTCGCGTCGACGCAACGCATCGCGCATACGGTTCAGCGGGGCCAAGCCTTTGCCCACCAGCAACCACAGCACGCCCAGGGTACCGGCCAAGGCGACCAGCACCGGAACCGACGCGGCCGTGAGCACCGAGCGGTTGAGCGCTTCACGCTCCAGGTGCCGGTCTGCCGTGGTGATGCGAGCGGCGCCATGCTGCAGGGTGAAACTGCGCCAACGCTCACCGTCGATCACCTGGTCGCTGAAACCACTGCGTTGATCGTTCAGGGTCTGTTCGGGAGCGGAATGGCTGCGGGCCAGAATCTCGCCTCGCAACGAGCTGACCTGACACGCCATGCCATCGGGAAGCGTCGCCTGGTCGGCCTTGAACAGCGTGCCCTCGCCCTGCGCCGGCAAGGGCTCGGGCAGTTGCTGCATCAACCCGGCGACCATGCGCGCCGAAGCCACCAGGCGCTGGTCGAGGGAAAACATCATCTGGCTGCGCAGGTCGCGGAACATCCAGGTCGCCGCCAGGGCCCAGATCACAATGAAAGCCCCGGCCAGCAGCAGACACAGGCGCAACCGCAGGCTCATGACTGCGCCTGCGGCAGATCGCCTGCCGGCCCGAGGCGATAGCCCAGGCCGCGGACCGTTTCGACGATGCCGTTGCCCAGCTTGCGGCGCAGGTGATGAATATGGACGTTCAGCGCATTGCTCTCCACTTCGTCGCCGAAGCCATAGACGCTGTCCTTGAGTTGCTCGCTGGACAGCACCCGCCCGCGATGCTGCAACAAGGCCTGCAGAAGGGCCTGCTCGCGACGCGACAGATCGACACTGACACCCGCCAGCCAGGTTTCGCAGCGGCTCGGGTCATGTCGCAACGCACCATGCTCGATGACGTTCACGGCGCGTCCGGCCACCCGCCGCAATAGCGTATGCAGCCGCGCGGCCAGCTCACGCAGGTCAAACGGCTTGAGCAAGTAGTCGTCGGCCCCGGCCTGCAGCCCGGCCACCCGGTCGGTGACCGTGTCACGAGCGGTCAGCACTAGCACAGGCAGGCCCTCGCCCTGGGCGCGCAGCCGGGCGAGCAGCTTCAAACCGTCCTCGTCCGGCAGGCCGAGGTCCAATACCATCACATCGAAGTGCGCAGCCTGCAGCATGGCCTGCGCGGCCGCTGCCGTGGCGACCCGGTCGACCGTCAGGCCCTGGGCGGCAAGGCCGGCGGCAATCCCGCTGGCAATCAGCTCATCATCTTCGCAAAGCAATACGTGCATGGGCGCGCCCAAGGTTGAATCCGGCGAGTGTCCGGGAAACGAATTAACGCAAGATTACGCCGGTTGCGGGTACGCTGCAGCCCCTGGCAGGCGGTTAATCAGCCCTTAACGACGACAACCGACCATGGCCGCTCATTCACACAGGACTGTCGCGTCATGTTAAGCCTGGCCGTGGGCCCCCTGGCACTTTCCATCACTCATCTATTGGCCCTGGCAGCACTGGCCGTGGCGATGCTCGTCGGTTGGGCGTGCGCGCGCAAGGGCATGGGCGAGAACCCCGAAGCCGTCCTGTTCAATGCTTTCCTCTGCGGCCTGCTCGGCGCGCGCGGCGCCTTCATCCTCCGCTACTGGCCGCAGTACCGCAGTGACCCCTGGCAAATACCGGATGTGCGCGACGGCGGCTTTCTGCTGGTTCCCGGGCTGGTCGTCGCCACCCTGGTGGCGGTGCTGCTGGCCGTGCGCAGGCTACGCTCGCGCCGGCCCTTCTGGCTGGCGCTGAGCTGCGGCCTGCTGGTATGGGGGGCGGGCGCAGCGGCGATAGCCTGGCAACAACGTGGCGCGGCGTTGCCCGAGCTGGCACTGGAAGATGCCCATGGCCGACCGATCAGCCTGCAAGCGTTGCGCGGCAAGCCTCTGGTGGTCAATCTGTGGGCCAGTTGGTGCCCGCCCTGTCGGCGCGAGATGCCGGTGCTGCTGGAAGCTCAAGCAGCCTATCCCGACATCCGGTTCCTCTTCGTCAATCAGGGCGAAACGCCGCAAATGGCCGCCTCGTTCGCCGGTGCGGCCGGCCTGGACCTGTCCCGCGCGTTGTTCGACCGCCAGGGCGCGCTGGGCCGCCAGGTCGGCTCCGTGGCCTTGCCCACCACCCTTTTCTATTCAGCGGACGGCCGCCTGCTGGGCAGCCATTTGGGCGAGCTGTCGGCCGCCAGTCTGGAGCATGCGCTAACGCCCCTGGTAGACCGATGACCCAGCGGCCAGCCCGGCCATCCGGAACTTCGCTTCGCCATGCGGGCTCTACATGCGCACTGTCATGGGAGCCCGCGATGCCACATTGGCTGGTTATTGACCTCGAAGCCACCACGGATGAAGGTGGTTGGCCGGTCACGGAAATGGAAGTCATTGAAATCGGCGCCAGCCTGGTCGACGTCAACGGGCGTGAAGTCGATCACTTTCAACGCTTCGTGCGGCCGCTGCGGCGTCCGTGCCTGACGCCGTTCTGTCGGCAATTGACGCACATCAGCCAGGCCAGCATCGACAATGCGCCGACGTTCATCGAGGTGTGGCCGCACTTCGAGCGCTGGCTGGAAAACCAGCGCTGCCACCTTCAGGGCTGGATCAGTTGGGGCGACTACGACCGCCAGCAGTTGCTGCTCGAGTGGCAGCGGCATGGCCTGGCCAGTCTTCTTGGGCAACTGGCCCACGTCAATCTCAAACAGCGCTTCGCCAAGGCGCGCAAGCTGCAACGGCCGCTGGGCCTCAACGGCGCCTTGCAACTGGCCGGCCTGCAATTCTCCGGTCAACAGCACCGCGCGCTGGAGGACGCCCGCAACACGGCCCGCCTGCTGCCGCTGAGCACCCCATTGCAAAGCGGATGACGGGTGCCGGGCGGTTGGGCATACTGGCCGCCCTTTTTCGCCCTTTCAAGGAATCGCCCATGTTCAAAGTCAATGAATACTTCGACGGCACCGTCAAGTCGATTGCTTTCACCAGCGCCGAAGGCCCTGCCACCCTGGGCGTGATGGCCCCGGGCGAATATGAATTCGGCACCGCGCACAAAGAAATCATGCACGTGGTGTCCGGCGCCCTGGTCGTCAAGCTGCCGGACGCAGCCGACTGGGAAACCTTCGAAGCGGGCAGCCAGTTCAACGTGCCTGCCAATAGCAAGTTCCAACTGAAGGTTGCCGTGGAAACCGCCTATCTGTGCGAATACCGCTGATCTTCGCACCCTGACGATCAGGCGTCCCCTTCGCCAAACTGCAACGCCGCCAGGCGTGCATACAGCGCATTGCTCTGAATCAATTGGCGATGGGTGCCCAGCGCCACCAAATGCCCCTGATCGATGACCGCAATTCGATCGGCATGCTGAACCGTCGCCAGCCGATGGGCGATCACCAGCGTGGTGCGGCCCTGCATCAACGCTGGCAAGGCCTGCTGAATCAAATGCTCACTCTGCGCATCGAGGGCGCTGGTGGCTTCGTCCAATAGCAGGATGGGCGCATCCACCAACAGCGCTCGGGCAATGGCCAGTCGCTGCCGCTGGCCACCCGACAGCCCCTGCCCGCCTTCTCCCAAACGCGTTTGATAGCCCTCGGGCAGTTGCAGGATGAATTCGTGGGCATGAGCCGTCTTCGCGGCGGCCTCGACCTGTTCGATCGAGGCCTGCTCCTTGCCATAGCGGATGTTGTCCTCCACCGTCCCCAGGAACAGCGCTGGCGTTTGCGCCACCCAGGCGAACTGCTTGCGCACATCGTCGGGTTCGAGCTGAGCGATGGGCACATCGTCCAGCAGGATCTGTCCGCTCTGAGGGTCGTAGAAGCGCAGCAGCAAGTCGAAAAGTGTCGACTTGCCGGCGCCCGACGGGCCCACCAGCGCAACGGTTTCACCGGCGGCGATGGTCAGGCTGATCCCGGCCACGGCGGGACGCTGCGGGCGTGACGGGTAGGCAAAGTGCACATCCTGCAGCTGCAGCCGGCCCGAGCTTCGTGCCGGCCCGGTTGCACACACGGCCGGCGCCTGGATTTCACTGCGGGCCTGCAGCAACTCGGTAATGCGCTCAGCGGCACCGGCAGCACGCTGCAATTCGCCGATGACTTCGCTCAACGTGCCGAAAGCACTGCCCACGATAAGGCTGTAAAACACAAAAGCGGCCAACTCGCCGCCGGAAATTCGCCCGGCAATCACATCCATGCCCCCCACCCAGAGCATCACCGCAACAGCGCCCAGCACCAATACGATCACCAACGTCACCAGCCAGGCGCGCTGAAGAATGCGCTGGCGCGCAGTGGCGAAGGCACTTTCCACGGTATCGGCGAAGCGGCGGCGATCGCGTGCCTGATGGTTGTACGCTTGCACAGTCTTGATCTGCCCCAGGCTTTCCCCGACATAGCTGCCGACATCGGCAATACGGTCCTGACTGGCGCGCGACAGACTGCGCACCCGCCGGCCGAACATCAGAATGGGCGCCAGCACCAACGGCAGGGCCACCACGACGATGCTGGTCAATTTAGGATTGGTCACGAACAGCAGCACAATGCCACCGATCACCATCAGCGCATTGCGCAGAAACAACGACAATGACGAGCCGATCACCGATTGCAGCAAGGTGGTATCGGCCGTCAGCCGTGACTGGATCTCGGAACTGCGGTTGTTTTCGTAGAACCCGAGGTGCAGGTCGATCAAATGATCGAAGACCCGTCGCCGAATGTCCGCGACACAGCGCTCGCCGATCCAGGACACCAGGTAAAACCGTGTGAAGGTGCCGATTGCCAGACACACCACCAGGCCCATGAAACCGGCGATGGAACGGTTGAGCAGCTCAGGCGACTGGGTCATGAAACCCTGGTCGACCAGCAATCGGATGCCTTGCCCCATGGAAAGGGTGATAGCGGCCGTCAACACCAATGCCAGCAGAGCGCCTGCCACTTGCCAGCGGTAGGGTCGAAGAAAATCGACAGCCAGGCGCAGGGCTCGCCGTTGGCCTGAGGAGAGTATGGACACGTGACCTTCGTCAGTCGGGGAAAGGGTTCAAGCCTACACCCAGACAGACGGTTGCCTACAGCGGAACTCGCCGGCCGTCGATCAAGTCAGCTGCAGGGTACGACGAAAATGCCAGTCGCCATGCGTGAACGGTCTAAGCCTGGACTGGAAACATGGGGCTATTTCTGTTGGACTGTAGGAGCCCACCGACGAGTGATGCGATCGTCACGACGTCGTCATAGAGGCCGATTAGTTTAAGCCCACACCTGATGAGGAGACAGGCCATGAGCTTGCACCATTCAAACGAGCAGAGCATCGATGTGTCGCGTACTCACCCGCAGCAGCCGGTGGGGGGGTCTATTATCGACGCGCAAGGTCGTGAAGTGCCGATTACCGAGGATATGGTTCAGAACGCTTGCCGCGAACTGGAAAAGCGCCTGGTCAAACCCGCCAAGAACGAATGATTCACCCCCGACTTCCCTGAACCGGCCCCGCGCCGGTTTTTTTTGGCCCGCCGCCAGGCTTTGGCTTTAGCTCTTGATCTTGATCTTGATCTTGATCTTGATCTTCTGCCCCGTCCCCTGCAGGCCGAGTGGAGGTGTTACGCAGTGGGGAGACGAGGCAGGACGCCGAGTCAGGCGCGCTCGGCCAGGGACGG
>Ga0157371_10000591_pt1 | contig 43094 bp, 44 predicted proteins | sample C45metaG_FD_113462 | JGI IMG/M metagenome (GOLD analysis project Ga0157371, IMG submission 113462) | Corn rhizosphere microbial communities from Kellogg Biological Station, Michigan, USA - C4-5 metaG | ecosystem: Host-associated > Plants > Roots > Rhizosphere > Soil | place: USA: Michigan... | reverse complement strand
GGCCGCTGCGCGCCCCATCGCCGGCGAGCCGGACTCCTACAGGACGATGTGTGATCCAGCCGTAGGAGTCCGCCTTGGCGGCGATGGCCTGCGCAGCAGGCCCCGGATACGGCGTTGAATTCATTAGGGCCGCTGCGCACCCCATCGCCGGCGAGCCGAACGCCCAAAAGGCGATGTGTGACCCAGCCGTAGGAGTCCGCCTTGGCGGCGATGGCCTGCGTAGCAGGCCCAGGAGTGTCAGTATTGGCTCAGGGTCTGGCCGACGGTGGCGTCTTTGAACACGCGGGTCAGGGCGTCGCTCAATACGTCGCCGACCAGCTTGGTGTTGGTTTCCTGGTTCGGCGCCATGCCGAAACGCTGGTTCAGCGAAGCGCCATAGCGACCACTGTACCGACGCGTGCCGTTGGTGACGTCGGCCTTGAAGGTCGCGCCGATATCGGCCTGGGTCACGTAGGTGGAATCCTTCGGCGACTGGTACTTCAGCTCGACCAGAGTAATGGTCAGCTGCGGCGCTGCACTGCCCGACGGCGTGAAGCCCAGCAGGCGCACCGCTGCTTCGGCCTGGGCCTGCAGCTTGGGCACCAGTTCATTGCCATTGACCGTGATCGCGCTGGTTTCCGGGTACAGGCCACCGCGGGTGCCCAGGGTCGGCGACGGCCGGCCATCGACCACCCGCACCGACACCGGCTGGCCCTGCCCCATCGGCGCGATCTGCGAAGTCAGGCGCGGCTGCGGGCTCAGTTGCTGCGGGCTGCTAGCACAACCGGCGAGGGTCAGGCTGGCTACGGCGATCGACGCGAACAACAAACGTTGCAACATGCTCATCTCTCCAGGGGAACAGGCCTTCAATGGGCGCCAGTATAGCGGCCTAACGCGTCGAGCGAACAGCCACCGCGCCTGCGCCGCGCACGCTGTCATACGGCTGTCACGCCGGCCCCCGATCATGGTGCCCACGCCAACCCGCCGGGTATTCGCCATGTCCTTCCTTTTCTCGCTGTTTCGCCGCACGCCCGCCCTGCAGGCCTACGCCCTGCTCGACCAGCACGGTATCTGCCGCGCGTTCAAGCAAGCGCAACAGGCGCCCAGCAGCCCCGACTGGGTGGCGGTCAACGAAATTCGCCTGCAATGGCTCGACCAACCCCTCCCGCCAAAAGCGCGCATCGTCGCCCCTGCCCCGACGATCACCCGCTCACGTTTGCTCGCCGTGTGACCTCGCCAAGATAAATGTCGATTAATTAGCCCAACGCCGGGCATTTCATCGTTATAATCTTCCCCCGATTATAAGGACGTCTCCTGATCGGGCCTCGCAGCACCGCCAAAGCACTCGCGTTGGCTCCCCGCACCGCCCACAGAGAGCCGCCCACACAGAACCTGCCAACCTGCGACATAAGCGCGCACGGACGGTTTCTGCCAGCGCTGCCGATGTTCATAGGCAGCCTTTTGAGGATCACGGCTTCAAAAGAGCGTGAAAAAAACGGATTTCACAACTTCACAAGAGTGTGGCGAGCGAATGAACGGTTTGGCATATCTGGCACCACCTGCGTCCCGAAACACCTGCAGCCTGCGGCCCGAAAGGTCGCTGAACGCTAGACCCCAGGGCTGATTTGCGAGGCCCACTGCAACTGCAACACCTGCGAACAGTCGGACATAGCGTTACCCTGGCCTGTGCAGATGTACCGGGGCTCGATGCTGTCAATTTGGTGCTGAAGATTTTGGAGACGCGGTAAATGGCGCAAAACGAAGCAGTCGATGTGGTATTGGTCGGGGCGGGCATCATGAGTGCCACCCTCGCCGTACTGCTCAAGGAACTCGACCCGGCCCTCACGCTGGAAGTCGTCGAACTGATGGACTCCGGTGCCGCTGAGAGCTCCAACCCCTGGAACAACGCAGGCACCGGTCATGCCGGGCTCTGTGAACTGAACTACACCCCACCCGCTGCTGACGGTTCGGTGGACATCAAGAAAGCGGTGCACATCAACACCCAGTTCGAAGTGTCGAAACAGTTCTGGGCCTACCTGACCGAGCAAGGCACCTTCGGCTCGGCGAAGTCATTCATCAGCCCGGTCCCGCACCTGAGCTATGTCGAAGGCGACAAGGGCGTCTCGTTCCTCAAGTCACGCTACCAGGCCCTCAAGCAGCACCATGCCTTCGCCTCGATGGAATACACCGAAGACACGGCGAAAATGGTCGAGTGGATGCCACTGATGATGCCCGGCCGCCCGGCCGGCCAGCATCTGGCCGCCACTCGCATGCTCAATGGCACCGACGTGAACTTCGGCGCCCTGACCAACAAGCTGCTCGGCCATCTGGCGTCCGGCCCGGATGCGCAGGTCAAGTACTGCAATAAAGTCACTGGCCTGGTGCGCAACGGCAACGGCTGGACCGTGACCGTAAAGGACGTCAACACCGGCAACAGCCGTGACATCGACACCCGCTTCGTCTTCCTCGGTGCCGGTGGCGCGGCCCTGCCGCTGCTGCAATTGTCGGGCATCGAAGAAGGCAAGGGCTTCGGTGGCTTCCCGGTCAGTGGCCAATGGCTGCGTTGCGACAACCCCGAGATCGTCAAGCAGCACCAGGCCAAGGTCTACAGCCAGGCTGCGGTCGGCTCGCCGCCGATGTCGGTGCCGCACCTGGACACCCGCGTGGTCGACGGCAAGAAGTCGCTGCTGTTCGGACCATACGCGGGCTTCACCACCAAGTTCCTCAAGCATGGCTCGTTCCTCGACCTGCCACTGTCGGTGCGCCCGGCGAACATCGGCCCGATGCTGGCCGTTGCTCGCGACAACATGGACCTGACCCGCTACCTGATGAGCGAAGTGCGCCAGTCCATGGAGCAGCGCCTGGAATCCCTGCGTCGCTTCTACCCGCAGGCGAAGGCCTCGGACTGGCGCCTGGAAGTGGCCGGCCAGCGCGTGCAGATCATCAAGAAGGACCCGAAGAAAGGTGGCGTGTTGCAATTCGGTACCGAGCTGGTAGCGGCCAAGGACGGTTCGCTGGCCGCCTTGCTTGGCGCGTCACCCGGCGCCTCGGTGACGGTGTCGATCATGCTGGAATTGCTCGAGCGCTGCTTCCCGCAACAGGTCGCATCGCCGGCATGGAGTGCCAAGCTGGCCGAGATTTTCCCGGCCCGGGAAAAAGCGCTGGCCGACGACGCGGAACTCTACCGCCGAGTCAGCGAGCATAACGATGCGCGCCTGGGCCTGCTGGAAACCAGCAACGAAGCCCAGCACTACGCCTGACCCGGCAACCTCGGGGGCTTGCCCCCCGAGGCATCAGCTGCGGGCGTTCTCGATCAGTTCGATGTAGTCGGGGGCATTGCGCTGGTCGCGGATCAGGGCGATGAAATCATTGCCTTCGGCATCCTTTCCGTCGAGGTCGTAGCCAGCTTCCAGGAAAAACCCCAGAAACCGCTGGAAATCATCGACGCGCAGGCCACGATAGGCCTTGATCAATTTGTGCAGCGACGGCGACGTGGCATCGACCGGTTCGAAATTCAGAAACAACTTGATCTGCTCATCGCCAATCTCGTCGCCAATCACCTGCTTCTTGTCTTTACGCATTACCGACTCCAACTCGCGTTCACGGTCATATCACGGGCCCGCAGTTTACCCGCAGGCCTGCGCGGGCTCAACGCGCGCGCACGGTGGCCGAATGCAGGTCGGCCCAGACATGGCCGTTGGCGTAGCTGAGGAACTGCACATACACGGTTTCGTTGCGCAACAGGTCCACCATCGAGCGGTACTGGCTCAACGGGTAATTGAGCGTCAGGGTCTTGCTGGCGGCATCGTAGCTGGGCTTTTTCAGGCTTTTGCTCTCGCCGTCGAAACTGATCAGCACGGTGGCGATGGTCGCGCCCTTGTTCAGGGGCTTGCCCTTGAGCCTCATCCACATGGGCGCGGTGACCGGAATCGGCTGCTGGTTGGACGTGCGCTGGTTGCCCATCACCAGCGAATACTCGGTGACCTGCAGCAATTGCTGCTGCTCGGGCGTGGCGTCGCGCAGCACCTGGTCGTCGGCCGGCAGGTACTGCGAATGCATGGGCGCGGCTGCCAGCGGCAGGCTGATCAGCGCGGTGAGGGCTGCAACGATGAGGCGCATTTATCCAGCTCCTTGGGTGACCAGGCACTCTAGCACAGCGCCCGGCCTTCCAGACTGAACGGACGCTTACATGCCCTTGACGGCGTAGATGCCTGCGGCGTTGCGCCAGTAGCCCTTGTAGTCCATGCCATAGCCGAAGATGTAGCGGTCGATGCACGGCAGGCCGACGAAGTCGGCTTTCAGGCCGGGACTGGCCTTGCGGTCGTGCTGCTTGTCGATCAGCACGGCCGTGTGCACGGCACGTGCACCGGCATGCTTGCAGAAGTCGATGATCGCGCTGAGGGTGTGACCCTCGTCGAGGATGTCGTCGATGATCAGCACGTCGCGGTCGATGAACGAGACCTCTGGCTTGGCCTTCCAGAACAGGTCGCCGCCGCTGGTCTGGTTGCGATAGCGGGTGGCGTGCAGGTAGGACGCTTCCAGCGGGAAGTTCAGGTGCGTGAGCAGCTTGCCGGAAAAGATCAGCCCGCCATTCATCACGCAGAACACGACGGGGTTGCGCTCGGCGAGCTCGGCATTGATCTGCGCGCCGACGCGGGCGATGGCCGCTTCGAGTTCGGCTTCGGTGTACAGGCAGTCTGCCTCGCGCATGACTTGACGGATGTGCTCGAGATCGGCGGACATGGCGCTCTCCAAATGGGGCGGTGCAAGAAAAGCCGGCAAAGGTACGCACCTGCCGGGCACAGATCAAGCAATTGTGGACTAACGTGCATGATGTCTATAGGACGCGTTGAGCGAATAGATTAATCTAGCGCCGTTTTTCGCCCGCCCGGAGTTCTTCCCCATGTCTATCCGTGAGATCCGCCACCCGCTGATCCGCCACAAACTCGGCCTGATGCGTCGCGCCGATATCAGTACCAAGAACTTTCGCGAGCTTGCCCAGGAAGTGGGTGCGTTGCTGACGTATGAAGCGACCAAGGACCTGCCGCTGGAAAGCTATGACATCCAAGGCTGGTGCGGCACCGTCCAGGTCGAGAAGATCGCCGGCAAGAAGATCACCGTGGTGCCGATCCTGCGCGCCGGCATCGGCATGCTCGACGGCGTCCTCAGCCTGATCCCCGGGGCCAAGGTCAGCGCCGTCGGCGTCGCCCGCAACGAACAGACCCTCGAAGCCCACACCTACCTGGAAAAACTGGTGGACGGCATCGACGAGCGCCTGGCCATGATCATCGACCCGATGCTGGCCACCGGCGGCTCGATGGTCGCCACCATCGACCTGCTCAAGCGTGCCGGCTGCAAGGACATCCGCGCGATGGTTCTGGTGGCAGCGCCCGAAGGCATCGCGGCAGTGGAAAAGGCTCACCCCGACGTGCAGATCTACACCGCCTCGATCGATGAGCGCCTGAACGAGCACGGCTACATCATTCCGGGCCTGGGCGACGCCGGAGACAAGATCTTCGGTACCAAGCAAAAGGACGCCTGAACATGCAGGATGAGTTCAACGACCCGCTGTGGCGGCAGGTCCTGTCCGGCGCGCAGATGCTCTTCGTCGCCTTTGGCGCGCTGGTGCTGATGCCGCTGATCACCGGGCTGGACCCCAACGTCGCGCTGTTCACCGCCGGTCTGGGCACGCTGCTGTTCCAACTGGTCACCGGCCGCCAGGTGCCGGTGTTCCTGGCCTCGAGCTTCGCCTTCATCACCCCGATCATTCTCGCCAAGGGCCAGTTCGGCCTGGCCGAGACCATGGGCGGCGTCATGGCCGCGGGCTTCGTCTACACCTTTCTCGGCCTGGCGGTGAAAATCAAGGGCACCGGTTTCATCGACCGCCTGCTGCCCCCCGTGGTCATCGGACCGGTGGTGATTTCCATCGGCCTGGCCATGGCGCCGATTGCGGCGAACATGGCCATGGGCAAAGGCGGCGATGGTGCCGAACTCATTCCGTATGCCACTGCCATGTGGATTTCCATGCCCGCCCTGCTGACCACGCTGGTGGTGGCGGTGTTCGGCAAGGGCATCTTCCGCCTGGTGCCGATCATCGCCGGGGTGCTCGTGGGCTTTGCCCTGGCGTTCTGGTTCGGGGTGGTCGACACCGCGAAGATCGCCGCCGCGCCCTGGCTCGCCCTGCCCCACTTCACCGCCCCGGCATTCAACTGGCAGGCCATCCTGTTCATCGTGCCTGTGGCGTTGGCGCCGGCCATCGAGCACATCGGCGGGGTGATCGCCGTGGGCAGCGTGACCGGCCGCGACTACCTGAAGAAGCCCGGCCTGCACCGCACGCTGCTCGGCGATGGCCTGGCCACCACCGCTGCCGGCCTGTTCGGCGGCCCGCCCAATACCACGTACGCGGAAGTGACAGGCGCGGTCATGCTGACCAAGGCCTATAACCCCAAGATCATGACCTGGGCGGCAGTCTTTGCCATCAGCCTGGCCTTCATCGGCAAGTTCGGCGCGTTGCTGCAGAGCATTCCGGTGCCGGTGATGGGCGGTATCCTGTGCCTGTTGTTCGGCTCGATCGCAGCCGTGGGGTTGAACACGCTGATCCGCCACCGCATCGACCTGGGTGAAGCGCGCAACCTGGTCATCGTGTCGGTGACGTTGGTGTTCGGCATCGGCGGCGTGCTGATCGGCACGGGCACCGGCCCGGATGACTTCGGCCTCAAGGGCATTGCTCTGTGTGCCGTGGTGGCGATCGTATTGAATTTGTTGCTGCCCGGGCACGACGGCTGGAAAAAAGAGCACTAACCTGTCGTGCGTCAGAACGCTGCCCGTGCGAGCGGGCAGCGTTTTTTTATGCCCGAATTGAAACAATTCAAGTTCATACAAGTTCATACAACTTTATTCTTCCGACAGCGTTTTAGGAGTATTCCTATTCAGCAAATTCCTGAACAGGTTTAGGATCTTTCCGACTCACTCGCGAACAGAGCAAGACGCTCTTCCTAATGCAATGAGTCATTGGACTAAAAGCTGCCCGCCAGCCGGACAGTGTATTACGGCCAATAAAATCAATCCTTCACTGTTAGCACAGGATGCCACTGATGAATGTAAAACTGTTGTCGATCGCCACTGCCGCACTGCTGTTCTCCACAGTCACCCAAGCCGCCAATACCGGTGTGATCCGTTTTATCGGTTCGGTCACCGATGCCACGTGCAACATTGTGCCGACGGATGCGAATGGCTCGGTCACCCATGACATCGATCTGGGCGAAGCCGTTGCCGCAGACCTCACCGACACCAGCCCAAGCTCGCCGGCCGTCAACTTTGCCCTGGTGCCGTCTCCCGGCAGCCCGACGGAGTGCACGGACGGCGGCAAGGTCGTCGAGGTCGGCTTCAACGGCGCTTACGATGTCACCGGCCTGGCCAACGAATCGGGAACCGCCGGCAACGCCAGCGTCCTTCTGGAAGGTCAAACTACCGCAGGCTGGCACAAATATACTGTCAACAACCAAAGCGCTGATCTGGCAAGCATTGCTGGCACCGGCGCCATCAACTTTCGCGCCGCGATGATCAAAACCACTAATGGTTTGCCAGTCACCAACGGCACCGTCATCACTCAAGCCACTTACAGCGTCGTTTACAAGTAACGATGAAATCGGCGCGCCCTCTTCAAGGGCGCGTACTTTGATCTGTCGGTGAAGTCATGTCGCGTTCTCTCGCTTGCCTGGTCACACTTTGGGTGATCAGCGGTTCGGCCGTTCGTGCCGAAACATTCAACACACACTTTATTCGGGGCAACTACTCGCAACTTCCTGCGGCCCTGGACACGACGTCCGAAGACGGGCAGTTTTACCCCGGCGACTATTTATTGGACATCTACTTCAACAAAGAAAAGACCGGGCGTGAACGCATCACGGTCCTGCCCGGGCAAGAAGGTGGCCTGTGCTACAGCAAGGCGTTCCTGGCCAAGCACAGCATCCTGCTGCGTCAAGAGTTGTTCGCCGCGCACTACGTTCAGGCCCAGGACTGCTTTCGCGTGCAGGATCACCCCGACGCCACCGTGGAACTGGACCACAGCCAGCAGGCGTTGCGCTTCAAGGTTCCGCAAAGCCTGATCGCCAACCGCGGCAACGCCCTGATGGCGCAATGGGACACCGGCACCCACGGGGCGAACCTGCAATACAGCTACCGCGGCACCCGCTCGGAACGCAATGGCCTGACCCAGTTCGGCGAAGTGGACGGCAACCTCAACCTGGGGCGCTGGGTATTCAGTGGCCGAGCGTACAAATACAACGACGAAGACATTGTCACGCCTGAGTACCGCCTGGCCACCGCGATCGCTGCCGTGCGCGGCGAAGCGGCCATCGGCAAGCAGCCGCTGCAGGCCAGCCTGATCCCCGGCTTCGCCTTCAAGGGCGTGTCCCTGGTGTCGGACAACCAGATGACTCCCTGGCTGAGCCAGAGCTACGCCCCGGTCATATCCGGTATTGCCCGCACCGAAGCCGTGATCACCGTTCGCCAGCAGGGCTACATCATCTATTCGCGCACCGTGCCGCCGGGGCCTTACGCCATCCGCAACCTGGCGGGCGTGGCCAGTGGCGACCTGGAAGTGACCGTGCGCGAGGACGACGGCAGCGAAAGCGTGGAGATCTACCCGGTGTCCATCCTGCCCAGCCTGCTGCGCCCCGGGCACCTCAACTATTCGCTGGCAGCCGGCCGCAAGGACACCCGCGACCGCAGCCCCGTCGACTACACCGGGAAGTTCGTCCTGGCCGCCGCCGACTATGGCCTGGAAGCCTTCACGCTCAACACCTCGCTGCTGTTCGACCCGCACTATCGCAACCTCGCCGGCGGCATGACCCGTTCGTTCGGACCATGGGGCGCAGTGTCGGCGTCCGGCAACCTGTCCAGCGCCGAGCAGGTGGGCGACGACGACCTGCGCGGCTACAGCGTGTCGTTCAAATACGCCAAGAACCTGCAGAAAGACACCACCTTGCAAATCGCCGGCTATCGCTATGCCTCCCGCGACTACATCGACTACGTGGACTTCTACCCCGGCATGCCCGGTGGCACCGGCATCAAGAACCGCCTCGAAGCGTTCATGACCCACCGCGACGGGCGCACGCTGTACAGCGGTTCGATCTGGCGCCAGAACGACTGGAAAGGCGAAAGCGCCGTGGGCGCGTCGCTGCGCATGACCCGGCCGTTCGGCGTGGTCAATGTCACGTCGAGCCTGAACTACGGCGTGCAGGAGTCGCCCTACCGGCACGCCAACAAGAGCTTCAGCGCCGGCCTTTCCTTCAGCCTGCCGTTGAGCTACTTCGAACGCCGGACGTACAGCTCCACGTCGCTGTCGGCCAGTCGCGGCGGCGATGTGACCGCCAACTCGACCCTCAGCGGCGCCCTGGCCGAGCGCACCCGCTACAGCCTCAATGCCGGCACCACCCAGGGCAAAGTCAACAGCTACGCCTCGCTGACCCAGGGCTTCGACGCCGCCACCACCAGCCTTTCGGTCTCCGACTCGGCCGGCCAGCGCGCGCTGACCGCCTCGATCAGCGGCTCGGTGGTGCAGGCCGGTGACAGCCCGCTGGTGTTCACCCAACTGCGCAACAACACCGTGGCGGTGGTGCAGACCGCCGGGCTGACCGACGCCCGCTTCGGCCGCCTGCAGGCCGACCACAACGGCAACGCGGTGGTGCGCCTGACGCCCTACAACCGCAACACCGTGAAGATCGACGCCACTGCCCTGCCCCACGACATCGAGCTGGACAGCACGGCGCACAACCTGGTGCCAACCCGGCGCTCGGTGCACCAGATCCAATTCGCCCATCGACGGATCAGCCGCTACATCCTCAAGGTCTGGCTGGACAGCACCCACCAGACCCTGGCCCCGTTCAACGCCGTGGCACTGACACCGGAAGGCGAACAACTCGGCTTCGTCACCGAGGGCGGCATTCTGCTGTTCAGCAGCGACGCCGCACTGCCCTCGCTGACCCTCAGCCTGCCCCAGGGCAACACCTGCCAACTTCCTACCCAAGAACTGCTCGCCAATGCCCAGCGCGTGCAGGAGGTGATCTGTGAATAACCCATCGAAATGGCTGGCCGGCACGCTGCTGGCAACATTGCTGGCCAGCCAGGCCCAGGCGGCGTTCGTGCTCAACGGCACGCGCTTTATCTACCATGGCGATCAGAACAGCGTGAACGCCACCGTGCGCAACGACAGCAAGCTGACCTACGGCGGCCAGGTCTGGGTGGCCAACGCGACACCGCAGGCCGAACAGACCCATTTCATTCCCACCCCGACCTTTTTCAAGCTCGGCGCCGGCCAGTCGCAGGTGGTGCGCATTCTCGGCGTGCAGACCGACGAGTTGCCCCAGGACCGCGAAACCCTGACGCTGCTCAACGTGCAGGAGATCCCGCCCGCGCCGAAGAATCCCGGCAACGCCATCTCGATTGCAGTAAACACCCAGGTCAAATTGATCTATCGGCCGCAGGCCCTGCACAGCGGTCGCAAGAACGCCGCGGACCGCTTGCGCTTGAGCCCGGGCGCTAACGGCCTGACCATCGACAACCCCACCCCTTATTACCTGGCCATTACCGCGCTGCGCCAGGGCGAGCAACGCCTGCGCCTGAGTGCCGCGTCGGACAAGGCCATGGCCACCCTGGCGCCGTTTTCCAAGACCGTTCTCGACGAGCGCATCCCCCTCAAAGGTCTGAGCGTGGAAACCCTGGACGATTACGGCGCAGTGCGCAGCCGGCCGGCCGAGGGCCAGCCATGAGCACATTGGCGCGTTTGTGGATCGGCGCTGTGCTGGCGCTGCCGCTCAGCGCCTTTGCCGCGCTGGAACTGGAGGGGCGGCTGGGAACGACTATCGCCATCAGCGCCGAGCTGACCCTGTCCACGTGCAACCTGACGCTGACCGACCGAGGCGGTACGCCGATCCACACGGTGGTGTTCGAACAGATCGAGTCCGGGCTCGGCCCCGCGCCCATCGACACCGTCGACTTCGCCCTGACCCCAGACACCCACTCGGGCCCGCACTGCTTCCTGCGTGATCCGGATGTCACCGTGATCGCCGACTTCGACGCGGCGGGCGACGGCAACATCCGCAACCAGGGCTCGGCCGGCAACATTGCGGTGCGCCTGTGGGCGCACACCGCAGGCGGCCCGGCGCTGTTTTCCGCGACCACCGCGACCCACGCCCTGCAACTGCAGGACAGCGGCCGCCTGTGGCTCAGCGCCGAACTTACCCCGATCAACAGCGCGCAGCCGGTCACTGCCGGCATGGTCGACGCGCTGGCCAGCTTCGACGTGGTCTACAAATGAGGCTCACCATGGGACATCGTTACCTGCCGGCGCTGATCAGCGCGCCGTATTTGCCGTTGCTGTTGCTGTTGCTGTCACCCAGGGCGTTCGCGCTGGACTGCACCTTTGGTCCGGACCCGTTCTTTTTCATCTCGGCGGAACTGATAGAGGGGGAGATCTCTTCGGAGTTGCTGGCGGCTACGCCACTGTTCGAAGTGATTGCCGGCCTGGAAGGATTGGAGCCAAACCTCGAACTCGCCGATCAGGACGTCAGTTGCACCGCCTCTACCGGCTGGATCGACATGCCGCTGGACAATCTGCAGATGCCAACCGTTGTCGGCAGCGTTAATTACAATGGACACACCCATGACGTCTATCCCACGAGCGAAGCGTGGGCCGGCTACATCGTCACGCAGGAAGACGGCCGGCCCTTGCGCAACGGCGACAAGGTGAGGATGGAGGCTACTGGCCCAGGGCAATTCAACTTCCAACCTCACCTCGCTACCAAAATCGTGAAATTGGCGGACCCGCTGCTGGGCACCGTCGGGCAACTGCCGGTCTACCTGTTCCTTCAGGGCAGTATCGCGTTCGACCTCGCCTTGCCTGATGGGCGCCGAGTGGCTCAAGCAGGTCACTTCTCCGAGTTGATGGTCAATGTCATGGGCGTGGTGTGCAGCCTTCAGTCCGCGGACTCGATCCGTTTCGTGCCCACGGACATCAACACCCTGCGCGATGTGGATGCCGCTCGACCGATCACCGACCTGGGGATCTATGTCAACTGCGGTGCTGGCGACGCGATGGTCGGGCAACGGGTACCGGACAGTATGCAGGTCAGCTTTACCGGCGGTACCGAAGCGGGCCTGCTGGACACCGAGCAGGACAACGTCAAGTTCCTGCTGCGCCACCATGGTACGCAGCGCCTGCGGTTCGACACGACCTATGAGATGGCCGCATTGAGCGACGACTCGTCCCTCGACGCTTCGAACCGCATCGTGCTCACCATCAACCCCGAGCTGCGGGACGTCAATGGGCCCGCTGCCCCTGGCACCGTCACCGGTAACCTGGGCATTCAGGTGGTGTACAAATAACCCCGAGCGGTGCGCGGCGCCCTACAGCATCAGCGGGGCGCGTTCGGCCAGGGTATTCAGCGCGCTGACCCACTGCGGGTGAGTGTTGACGCAAGGGACCAGCACCAGGTCCTCGCCGCCGGCCTCGCGGAATTGTTCGCGCCCCCTGTCGCCGATTTCTTCCAGGGTTTCGATGCAATCGGCGACGAACGCCGGGCACATCACCAGCAGCTTCTTCACACCGGCCTTGGCCAATTCGTCGAGGCGCGCCTCGGTATAGGGTTCGATCCACTTGGCCCGGCCCAGCCGCGACTGGAACGACACCGACCAGGTGCCGTCGGCCAACCCGGCGCGCTCGGCAAAGGCCTGCGCCGTACGCATGCACTGCGCGCGATAGCACACCGCCAGGACTTCAGGCGGTGCGTTGCGGCAGCAGTCGGCATTCTTGAGGCAATGGCCGCCGGTGGGGTCGAGCTTGGTCAGGTGCCGTTCCGGCAGGCCATGGAAGCTCAGCAGCAAGTGGTCGTAGCCCTGCTGAACATGCTCGGCGGCGCTGGCCACCAGCGCATCGATGTATTCGGGCTGGTCGTAGAACGGTTGCAACAGACTGAAGCGCATCGACAACTGCTTGTCCCGCACCACCTGTTTGGCCTGCTCGATCACCGTGGTCACGGTGCTGTCGGCGAACTGCGGGTAAAGCGGCGCCAGGGTGACATTGCGCACCCCTTGCGCCGCCAGCCGCGCCAGCACGGTGTCCAGCGACGGCTCGCCGTAACGCATGGCCAGCTCGACCGGGCCGTGGTTCCAGACCGGACGCATGGCTTCCAGCAGGCGGCGCGACAGCACCACCAGCGGCGAACCCTCCTCCCACCAGATGGAAGCATAGGCATGCGCCGACTGCTCCGGCCGCTTGATCAGGATCAGCGACACCAGCAGCCGCCGCACCGGCCAGGGCAGGTCGATGACATAGGGGTCCATCAGAAACTGGTTCAGATAGCGGCGTACGTCCGCCACCGAGGTGGACGCCGGTGAGCCAAGGTTGACCAGCAACAGCGCATGATCGGTCATGCCATATCCTGTGCGAAAAGATCGAAAATTCAGAGCCGGCCGGACAGGTCGTCCAGTGCCGCGCGCAATTCGGTGAAGCGAAACACGAAGCCTTCGGCCAGCAGCCGTTGCGGCCTGGCGCGCTGGCCACCCAACAACAACCCGGACAACTCGCCCAGCCCGGCGCGCAATACCAGCGACGGCAGCGGCAGGAACGCCGGGCGATGCAACGCGCGGCCCAGCTCGCGGGCGAACTCGCGGTTACGCACCGGCTCCGGGGCGCAGGCATTATAAGGTCCGCTGGCGGCGGCTTGGTTCAACAGAAAATCAATCAGGGCGATTTGGTCGTCGATATGGATCCACGGCATCCACTGCCGGCCATTGCCGATCGGCCCGCCCAGGCCCAGTTTGAAGGGCAGCACCAGGCGCTTGAGAAAACCGCCCTGGCTGGACAATACCAGCCCGGTGCGCACCAGTACCACGCGCAGGCCCAGGGCCTGGGCGCGCTGCGCGGTTTCTTCCCAGGCAATGCACAGGTGGCTGGCGAAGTCTTCCTTGACCGGTTGCGACTGCTCGGTCAATTCACGCTCGCCGCCGTCGCCGTACCACCCCACCGCCGAGCCGGAAATCAGTACCGCCGGGCGCTGCGTGCGCTGCTGCAACCACTCCAGCAGACGCTCGGTCAGGGCGATCCGGCTCGACCACAACACGGCGCGGCGCTTGCCGGTCCAGGGTCGGTCGGCGATGGGCGCACCCGCCAGGTTGACCACGGCATCGATGGGCTGCTCGCCAATCTCGTCCAGTGTGGCCACCCCGCGCACGCTGGCGCCGCACAGGGCGGCCACGTGCTCGGGATGACGGCTCCACACCGTCAGGCGATGCCCCTTGCCCACCCAGTGCTGGCAAAGCCTGCGCCCGATCAATCCCGTACCGCCGGTCAGCAAAATGTGCATGGCATGTTCCTCAAGGTGGCCGCAGCCTGACATCACTGGTCTATTTTTATAACGAAGGCACTTTCTGACACCGGAGGCACTTTCTTACCCCCCCGCTCTCAGATGAATCATAGGACACACAATTAGAAAGGATGACACTAACCTTATACCTTTAGCGCTTATTGTACAGGCTTGATACACGGCGTAGGCTGTGCAGACAAGTGACGAGGCCATCATGACCGTACCTATTGCCATCATTGGAACCGGCATCGCCGGGCTTTCCGCCGCCCAGGCACTGCAGGCCGCCGGGCACACCGTTCAGTTGTTCGACAAGGCGCGAGGCGCCGGCGGGCGCATGTCCAGCAAGCGCAGCGACGTGGGGTCGCTGGACCTCGGCGCGCAGTATTTCACCGCACGTGACCGTCGTTTCGTGGCCCAGCTCAAGCAGTGGCAGGCACAGGGCTGCGTCGAGCAGTGGACACCGCAGCTGTTCAATGCGAAGGAAGGCCGCCTGAGCCCGTCCCCGGACGAGCAGGTGCGCTGGGTGGGCGCGCCGCGCATGAGCGCGATTCCCAAGGCCATGGTCGGCGACTTGCCGGTGACCTTCGGCTGCCGCATCACCGAGGTGTATCGCGGCACGCAGCACTGGCAACTACAGGACGCCGAAGGCACCAGCCACGGCCCGTTCAGCCACGTGGTGATTGCCCTGCCGGCGCCCCAGGCCACGGCCCTGTTGTCCAGCGTGCCGAAACTGGCGGCGGCGACCGCAGGCGTGCAGATGGAGCCGACCTGGGCCGTGGCCCTGGGCTTCGAGTCGCCGCTGGACACGCCCATGCAGGGCTGTTTCGTGCAGGACAGCCCGCTCGACTGGCTGGCCCGTGACCGCAGCAAGCCCGGCCGCGACAGCGCCCAGGACACTTGGGTGCTGCACGCCACCAGCCATTGGAGCAAGCAGCACATCGACGCGTCCCGCGAGGACGTCATCGAGCAGTTGCACGGTGCGTTCGCCGAGTTGCTGGCCTGCCCGGTGCCGGCGCCGAGCTTCGCCATCGCTCACCGCTGGTTGTACGCGCGACCTGCCGGCGCCCGCGAATGGGGTGCGTTGAGCGATGCCGACCTGGGCCTGTATGTATGCGGCGACTGGTGCCTGTCCGGCCGCGTGGAAGGCGCCTGGTTGAGTGGCCAGGAAGCGGCGCGTCGTTTGCTCGAGCACCTGCAATGAGCCGCCCTGCCGACAGCTACCGATTGAATCCACGCAAATTGCTGCTGTCGAAATGGACAGCAGCCCGCCCCGTCAACCGGGAAAAGCACTTTCTGGTCACTCGCGTCTTTCGCGATGAACTGGAAGTGGTCCGGGAAGTAGAGCTGCAGGCCGTGCTGACCCAACGCACCGAGCGCCTGCCCTGGCAAGCCCTGCAAGACGCGCAACGTTGGCTGATGGGCTGGCGCTGACACCCTCCATCCTTGTACAAAGCATTTGACTTGTACAAGATGAATCCTAAGATGGACGTGTGTTCCGTGCACGTCCACCCGAGAGGCCAGCCATGTCCGAAGTTGCTCTGCCCAAACCCAAGATCGCGATCAGTGCCTGCCTGCTGGGTGCAGAAGTGCGCTACAACGCTGGCCATAAGGAATCGCGCTGGTGCAGTCGGGTTCTGAGCGAACATTTTGACTTTGTGCCGGTGTGCCCGGAGGTTGCCATTGGCCTGGGCATTCCGCGCGAACCCATCCGGCTGGTCGGCGACAAGGACCATGCCCAGGCCGTTGGCACGGTCAATCGCGAGCTGAACGTCACCCAGCCGCTGGCCGACTATGGCGAGCAGATGGCCAGCGAGCTGACCGATATCTGCGGCTACATCTTCATGCAGAAATCACCGTCCTGCGGCCTGGAACGGGTCAAGGTGTACCGCGACAACGGCGCCCCGCAGCGCGAAGGTGGTCGAGGTATCTATGCCCAGGCGTTTTGCGCACGGCACCCGGACCTGCCGGTCGAGGAAGAGGGTCGGCTGTGCGACGCCGTGCTGCGGGAGAATTTTCTGGTGCGGGTCGGGGCCTATGCCGACTGGCAACAGTTGCGCCGCCGCGGCCTGGACCGTCGCGCCCTCACCGAATTTCACTCGCGCTACAAGTATCAGCTGATGGCGAACAACCCCCAGCAATACCGCGTGCTGGGCAAAATGCTCGGTTCCATGGGCCGCGGCGACGCCGAACTGATCGGGCCGAGCTACTTCAGCCTGCTGATGGCCGCCCTGACACGCTGTGCCACGCGCGGTACCCACAGCAACGTGCTGCAGCACATCAGCGGCTACCTGCGGCGGTCGATCAGCGATGCCGACCGCGAAGAGGTCCAGCACCTGATCGGCCAGTACCGTCAGGGCATCGTGCCGCTGGTGGTGCCGCTGACGTTGCTCAAGCATCTGTTCCGGGTGCACCCCGACCCGTATATCGCGCAACAGGTGTATATGCAGCCCCATCCGGAAACCCTGAGCCTGCGCAATGCCATCTGAATGCACCCAGCCAGCCCCTGACGTCGAATGGATGCCCATTCGTGAAGTGGCGCGGCAGACCGGGGTCAACGCCGTGACATTGCGTGCCTGGGAACGGCGCTACGGCCTGATCGTGCCGCACCGCACCAGCAAAGGTTATCGGCTGTACAACGCCAGCCATGTGCAGCGCATCGGGCAAGTGCTGACATGGCTCAACCGAGGTGTCTCGGTCAGCCAGGTCAAGGCATTGCTCGACGCCGAACCTGCGCGCCTGCCCCCCGCCGTCGCCAACGACTGGGAGCGCTTGCGCAGCCAACTGATCACGGCCATCAGCCAACTGGCCGAGCGTCGAGTGGACGACTGCTTCAACCAGGCGATGGCCCTGTATCCACCGGTAACGTTGTGCGCCCAACTGTTGCTGCCCTTGCTGGCCGAACTGGAGCAGCGCTGGCAGGGCCAGTTCGGTGCGCAGATGGAGCGGGTGTTTTTCCATTCCTGGTTGCGCAGCAAGCTGGGCGCGCGCGTTTACCACAACAATCGCCAGCTCAACGGGGCCCCACTGCTGCTGGTCAATCAGTCCAGCCTGCCGCTGGAACCGCACCTGTGGCTGTGCGCCTGGCTGATCAGCAGCGCCGACTACCCGGTGGAGGTCTTCGACTGGCCGTTGCCTGCCGGCGAGCTGGCCCTGGCGGTGGAGCGCCTGCAAGCCCGGGCGCTGGTGCTCTACGCCAGCCAGGCACTGAGCCTGGCGACCTTGCCCAAATTGCTGGCCGGTCGTGGCTGCCCGACGCTACTGGCCGGCCCGGCGGTGACCATCCATCAGGCACCCCTCGATGCCCTGCTTCAGGACATCGCCGACCTGCACGCCAGCGCCGACCTGCTTGAGGTGCAGCCCTGGTTACAGCAACTCGAACAACGCGCGCCGCGGCGCCCTTCATGAACGGCTTGAGCACGGAAACCCTATGCAACTGATCTGGCTACGCAGCGACCTGCGAGTGCACGACAACACAGCGTTGGCGGCCGCCTGCGCGAAAGGCCCGACCCTGGCGGTCTATCTGCTCAGCCCCAAGCAGTGGCGCACCCACGACGACTCGCCGAACAAGGTCGACTTCTGGCTGCGCAACCTGCGCGTGCTCAGCGAGAAACTGCAGGCGCTGCATATCCCCTTGCTGATCCGCGAGGCCGACAGCTGGGACAAGGCGCCCAAGGTCATTCTTGATCTGTGCCAGCAACACGACGTGCAGACTGTGCACTGCAACGACGAGTATGGCGTCAACGAAAGCCGCCGTGACCAAGCGGTGGCGGCAGCGCTGGACAAGGCCGGTATCGGCTTCGAGCACTACCTGGACCAACTGCTGTTCCAGCCCGGCAGCGTGCTGACCAAAAGCGAGCGCTATTTCCAGGTGTTCAGTCAGTTTCGCAAGGTCTGTTACCAACGCCTGCACCACTCCCCACCGGCCATCGTGGCCAAGCCGGCCAGGCAGGCGCCGCCAAAGGTCAAGCCCGATCCGGTACCCGACGCGGTCAAGGGCTTCAAAACACCCAGCGACACCCTGCAAGCGCTGTGGCCTGCCGGCGAAGATGAGGCGCTCAAGCGACTGGACACCTTCACCGACGAGCCCATCGAAGATTACCTGGTGGAGCGCGACCTGCCCGCCCACCCTGGCACCAGCCAGCTTTCGGCGTACCTTGCCGCTGGGGTGGTGTCGCCACGCCAGTGCCTGCATGCCGCGCTCGGCCACAATCGTGGAGAGTTCGAAAGCGGTAACGTTGGCGTGGTGACCTGGATCAGCGAATTGATCTGGCGCGAGTTCTACAAACACATCCTGGTCGGTTACCCACGGGTGTCGATGCACCGCGCCTTTCGTCCCGAATACGAAGCCCTGCCCTGGCGCGACGCCCCCGACGACCTGGCCGCCTGGCAAGAGGGGCGTACCGGTATTCCCATCGTCGATGCCGCCATGAAGCAACTGGTTGCCACCGGCTGGATGCACAACCGGCTGCGCATGGTGACGGCGATGTTCCTGAGCAAGAACCTGCTGATCGACTGGCGCGAGGGCGAGCGCTTTTTCATGCAGCATTTGATCGACGGTGACCTGGCGTCCAATAACGGTGGCTGGCAATGGAGTTCGTCGACCGGCACCGACTCGGTGCCGTATTTCCGTATTTTCAACCCACTGAGCCAGTCCGCTCGCTTCGACGCCCAGGGCGTGTTCATCAAGCAGTGGCTGCCGCAGCTCAAGCACCTGGACGCCAAGCAGATCCATGCCGCCCCGGGCTCAGGCGACCTGTTCGGCCCGGGCGATTACCCCGCGCCCATCGTCGACCTGCGCAAAAGCCGCGAGCGCGCGTTGAGCGCGTTCAAGAACCTGCCGTCGAAACAAACTCAAAAGGGACCTTCGTGACCGACTTCCTGCGCTTGTTTGCCGACAACTTCAGTCAGCTGGGCAAAGACAATTTGCACCGGCTGAACCAGATGTACAGCCAGGACGTGTACTTCTGCGATCCCTTGCAGGAGGTTCAGGGGCTGAGGTCGCTGCGCGGACACTTCGCCAACCTGTACGGCAATGCCGAGCAGCTGGATTTCGACTTCCGCGGTTTTGACTACGTGCGCGAGGGCGAGGGTTATCTACGCTGGCAAATGAGCTTCCGGCACCCGCACTTGCGTGCCGGGCAATTGATCGAAGTGGAAGGCTGTTCGCATTTGAAGTGGCGCGACAAGGTGTACTGTCATCGCGACTATTTCGACGCCGGCGCCATGGTCTATGAGCATGTGCCGGTCGTCGGCCGCCTGATTCGCTGGCTCAAGGCCAAAATGCCTTGAGCACGGCGACCGGCGCAGCGGCTTACAGTGCCAGGCTGTAGTTGAGGGTGTAGCTTTCGATGCCGTCGTTCGGCTGCTTGATGCCGGCGTTGGAGTAGTGAATGGCACGCACGCTCAACTGATGGCCGCCGGCGAAACGCAGGCCTGCACCGATACGGTCCTCGAAGTTGAACGAGGAGCCCAGGCGGTTGTTCTCGATCTGCGTGTTGGCGAACGCTGCGACGCCGATGCCTGCCTCGATGAACGGCTTGACCGAGCCACCGGCGAACTCATAGACGAACACCGGGGCGAAGGAAACGCTGTGGTTGTCCTTGTAGTCGTCGCCATCCCAGTAGGTGTAGCCCGCGTCCCAGTAGCCAGTGAGGCGACCGACGCTGGTCTGCCACCAGCTCTTGTCCCAGTCCCACTGCGCGCCCAGGCGATACACCATGGTCGACTCGCCGGTCTGGCCGACCGACAGCGAAACGTCTGCCGCCTGCGCAGTCACGCATTGCCCCAGCCCCATAGCCACCATCGCAGCCACGCCGAACAATTTTTTCATCGAGAACATCCTATGCGAATGCAATTGTAAGTTTTTTTTCGTCTCAACAGACGGCTTATAGAAATCTTGCGCGCTCAGTAAGTTCCTATATGGCGACGGTTTTTCACGCATTTTTTACAAACGGAACGCCCGTACTATTGCAGACTGTTTCCAAAGTTTAGGCAAGATGTTTTCGAAATGCTCAACGCTTGCACTGGTCCAGAACAGGGTGTCGCGGGCCGGCCCATGGGCCGCCAACCCGCGCGAGTCGAGCAGGCGCACCAACTGGCGGGCCACGGCGGCACCGGTGTCGATCAGGGCGACCGAAGGCGGAACCATGTCCATCAGCAAAGGCTTGAGAAAGGGGTAATGGGTGCAGCCCAGGATCAGCGTGTCACAGCCCGCGACCAGCAGCGGCTGCACGTAGCCGGCCAGCAGCTCACGCAACTGCGGGCTGTGCAGGTCACCGGTTTCGATCAGTTCGACCAGGCCGGGACAAGGCTGGGTCACCACGCGAACATCATGGGCGAAACGGTCGAGCAAGGCGGCGAACTTGGCGCTTTGCAATGTGCCGGTGGTGGCCAGCACCCCGACCACGCCGCTGCGGGTCGCGGCCGCCGCCGGCTTGACGGCAGGCTCCATGCCGACGATCGGCCAGTCGGGGTAATGCCGGCGCAGGTCCGCCACGGCAGCGACGGTGGCCGTGTTGCAGGCCACCACCAGCGCCTTGGCGTGGTGCTGGGCGAAAAACCGGGCCACCTGCAGGCAGCGCTCGCGAATGAACTCGGGAGATTTCTCGCCGTAGGGAATATGCCCGCAATCGCCCACGTACAGCAGGGACTCGGCCGGCAACAGGCGCTGGATCTCGCCCAGCACCGACAAGCCGCCTACGCCGGAATCGAACACGCCGATCGGCGCTTCAGACATCGCGTCGACCGCAGACGGCGCAGGCAGGGTCGCGCTTGACCCGCAGTTCGCGAAAACGCGTGGTCAAGGCGTCCACCAGCAGCAGGCGACCGATCATTGGCTCACCGAAGCCGGCCAGCAGCTTGAGGGCTTCCAGCGCCTGCAGGCTGCCGATCAGGCCCACCAGCGGGCCGACGACGCCGGCTTCGCTGCAGGTCAATTGGTCTTCGCTGCCCGCGCCATACAGGCAGTGATAGCACGGGCTGTGGGCCTGCCGGGTATCGAAGACCGAGAGCTGCCCTTCCAGCCGGATCGCGGCGCCACTGACCAACGGCGTGTGCGCTGCCACGCAGGCGGCGTTGACCGCGTGGCGCGTAGCGAAGTTGTCCGAGCAGTCGAGCACCAGGTCGACGGCTGCCACTGCGGCCGCCATCGAGTCGGCGTCCAGGGCGCAACGGTGGGCATGCAGTTCGATCTGTGGATTGAGGGCAGCGAGCCGACGCAGCGCCGAGTCGACCTTGCTGTTGCCGACACTGTCGCTGTCGTGCAGCACCTGGCGCTGCAGGTTGGTCAGGTCGACTGTGTCGAAATCCGCCAGGTGCAGGTGCCCTACCCCGGCCGCCGCCAGGTACAGCGCGACGGGCGAGCCCAGGCCACCCAGGCCGACGATCAGCACCCGGCTGCGCTTGAGCGCCAGTTGCCCGGCAATGTCGATTTGCGCCAGGAGCACCTGCCGGCTGTAGCGCAGCAGTTCCTCGTCGCTCAGCACCGCCAGCGCCCCAGGGTGATGCGCGGATGACCGGCCAGGTCGTCACGGCTTTCGATCTGCTGGAAATCATGGCGGGCGAGCAACTCGCGCACGGCGGCAGCCTGGTCGTAGCCATGCTCCAGCATCAGCCAGCCGCTGGCGTTCAAATACGACGGTGCCTCGGCGATGATCTGGCGCAGGTCATCGAGGCCATCGGTGCCGGCGACCAGCGCGCTGGCAGGTTCGAAACGCACATCGCCGGCACTCAGGTGCGGATCGGCGGCGGCGATGTAGGGCGGGTTGCTGATGATCAGGTCGAACCGCTCGCCGTGCAGGGCACTGAACCAGTGGCTCTGCAACACCCTGGCATTGTCCAGGCGCAGCCGCTGGCGATTGCGCTCGGCCAGGGCCACCGCCTCGCTGACCCGGTCCACGGCCACCACCTGCCAGTGGGCCCGCTCGCTGGCCAGCGACAGGGCGATGGCCCCGGTACCGGTGCCCAGGTCGAGCACCTGCGCGGCCGTGGCCGGCAACAATTGCAGTGCGGCTTCGACCAGCAGTTCGGTTTCCGGGCGCGGGATCAAGGTGTGCGCAGCCACTTCCAGGTCCAGCGTCCAGAACCCCTGCTGACCCAAGATATAGGCCACCGGTTCGCCTTGCTGGCGGCGCCGCACATAGCCGGCGAAGGTCTGCGCGGCGTCGCTGGGCACGATGCGCTCGGGCCAGGTGTGCAGGAAACTGCGCGACTTGCCCAGGGCAGCGGCCAGCAGCAGCTCGCTGTCCAGGCGCGCCGTCGGTGAGTCGGGCAGCTGCGTTTCACGCAGCAGGCTGGCGATAATCGTCATTGGTCATTCACCCAGGGCTGCAAGTTGGTCAGCCTGATATTCGGCCAGCAGCGGCTCGATGACGGCATCGACACCGCCTGCCAGCACTTCGTCCAGCGAATACAGCGTCAGGTTCACACGGTGGTCGGTGACCCGGCCCTGTGGAAAGTTATACGTACGAATGCGCTCGGAGCGGTCGCCCGACCCCACCAGCAGCTTGCGCTCGGAGGCGATGGCATTCTGCGCTGCGCTGGTCTGGATGTCATTGAGCTTGGCGGAGAGCCAGGACATGGCGCGCGCGCGATTCTTGTGCTGCGAGCGCTCTTCCTGACACTCCACCACGATACCGGTGGGCAAATGCGTGATGCGAATGGCCGAGTCGGTCTTGTTGATGTGCTGACCGCCGGCGCCCGATGCGCGGTAGGTGTCGACCCGCAGGTCGGCAGGATTGATCTCGATCGCCACCTGCTCGTCCGGCTCGGGAAGCACCGCCACCGTGCAGGCCGAGGTGTGGATGCGGCCCTGGGATTCGGTTTCCGGAACCCGCTGCACGCGGTGCGCACCGGACTCGAATTTCAGTTTGCCGTAGACATGGTCGCCCTCGACGCGGGCGATGACTTCTTTATAGCCGCCGTGCTCGCCTTCGTTTTCGGACAGGATCTCGACGCGCCAGCCGCGCTTCTCGGCGTAGCGCGAGTACATGCGGAACAGGTCGCCGGAAAAAATCGCCGCCTCGTCGCCACCGGTGCCGGCGCGGATTTCCAGGAACACGTTGCGCCCGTCGTTCGGGTCCTTGGGCAGCAACATGCGCTGCAACTGGCCTTCGATCACCAGCAAGCGCTCGCGGGCTTCGCGCACTTCCTCGACCGCCATCTCGCGCATGTCGGGGTCATTGTCCTTGAGCAGGGCCTGGGCGCCGGCGAGGTCGTCGTTGACCTTCGCCCACTGGCGATAGGTCGCCGACACCGGCTCCAGTTCGGCGTACTCCTTGGAGTAGGCACGAAAGCGCGCCTGATCGGAAATCACTTCGCCGTCGCCGAGCAATGCGGTCAGTTCCTCGAAACGGTCCTGGATAGTGTCCAGTTTATTGAGCAGTGACGCTTTCATTGCGGCGGTTTATCCGTAGGGCCCTCGTTGAGGGCAAACAATTCCTGGGCCATGGCCAGCGCGTCGACGCGGCCCTCGGCAGAGAGTTTCTTGAGTTGCACACTGGGTGCATGCAGCAGTTTGTTGGTCAGGCCGCGGGCCAGCTGGACCAGTGCTTCTTCGGCGCTGCCACCGTTGGCCAGCATGCGCTGCGCCTTGAGCAGTTCCTCGTCGCGCAGGCGCTCGCTCTGTTGCCGGTACGCCTTGAGCACATCGACGGCGGCCAGCTCGCGCAGGCGCAGCATGAAATCGTCGGCACCGCTGCTGACCAGGGCCTCGGCTGCCTGGGCGGCACCCTGGCGGCTTTTCAGGTTTTCGGCGACCACTTCGTGCAGATCATCGACGGTATACAGGTAAACGTCGTCGAGTTCGCCCACTTCCTGCTCGATGTCGCGGGGCACGGCGATATCGACCATGAAGATCGGCTTGTGCTTGCGCAGCTTCAGGGCACTTTCCACCGCGCCCTTGCCCAAAATCGGCAACTGGCTGGCAGTGGAACTGATGACGATGTCGCTGTTGACCAGTTCCTGGGGAATGTCGGACAGCAGCACGGCATGCGCGCCGAACTGCGCGGCCAGCATGCTGGCACGTTCCAGGGTACGGTTGGCCACCACGATACGCTTGACCCCCTGCTCGTGCAGGTGCCGCGCGACCAGCGTGATGGTTTCGCCGGCACCGATCAGCAAGGCCTGGCTGCGTTGCAGGTCACTGAAGATCTGTTTCGCCAGGCTGACCGCTGCGAACGCCACCGACACCGGGTTTTCCCCGATCGCCGTGTCGGTGCGCACCTGCTTGGCGGCACTGAAGGTGGCCTGGAACAGGCGCCCGAGCAACGGCCCGATGGTGCCCGCCTCGCGCGCCACCGCATACGCCGATTTCATCTGACCAAGTATCTGCGGCTCGCCCAGCACCAGCGAGTCGAGCCCCGAGGCCACCCGCATCATGTGACGAACGGCCGCATCCTCTTCGTGCACATAAGCGCTGGTGCGCAGCTCGTCGACGCTCAACTGGTGATAATCGGCCAGCCAGCGCAACACCCCATCCGCCGCGAGATGGTCCTGCTCGATGTACAGCTCGCTGCGATTGCAGGTCGAGAGGATCGCCGCCTCTCGACTGTCGGTCAGCCGGCAAAGCTGTTGCAAGGCCTCAACCAGCTGCTCGGGCGTGAAGGCGACGCGTTCGCGCACGTCTACCGATGCCGTCTTGTGGTTGATACCGAGTGCGAGGAAAGCCATTCAAGATCGCTGATGAGGTCGGAAAGCCGACAATTGTCCTACTTCGTCCGGCTCAGAACAACTACCGCTCTCTATTGTCCCAATAGCTGATGCCAAGTTGAGCCACCACTTATGGGTTTTGCCCGGTGGCTTGTGTCATGATGATCCGACCGCAGGTAAGCCACAAATACCCCCTATATGACTAAATCCCCCGCGCTGCTCCTCGCCATCGCCCTGCTCAGCGGCTGCCAGACCTGGCCGCCCGGCAGCCAGGATGCCCCAGCAACGCCCGTTGCCGACGTCGCGCCGACGCCGGCTGCCGACAGCAAACCCCAACAGTACGGCTCGTTCAGCGAGGAAACCGTGTTCAGCCTGCTGACCGCCGAACTGGCCGGCCAGCGCAATCGCTTCGACATCGCGCTGGACAACTACGTCAGCCAGGCGGTGAAAACCCAGGACCCGGGGATTTCCGAGCGTGCCTTCCGGATTGCCGAATACCTGGGGGCCGATCAGGCTGCCCTGGACACCTCACTCATCTGGGCCCGCAACGACAGTGGCAACCTGGACGCCCAGCGAGCTGCGGCGATCCAGTTGGCACGCAATGGCCGCTACGACCAGTCGCTGGTCTACATGGAGCGGGTACTGCAGGGCCAGGGTGACACCCACTTCGATTTCCTGGCCCTGTCGGCCGCCGACACCGACCAGAGCACCCGCGACGGCCTGTTGCAGAGTTTCGAGCGGTTGCTGAAGAAATACCCCAACAACGGTCAGTTGATCTTCGGCGAGTCGCTGCTGCTGCAGCAGGATGGCAAGCCCCAGGAAGCCCTGACGCTGCTGGAAAACAACCCGCCGCAGGACGGCGAAGTGGCGCCGATTCTGCTGCGCGCGCGCCTGCTGCAAAACCTGGAGCGTGGCGACGAGGCCATGCCGCTGCTGGAAAAGAGCATTCGCAAATACCCGGACGACAAGCGCTTGCGCCTGACCTACGCGCGTCTGCTGGTCGAACAGAATCGCATGCAGGACGCCAAGGTGCAGTTCGCCAGCCTGGTGCAGCAGTATCCCGACGACGACGAGCTGCGCTATTCCCTGGCGCTGGTGTGCCTGGAAGCCAGGGAATGGGAAGAAGCGTCCACCTACCTGCAACAACTGGTCGAGCGGGAAAGCCACGTCGACTCGGCGCGCCTGAACCTGGGGCGGATCGCCGAAGAGCGTAATGACCCGCAAGGCGCGCTGAACGAATACGCCCTGGTGGGCGCCGGCACCGACTACCTGCCGGCGCAACTGCGTCAGGCCGATATTCTGGTGGCCAACGGTCGCGCCGACGAGTCCGCACGGCGCCTGGCCCAGGCCCGCGCCGACGAGCCCGACTATGCGGTCCAGCTCTATCTGATCGAGGCGGAAACCCTCAGCAACAACGACAAGGTCGAGCCGGCCTGGCGCGTCTTGCAGCAGGCGCTCAAGCAGTACCCCGACGACACCAACCTGCTGTACACCCGCGCCATGCTGGCGGAAAAGCGCAACGACCTGCCGCAGATGGAAAAAGACCTGCGCGCGATCATCACCCGCGAGCCAAGCAATGCCATGGCCCTCAACGCCCTGGGCTATACGCTGTCCGATCGCACCACCCGCTACGAAGAAGCCCGCGCACTGATCGAAAAGGCCCACCAGATCAACCCGCAGGACCCGGCCGTGCTGGACAGCCTGGGGTGGGTAAATTATCGCCTGGGCAACCTGGACGTCGCCGAGCGCTATCTGCGCCAGGCCATGGAGCGCTTTCCCGATCATGAGGTCGCCGCTCACCTGGGCGAAGTGCTCTGGGCCGCCGGCAAGCAGCGTGAAGCGCGCCAGGTGTGGGCCAAGGCCCTGCAAGACCAACCCGACAGCCCAATCCTGCGCAGCACCGTGCTGCGCCTGACCGGATCCGAGACTCTTTAACTTATGTTCCTGCGCCACCTGATTACGTTCAGCCTGATCGCCCTTCTTGCCGGCTGTGCCGGTTTCGGCTCGCACGAGGCCCTGCAGGGCCAGGGCGACCCCAAGCAATGGCTGGCCCACAAACAGCAACTGGCCCAGCTCGATGGCTGGGAGATCAACGGTAAGGTCGGCATTCGCGCGCCCAAGGACTCGGGCAGCGGCACGCTGTACTGGCTGCAACGCCAGGATTATTACGACATTCGCCTGTCGGGCCCGCTGGGGCGCGGTGCGGCACGCCTGACCGGGCGCCCGGGGCAAGTGGCGCTGGAGGTCGCCAACCAGGGCCGCTTCGAGGCCGCTACGCCCGAAGACCTGCTCGAACAGCAGTTGGGCTGGAAGCTGCCGGTTTCGCACCTGGTGTGGTGGGTGCGCGGCCTGCCCGCCCCTGACAGCCCCAGCCAGCTGACCCTGGACGGCGCCAGCCGCCTCGCCGGGCTGAGCCAGGACCAGTGGCGTGTCGAATACCTGAGTTACGCCCAGCAGAACGGCTACTGGCTGCCTGAGCGCATCAAGCTGCACGGTCAGGACCTGGACGTCACCCTGGTGATCAAGGACTGGCAACCGCGCCAACTGGGACAATGACATGACTGCACCCCGCCTGACCCTGCCGGCGCCGGCCAAACTGAACCTGATGCTGCATATCCTCGGTCGGCGCGAGGACGGTTATCACGAGCTGCAGACGCTGTTCCAGTTCCTCGACTATGGCGATGAGCTGGACTTCGCCGTGCGCGACGACGGCGAGATTCGCCTGCACAGCGACATCCAGGGCGTGCCTCACGACAGCAACCTGATCGTCAAGGCCGCACGACAGTTGCAGCAGCAATCGAATTGCCCGCTGGGCGCCGATATCTGGTTGCGCAAAGTGTTGCCCATGGGCGGCGGCATCGGCGGCGGCAGCTCTGACGCCGCCACCACCCTGTTGGCGCTTGATCACCTCTGGCAACTGCGCTGGTCTGAGGACCGTCTGGCGCAGTTGGGGCTTGGTCTGGGTGCGGATGTACCGGTTTTCGTCCGCGGGCATGCGGCATTCGCCGAAGGCGTGGGCGAAATACTGACCCCGGTAAACCCGCCAGAACCCTGGTATCTCGTGCTCGTGCCGCAAGTTGCTGTAAGTACTGCAGAAATTTTTTCAGATCCGCTGTTGACACGTGATTCGGTTCCCATTAAAGTGCGCCCCGTTCTCGAGGGAAACAGTCGAAATGACTGTCAACCGGTGGTAGAAAGGCGTTACCCAGATGTACGTAACGCTTTGAATTTGCTTAGCAAATTTACTGATGCTAGACTCACCGGAACTGGAAGTTGTGTGTTTGGGGCCTTCCCAAACAAAGCTGAAGCTGATAAAGTCTCGGCCCTTCTGACAGAGACCCTTACAGGGTTCGTAGCAAAGGGAAGCAACGTTTCGATGTTGCATCGCAAGCTGCAAAATCTGTTCTAAGAAACGAGTGCTCGGCACTCGAATGATCCACTACAGGGGCGTCGCCAAGCGGTAAGGCAGCAGGTTTTGATCCTGCCATGCGTTGGTTCGAATCCAGCCGCCCCTGCCATTTTCCTTATACTCATCCAGGTATACCCTCAGCCGGCAGGTACTGCGCGTGTCCAAGATGATGGTCTTTACGGGGAACGCTAACCCCGATCTGGCTCGGCGTGTGGTACGTCAGCTGCATATCCCTCTCGGTGACGTCTCGGTCGGTAAGTTCTCCGACGGCGAGATCAGCACTGAGATCAATGAAAACGTCCGCGGTAAAGACGTCTTCATTATCCAGCCGACATGCGCGCCGACCAACGATAACCTGATGGAACTGGTCGTGATGGCAGATGCCTTCCGCCGCTCCTCGGCTTCCCGAATCACCGCTGTGATCCCCTACTTCGGTTACGCTCGTCAGGACCGCCGTCCGCGCTCTGCCCGTGTGGCAATAAGCGCCAAGGTCGTCGCCGACATGCTGACCGTCGTGGGCATCGACCGTGTTCTCACCGTCGACCTGCACGCGGACCAGATTCAGGGCTTCTTCGATATTCCGGTAGATAACATCTACGGCTCCCCGGTACTGGTGGACGACATCGAAGACCAACGTTTCGAAAACCTGATGATCGTGTCCCCGGACATTGGCGGCGTCGTGCGTGCACGTGCGGTGGCCAAGTCCCTGGGCGTGGACCTCGGGATCATCGACAAGCGCCGCGAGAAAGCCAATCACTCCGAAGTGATGCACATCATCGGCGACGTCGAAGGGCGTACCTGTATTCTGGTCGACGACATGGTCGATACCGCCGGCACCCTGTGCCACGCGGCCAAGGCCCTGAAGGAACACGGGGCTGCCAAGGTCTACGCCTATTGCACGCACCCGGTACTGTCGGGGCGCGCGATCGAGAACATCGAAAACTCCGTGCTAGACGCACTGGTGGTGACCAACACCATCCCGCTGTCCGCCGCCGCACAAGCCTGTGCGCGTATCCGCCAACTGGATATCGCACCGGTCGTTGCCGAAGCGGTTCGCCGCATCAGCAATGAAGAATCGATCAGTGCGATGTTTCGCTAGGGCCCTGCCCTTTCGTTGCACTCACTGACGAAAAGCGCCCCGCCCCGACAATCATGTCGGGGCGGGGCTTTTTTGCCCGTACCGCCTGTAGCGCTGGTCGCAAACGCTTGGGCGAGTATGGTTATCCTGGAGATTCACATGAACGATTTTACCCTGAATTCCGAAGCGCGTTCCGACCTGGGGAAAGGTGCGAGCCGCCGCCTGCGTCGTCTCGCCAACCTGGTTCCGGCCGTGGTCTACGGTGGCGACAAAGCCCCTCAGTCCATCAGCCTGCTGGCCAAGGAAGTTGCCAAACTGCTGGAAAACGAGGCTGCCTTCAGCCACGTGATCGAGCTGTCGGTCGACGGCGCCAAGCAGAACGTCCTGATCAAGGCCCTGCAGCGTCACCCAGCCAAAGGCCACGTCATGCACGCTGACTTCGTCCGCGTCATCGCCGGCCAAGTGCTGACCGCCATCGTGCCTGTGCACTTCATGAACCAGGAACCAGCCGTCAAGAAAGGTGGCGAGATCTCGCACACCGTGACCGAGCTGGAAGTCACCTGCCTGCCGAAAGATCTGCCCGAGTTCATCGAAGTCGACCTGATCGACGCTGAAATCGGCACCATCATTCACCTGTCCGACATCCAGGCTCCGAAAGGCGTCGAGTTCGTCGCACTGGCACACGGTACCGACCTGGCCATCGCCAACGTCCATGCTCCACGCATTGTCGCTGACGAAGAAACCCCAGAAGAAGGCGCTGCCGAGTAATCCTACTCGCGCGTCGAGTTGCCGGGATGAGATCGCGAGCGAGAGCCTAGCGAACCGCATCGCTTGATACCTCGGTAGAAAGCGGTTGCCATCATCCCCCAACTCAAAGGAAGAGCCCCTGTCGTGACCGCCATACAACTGATCGTTGGCCTGGGTAACCCCGGCACCGAATACGAACAGACCCGGCATAACGCAGGGGCTCTTTTCGTTGAACGCATCGCCCAGGCACAGCGTGTGAACCTGGTTGCCGATCGCAAATATTTCGGCCTGACGGCGCGCATCAGCCATCAGGGCCAAGACGTTCGTCTCTTGATCCCCACCACCTACATGAACCGCAGCGGCCAAGCCGTCGCAGCGCTGGCGAACTTCTTTCGCATCCCGGCGCAGGCGATTCTGGTGGCCCATGACGAACTCGACCTGCCACCCGGCGTCGCCAAGCTCAAACAGGGCGGCGGGCATGGGGGGCACAACGGCTTGCGCGACATCATCGCGCAACTCGGTAACGACAACAGCTTTCACCGTCTGCGGCTCGGCATTGGCCACCCCGGTGACAGCAAACTGGTGTCCAACTTCGTGCTGGGCCGCGCACCGCGCGCCGAGCAGGAAAAGCTGGACGCCAGCATTGACTTCGCCCTCGGTGTGCTGCCGGATATCTTCGCCGGCGAGTGGAATCGCGCGATGAAAAACCTGCACAGCCAAAAGGCCTGACTCTTCGAAGAGGGAATCACCATGGGATTCAACTGCGGTATCGTCGGCCTGCCCAACGTCGGCAAGTCCACTCTGTTCAACGCCCTGACCAAGTCCGGTATTGCGGCCGAGAACTTCCCCTTCTGCACCATCGAGCCGAACAGCGGCATCGTGCCGATGCCTGACAGCCGTCTGGAAGCCCTGGCCGCGATCGTCAAGCCCAAGCGCATCCTGCCGACCACCATGGAATTCGTCGACATCGCCGGCCTGGTGGCCGGAGCCTCGAAGGGCGAGGGCCTGGGCAACAAGTTCCTGGCCAACATCCGCGAAACCGATGCCATCGCCCACGTGGTGCGCTGCTTCGAAGATGAAAACGTGATCCACGTTTCCAACAGTGTCGACCCCAAGCGCGACATCGAGATCATCGACCTGGAACTGATCTTCGCCGACCTCGACAGCTGCGAGAAGCAATTGCAGAAAGTCGCCCGCAACGCCAAGGGCGGCGACAAGGAAGCCGTGGCCCAGAAAGGCCTGCTGGAACAGCTGATTGCCCATTTCACCGCCGGCAAGCCCGCGCGCAGCCTGATGAAGACCTTTGGCAACGATGAAAAGGCCATTGTGCGCGGCTTCCACCTGCTGACCACCAAGCCGGTGATGTACATCGCCAACGTGGCCGAAGACGGCTTCGACAACAACCCGCTGCTGGACATCGTGCGGGCGATCGCCGAAGAAGAAGGCGCCATCGTGGTACCGGTGTGCAACAAGATCGAAGCCGAGATCGCCGAGCTGGACGACGGCGAAGAGAAAGACATGTTCTTGGAGGCCCTGGGCCTTGAAGAGCCTGGCCTGAACCGCGTGATCCGCGCCGGCTACGAGCTGCTCAACCTGCAGACCTACTTCACCGCCGGCGTCGAAGAAGTGCGCGCCTGGACCGTGCGTATCGGTGCGACCGCACCACAGGCCGCTGGCGTGATTCACACCGACTTCGAAAAAGGCTTCATCCGCGCCGAAGTCATCGCCTATGACGACTTCATCCAGTACAAGGGCGAAGCCGGCACCAAGGAAGCCGGCAAATGGCGCCTGGAAGGCAAGGAATACATCGTCAAGGACGGCGACGTGATGCATTTCCGCTTTAACGTCTAATTAGCGCCGACGGTGAAAAAGCCCCGACATTCGGGGCTTTTTCGTTTCCGGCACCCGACAGGAACACCCCTTCCCGCTTACGAATCGAAACACATCTCAGAAAATATCGTGGTTGTGAATGAGAGAGCTTATCACTCACATCATTGATCGGGTATGATCCATGCCGCTTGGCACTTCATTACAGATAACAACCAAAAACCGATCATCTGATACTTCGAATCAAGGGGGATTCTTGAGCATGCGTGATACCAAAGCCAGCTCCACTACTGTCCGTGCTCCATGGACTTTCGCCACGAAAGTTCTGGTCTGCGCGCCGTTGGTCGCTAGCCCTTGGGGCGTCAATGCGCAAGAAACCGGTGAGACCGGCGAGGACAACGCCTTTCGTCTCGCCCCCATCATTGTCAACGCCCAGGCGGCGCCGAATGACGACTCGCGCTCGGTAGTGGCGCAGGAACTGTGGGTGGGCGGCAAGGTGGCCACCAGCATCCTCAACACCCCGGCTTCCGTATCAGTGGTCACCCAGAAGGAAATCGAGCAGCGCAGCGTCAACACCACCGAAGAGGCGCTGCAATACACGCCTGGCGTCCTGAGTGACTACTACGGCAGCGATGACCGCAACGACTACTTCAAGATTCGCGGTTTCCAGGCCACCACCTATCGCGATGGCATGACGCTAGGCTCAATGCGCGGCGTGCGTGAAGACCCGTATGCCTATGAGCGCATCGAGATCCTGCGCGGTGCCAACTCGACGCTGTTCGGCCCGGCCGACCCCGGTGGCTCGGTCAACTTCGTTAGCAAGAAACCCAAGTTCGAGCGCTTCGGCCAGGGCTATGTCACCTACGGTTCCTACGACCACAAGGAAACCGGCATCGACCTGGGCGATACGCTGAATGAAGACAAGACCGTCGCCTACCGCCTGACCGGCAAGATGCAGGACAGCGAGCGCGAGTACGACCACTCCGAGGACGACAATAAATTCTTCATGGGCGGCCTGACCTGGGCGCCGACCGAATTCACCTCGGGTACGGTGATTTTCGATTACCTGAAGACCAACAGTTCGCCCAACAGCGGCGGCTACCCGCTGGACAAGGAATACAACCGCAGCAAGTTCTTCGGCGAGCCGGACTACAATTTCCACGATGTCGAGCGCACCAGCCTCAGCGGCGCGTTCACCCACGACTTCGACAACGGTTTCGTGTTGCGCAGCAACCTGCGTTACAGCGAGCTGACCGATGACTTCGGCTATGTGTACATCAGCGATTCTGCGGCACGCACGGGCACGACCGTCGATCGTTTCGCTTTCGGCACCGACAGCGAAGCCGACCAACTGAACGGCAACCTGATGCTGCAGTACGATGCGCAGTTCGAGAACATCGACAGCAGCACCATGGTCGGCGTGGAATACCGTGATGCGTCCTCCAAAGACACCTCCATCTATGCCCCGACCACTGGCATCAACGTGGCCAGCCCGGTGTACAGCGGCGCGCCCACAGGCCTGGTGCCGTACAGCCGCAACAAACAGGACTACACCACCAAGTCGGTGTTCCTGCAGCAGAACCTGTCTTTCTTTGACCGTGTGATCCTGACCGGTGGTGTGCGTAACGATTCCCTGGACCTGTCCAGCACCGATATCACCAACGTCAAAGAATCGGACAGCTTCTCCGAAAACTCTGTGCGCGGTGCGCTGACGCTGATCGTCACGGACGAAGTGTCCACCTACGTGAGCATGGTCGAGTCCGTTTCGCCACCCACGGTGGGCATCACGCCCGCTCGCGGCAAGCAATACGAACTGGGCGTGAAGTATTCGCCATTGGGCATGAATGCCCTCTTCTCTGCGGCGGTTTATGACCTGACCCAGGAAGACGTCTCGATTTCCGTCGTACTGCCCAATGGTGTCATCGACCAACAGACGGTGGGCGAAACTAAAATGCGTGGCCTGGACCTGGAAGCCAAGGCTGAGCTGACCGAAAACCTGAGCTTGATCGGCGGTTATTCCTACATGAAGTCGGACGTCATCCGCGGCACCCTGTTCGATGGGTCTTCGCTCAAGGGCAACGAGTTCGAAGCCGCCCCGCGCCACACCGCTTCGCTCTGGAGCTACTACACCATCCCTAACACGCGCATGAGTGCCGGCCTGGGCGCGCGCTACGTCGGCTCCTATTACTTTGACGCCGCCAACACGGCCAAAAGCGATGGCACCACACTGTTCGACGCGGCGTTCACCTATCAGATTGCCAAGGGCACCGACCTGGCCATCAACGTTTCGAACCTGACCAACGAGCAGCATGTGGTGGGCTCGGCGACGGCCAACTACTACAACCCGGGCCGCGAAGTCACCGCCAAGCTGAGCTACAACTGGTAAGCAACCGTTTAGCGTCGAGGCTGGCGTAGCAGTGCAGCGGGGTCGCGGATCACGTGGCCCCGGCACACCAGTACGAGCAAGGCGCCCGCCGCAGCGAGCGCCATGTCCTTCTGGGCGTCCCAGGGGTCACCCTGGGCGCCGATGAAGGCCGAACTCGCGCCACCCGCATAAGCAGCGCCCAACCACTCCATCAGCTCATAGAGCATGGAGGTGGACAACACCAGTGACCAGGCCAGCAACGACGCCCAGGCGCCCTTGAGCTGGCACTTTTCCACAATGATTTCGCGCAGCGGCAAGGCCAGCAGCAGGCCGTAGGCCAAGTGCACGAAACGATCGTAATGATTGCGTTGCCAGCCAAACCACGCGTCTACTCGCACCCCGGTCAGCGCCGCGATCGCTTGGTCGTAAGGCACCTGCGGATAGGTGTAATGGGTGCCGACCTGGTGCAGGCAGACAAACGCCACCACCATCGCCCAGGACCGCTTCGACCAGTAGAAGCGCGCTCGCATCAGCCAGACCGCTACGACACCCACACCGACCAGCACATTCTCGATGAACCAGGTCAGGCGGTCGGCGGGCTGCCAGCCCAGTGCCAGAACAACGATCAAGAGCAAGCCATGGGCGTAGCGAATGCGTTGTCCTCCTGGTGGATGGCACCGGTGCGAGTGGCGGGAAAAGGCTGGCCTGTGTGCAGGCCAGCGCGTTTACGCCGGCGACACTTCCGAGCTGCGCCATTGCACGGCAGAGATACCGAAACGTTCTGCCATGGGTTTGGACGTCATGCGCGTCTGGTCGCGTGAACTGCGTGGTATATGACCGAATCCGGCATCGCAACTGGCCCAATGCCAGGCCTGCGCATTGTCCATCTTGTCGGCACGAATCACGAAGCGTTTGGCTTCACCATGAATCACATAATCGATGATATAGAGCTGGCTCATCCCTGCATGCCTCTAAAGCTAGGTTGTCATAACAGATAGCTTCAGCGCGAAAAAAATTCCATCGGGATGCCGACAGGTAGGGTCATCGTACCCCTGACCGCCCTTCGAGCGTGAAAGGACGGTTTGCACGGGCGTTTAGCGTGGGTATCGGCGGCGCTCGGGCAACGCGATTCTCAGCTGGCCGTAGTCTTTCTTGAGCATGGCGATCAGATCGGCGATGGCGCGACTGGAGTTGAGCGGGGCAGTCGCAATGTCGCTCACCGTCATGTCCACATCCCCCGTGCGGGGATTGATCAGGCGGACCGTCATCGCCTCTTCGCTATCGAACGTGCAACTGCATTTGATAGGCAGAAAGGCAGTTTCCAGTAAATGGGATAACTCTAGTTTCGAAATCATAGCTTCGTCCTGACTCCAGCGTCCCTGAGTGGTGATTGAATTCCCTCAGCAAGCATAGACACGGACTCGGTGGCGCGCTGATATCAGACACGACTCGCAACTGATTCATCAGCGCCACGCGCCTCGATCGGCCTGCCAGCCCGCGTTGCAGGCCCTCTAGCCTGGCTCTTCAGCTCGTCGCTGTGCGACGGGCGGCTAGCCGAGTGCCCGCATACAGCACCAGGCCTACTACCAGCAACAACCCGGCCCTCAGCCAGGTTTCGGCATTCTGTTGGCTCATCAGGACCAGGCAGGACAGGATCGCCAGCACCGGCACCACCGTCGGTACGCGAAAATGCTCGGCGTCGACACGGTCGCGGCGCAACAACAGCACTGCCAGGTTGGTGCTGATGAACACGAACAGCAACAGCAAGACCACCGTCTGCGCCAGCACTTGCAGCGACCCGGTCAGGGTCAGGCCGATCGCCACGGCCGTGGTGGCCAGGATCGCCACCCAAGGTGTACGCCGCCCGGGCAGCACGGCGCCGAACACCTCGGGAATCAAACCGGTGCGTGCCATGCCGTAGGTCAGGCGACTGGCCATGATCATGGTCAGCAGCGCGCCGTTGGCCACGGCAATCAGGGCAATAAACGCAAAGACCCGCGGTGAGACCCCCAGGCCGGAGGCCTTGACCACCTCCAGCAGCGGCGCCGAGGAGTTCACCAGGGTGTCCACCGGCAACACCGTGGCCGCCGCGATGCCCACGGCCATGTACACGGCCCCGGCAATCAGCAAGGCGGCGAACAGCGCACGCGGATACACCCGGCGTACATCGCGCACTTCTTCGGCGAGGTTGGCGGACGTCTCGAACCCGACGAACGAATAGAACGCCAACAGCGCCGCGCCCAGCACCGCGATGGCAGGATGGGTATCGGTCCTGAACGCCAGTGCGCGGCCCGGATCACCCTGGCCCTGGCTGAACAACCACACACCCGCTGCCACCACGATGATCAATCCGGAGACCTCGATCACCGTCATCACGATGTTGGCCGACAGCGATTCCTTGATGCCCCGCGCGTTGAGCAGTGCAATCGCCACAAGAAACACCACCGCGGTGAGGTACGGGGGTATCGCCAGGAACGGCGCCAGGTAGTCGCCGGCAAACGCCAGCGACAGCCCCGCCGCGCTGGTGACACCGGCGGCCAGCATGGAAAAGCCCACCAGGAACGAGATCAGCGGCGACTTGAACGCCTTCTCGGCGAACACCGCCGCCGCGCCGGCCTGCGGGTACTTGGTCACCAACTCGGCATAGGAGCCGGCCGTGAGCATGGCGAACAACAACGCCAGCAGCAGCGGTACCCAGATGGCCCCGCCCACTTGCCCGGCGATGGTCCCGGCCAGTGCGTAAACCCCGGCCCCCAGTACGTCACCGAGGATGAACAGCACCAGCATGGGCGCGGTGACCACCCGGTGCAGCGAATTGACTGAAGCAGTGCTCATGCGCTGACCTTTTGATGACGGAGGGGAAAACGGAGTGACAACGTGCACTACGTTGAACCGCGCCAGTCGTCAGAGTTCAGCGCCAGATCGGGCCTGCCTGCAGCGTATCGGCTACCAGAAGTTCCAGGTGTAGGTGGTGGCGAACCGATACTCGTCGTAGTCGGCGCCGAATTTCTGCTGGGTCAGGTTGCGTCGCAGGTCGAAGCCCAGCCCTTTCAGTGCGCCGCTTTGCAGCACGTAATTGACGTTGAGGTTGGTTTCGCTCTCTTCATTGTCGGTCAGGCCGGCGCCGCGATTCCATTGGGTGCCTTTGGTGTAGCGGGTGAACACTTTCAGGCCCGGCACGCCCACGGCGGCAAAGTCGTAGCCGTAGCGTGCCGACCAGGAGCGCTCGCCCGGGCGCACGAACGCCAGCGTCGACCAATGCACCAGGTAAGGCTGTGGAATGTAGCCGTTCAAGGTGGGGAATACGCTGTCGCCCAACATCCGCTGGTAACTCAGGCCAAACATGTGGCCGCCCTTGAGCAGGGTGAACAGGGTGCCCCAGGAACGGTTGTCGATCTCGCCGTTCAGGGCGTCGCCGTCTTCGTTGTTATTGAAATAACGCAGGTCCGTCTTGAACTTGTAGCCGTTGCCCAAATCCGCCAAGTGCGAAAGGCCGACATAATGCTGCTGATAGATGTCATGTAACACGGCATAAAAATAACTGGCCTGCAGACTTTTGGTGACTTGATAAGTGCCGCCACCAAAGTCCAGTCCGTCACTGTCGCGGTCATCGGTAGAACCCCACTTGTATAACTTTTCGTGGTTGCCGGACTCGCGCGTCACGTTGGACCAGAAGCGCCCACCGGTCAGGGTCAGGCCATCGATTTCCTTGGACTCGACCACCGCCCCTTGATAGATCGTGTCCAACTGGCGACTGGTGTCATCATAGGCAATCGGCAGTTGTGGCCGGTGGTCCCCTACTTTCAACTCGGTCTTCGAATACTTCATCTTGAAAGTAGCGCCAGCACGGCTGTAATCCTCCGCCGCCTGGCGGTCGCTGACACTGTAGGGCAAAGAGCCGTCGTTGCCCGAGGCGTCCAGGCGCAGCGCGTACTGGGCGTTCATGTCCACGCCGAACGCCAGCGGCGTGTCGGTGTAGCCCGAGGTGAACTGCAGGTCGAAGCCTTGCGACCAACTGTGCACCTGCGACACCGGCGCAGCGTCCTGGGTGAAGTTACGGTGCAAATAGAAGTTACGTGTGTCAAGTTTCAAATGACTGTCGTCGATGACGTCAGCCTGCCCCAACAGGGGGGTCGACACCAGACCAATCAGGCCGGCACATTGCAACCCACGATTCAACATCTTTTCTTGAAACATCTGACATCCCCATTTGTAATAGGCGCGTGCGCGCTGAATTATCGGAGCAGAACCAACGAAAAAATGAATACTGGCAGTCAAACAATCGTGCTTCTATGTTGAAGTCATCGATGGGGACACACGTCACTTCGCCGTCAACACCTGGGCGTTATTGGGACGGTGATCGATCTCGTTGTTTTAAAGCGTGTCAGCAGGCATTGCTCAAGCGGTGATAGGCGCGATTGAAATACACCAGGCCCTCTTGCGAAGCGCCCATGCGCAGGTCAAGGATTTCGCAGTAGAAGATAGTGTGAGACCCCACTTCATGGGCCTGCGCAATTCGGCAATCGAAACTCACCAGTGATTCGTCGAGCAAGGGCGCGCCACTTTCCATGGTGTGCCACTGCGCACTGGCGAAACGCTGCTCGGCGTTCATCTCGCGGTTGGCGAACACCCCGGAGATGTCCTGGTGCTCGGCGGTCAGGACGTTGACCGCCAGCACGCCGTTTGTCTTGAAGTGCACGTTGGCGTGCGAAGAGCGGTTCATGCACACCAGCAATGTCGGCGGCTGGTCGGTGACGCTGCAGACCGCCGACGCCGTGAAGCCATAACGGCCTGCCGGGCCGTCGGTGGTGATGACCGACACAGCGCCGCCCAACAGCGCCATTGCATTACGAAACCCGGCCAGGTCGACCATGATATTGCCTCCGGTTAATCAGATGTCCAGCACTAGGGTTTTCGAGCGGGCCCGCGAGCAACACACCAGAATCTGGTCGTTGGCAGCCTTTTCCTCGTCGGTCAGGTACACATCGCGGTGGTCTGGCTCGCCGGCCAGCACGTCGCACAGGCACGTGCCGCAGACGCCCTGCTCACAGGACATCTCGATGTCGATGCCCACCGCGGCCAGTGCGTCGACGATGGTCTGCCCTTCGGCCACCTGTACAGTCTTGCCACTGCGCTGGGCGACCACTTCGAAGCCCGCTCCGGAGGCGTCCACTTCCACCTGAAAGTATTCGCGGTGCACGTGGTCGTCCGGGTAGCCGGCGGCCAGGGCCGTGTCGATGACCCAGTCCATGAAGCCGGCCGGCCCGCAGACGTACACATGCACGCCCGTCGCCGGGGTGCCGAGTATCGCCGGCAGGTCGAGTTTCTGGGCGGCGTCCTCGTCATCGAAATGGGTGAATACATGACGGGCGAACGGGGCGCTGTGCAGTTCGTCGAGAAAGGCACTGCGCTGGCGCGAGCGGCCGCAGTAATGCATCTCGAAGTCGCCATGCAGCGCTTCCAGCGCATAGGCCATGGCGATCATCGGCGTGATCCCGATACCGCCGCCGATCAGGATCGACCGGGTGGCGTCGTTCGCCAGCGGGAACAGATTGCGCGGTACGCTGATTTCCACTTCCTGCCCTTCGAGCAGGCATTCATGCACGGCCAGCGAGCCGCCCCGCGAGGCTGGGTCCTTGAGCACGCCGAGGCGATAGACACCGGCATTGGCCGGGTCACCGCACAGTGAGTACTGGCGCACCAGGCCGGTCTTGACGTGGATGTCCACGTGGGCACCGGCTTCGAAGGCCGGCAACGGCTGGCCCGACGGGTCGCTCAGGTCGAGCACCACGACACCGTCGCCCTGCTCTTCACGCTTGCGTACCACGACTTTTAATAATTGATCACTCATATCCGCGCATCCCGCATTCGCTTCATTGTTTCGTTGAGCCCCGCCGGCGCAGGCCAGCCGCGTGTGACGACCCTCGGCCGTCAGCGCATGAACAGGCCGCCGTTGACGTCCCACGTGGCGCCGGTGGTGAAGTAGGCGTCCTCACCGGCCAGCTGCACCACCAATTTGCCAAGGAACGCGGCGTCGCCCAGACGCTTGACCGGAATGCCCTGGATCAACTGCTCCAGGCGCTCGGCAGGCACCGCCGCACGCACGGCGGGCGACTCGATCGGTCCCGGGGCGATGGCGTTGACCGTGACCCCGCTGGCCGCCAGCTCCTTGGCGAAGATCTTGGTCAGGGTCACGATCGCCCCCTTCGACGCCGCGTAGTGGGCGCCGGTGGCGGTGCCACCGTTCTGCCCGGCCAGCGAGGCCATGTTGATGATCCGCCCATAACCCTGGCTGGCCAGATACGCACCGAACACCTGGCAACCGACGAAGGTGCCGCGCTGGTTGACGCTCACCACCAGGTCGAACTCCTCCGGGCTGATCTGCATCACCGGTGTGGTCATGGTCATCGCCGCGTTATTGACCACCACGTGCAAGGCGCCCCAGGCCTGCAGCACGGCCGCCAGCGCCGTCTGGAAATCGTCCTTGCTGGACACATCGAGCTTGAGCGCCAACACCCGCTCGCCGCTGGGGTCCAGTGCGCCAGCGCTGGCCTGGGCCTGCTGCAGCGAACGGTCGGTGACCACCACGCGGTAGCCGGCCCTGAACAGTTCGCCGGCGATGCTGCTGCCCAGGCCCTGGCCTGCGCCGGTCACCAATGCAATGTGGTTCATGGCATCGCCCTCACAGGATGTAGCCGATGCCCGCGAGGGTATCGTCGGAGTTGATCAGCCGAACCACCTTGCGCTGGATCCGGAAGTCGTCGCCGTGACGCTCGAGTTCATAGACGATGTCGGCGCTGTAATGCTTGAGCGCGTCCTTGCGGAACTCGCGCAGGTTCTGTGCACAGCGCACGGTCACCTGGGTGTCGGTCTCGGACAACACGCGAAAACGCGACAAGGTGCGTACGGTCCGCGGTTGCGGGCTGGTGGAAATCGACTCGCCGCCGGTCAGACGCTGAACCCGCAGTTCCCGCATGTGATGGTCGTCATAGGCGTAGTTCAGGCTGTTCTCGAAATCTTCCTGCCTGGGGTCGATGGGGATGATGTACGTCCCCTTCGGCGACCACAGTGACAGCCAGTTGGCGAATTCGCCGTGGTCGAGCATGTCGCCTTCCTGCCAGATGAAAGCGGTGACTTGGTTCAGTAAATTCAGGTTCATCAGGGTTCTCCGCCACTCAAACCGACATCATCTTTTTCCACTGCTGGTAGGCAGCGCGCATTCCCGTCTCGGCACTCACGTCACTGATCAGGCCGTCATCGCTGGGCTTCTCGCCCGGCAGGCCGCGGTTGAGCATGATCCACAGGTCTTCACCGGCGCGAGCGCCTTTCTGCACACGCTCCCAGGCTTCGGAGTCGTCCGGCGTGCCGAAGCCCATCGGCCCCTGGAAGTGTTCGTGCAGGCGCAGGCGGTAGCGGTTGGCCACGGCCGGGCCGCCGTCCATGGTGATGACCGAGTGGTGGATTTCGGTCTCGGTCACCGAGATCGGTTGCAGCACCCGGAAGAACGCCATGGAGCAGGCCACGTTCGGGAACAGGTTGAGGTTGAAGCCCGAACCGCCGACCGCACGCACGATGCGCCGCACTTGCTGCTCTTCGAGGCCTTCGTCGCGCAGTTCCGCGGCCAGCCCTTCGAAGCGTTCGGGAATGGGCTTGTCGAGGTTGGCTTCGAGGTCCACCAGTTCGGGAATCATGACCATCACGCTGTGGCCATTGCCGAGGTCCTCGACATAGCCGGGGCCTTCGACGAAATCGAACAGCTTGAGGGTTTCTTCGTCCACCGACGACAGGAACGACTTGTGCACCAGCGGGAAGTGGTAGGCGTCGGTGGTGTTTTCCAGCTGAATTTTCCAGTTGCCGGGGAAACGGAAGCGGTGTTCGCCCGGCACCTTGATCGGGTAACCGGCGCCCTGCTTCATGAACAGGTCGATCCACTTCTTCGCCGGGCCGAGAAAATCCACCAGCGGCTCGATGTCGTCCTTGAAGGTGGCGAACAGCATGCCGGCATATTCTTCGACCCGCAAGCTCACCAGCGGCAGCTCACCCTTGTCCAGGCAGTCACCGTAGCTTTCCGGGCTGGGCACGCCACGCAGCGAGCCGTCCAGGGCATAGCTCCAGCCGTGGTACGGGCAGACGAAACTGTTGGTCTTGCCCTTCTTGTGCTCGCACACCGTGGCGCCACGGTGGCGGCAGCGGTTGAGCAGCACGTGCACCTGCTTCTTGCGGTCACGCACCACGATCACCGGCTGCTTGCCGATGTAGGTGCTCTTGTAGCTGCCCGACTCGGGAATCTCGCTGGCGTGCGCGACCCATACCCAGGTGCTGTAGAAGATCTTGTCCATCTCGGTGTCGAACAGCTTGGCGTCGGTGTACAGCGAGGTGTGCACGCGGTCGGCCTGAACGCGGTCGGCGGGGCTCACATCCAGGTTCACGGCATTGATCAGGTTATTCACGGTGGCTCCTCGTCGGCATCGTTTGCCGGCTCTCAGAATGGGGTTGTCACTGGCTCGGCGCGTCCGGCACCGGCAGCCGTGCCTCGCTGTTCCAGGTGTCGACCGGGCGGCTGAACAGGTTCTCGGTCACAAAGTGCGCCATGCGCCAGGCGCCGCCGGGGCGCTGCTGGCGAAACTCGACGCTCAGCCGCGCGCTGTTGAGGTGCGAGGCGCCGCTGGCGAAGGT
>Ga0157371_10000590_pt1 | contig 43099 bp, 45 predicted proteins | sample C45metaG_FD_113462 | JGI IMG/M metagenome (GOLD analysis project Ga0157371, IMG submission 113462) | Corn rhizosphere microbial communities from Kellogg Biological Station, Michigan, USA - C4-5 metaG | ecosystem: Host-associated > Plants > Roots > Rhizosphere > Soil | place: USA: Michigan... | reverse complement strand
CACCGAAGGGAATTGCGACGAAGCGTAACGCACCACCAGAATCGAGAACGCCAACAGCAGAATCCCGCCGCACAGGTAGATGATGCCGATATCCGGTGGGTTGTGGTGCGAGACGTTGGAGATTAGCAGTCGCGTCAGCGCGGTGATCGCGACGTAGATCAGGAAACGCACCGGCATGTGGTTGGTCTTGTATAATAGGTCTTAATCTAACAATTCGGCATGACCCATCATGACAAGTCCATTCCCAGCAGCCTACGCATATATAAGGCACAGCACGAAGCGTCAAGGCGCAGAGGACAAGGACTCTGTAACACGCCAGAAAGAGTCTATCCGAGTGCTTGCAGAGCAGTACAAGGTGCAGATCCCGGATGAGAATTTCTTCTACGAAAACGGGGTGTCAGCGTACAGCGGCAAGAACCGCACACACGGCAAGCTGAAAGAGCTGATTGACCAAATCGACAGTCTACGCATTCGCCCTGGCGATATTGTTTTCGTTGAATCTATTGACCGTTTGAGTCGCCAGAGGCTTTTACAAGCGAAAGAATTGGTCAATGGAATTCTTGAAAAAGGTATCGTTTTAGTCACGACGATTGACAATCAACGCTACGAAAAAGCATCTGATAAAAACGGTATTGACGATTTATCACAAGACATTCTCTTGTCTGTGATTTCAAAACGTTCACACGAAGAATCGAAAACTAAAAGCGTTCGCCGCCTATCCGCTTGGGCAAAGGCCAAGAAAGACGCGGTTGAAAAATCAATACCCTTCAACAAAAAGCGTCCTCCTTTTGGCATTCAGTACAACGAACTCACACAAAAGTTTGAACCACACCCTGAACAAGCCGAAGAGCTTAACCGGATTTTTGAATCGTTAAGGCTTCAAGGTGTTACAGCAACGATTAAAGAAATAAACAAAACATCGTCTGTAAAATGGACTCAGAACCGAGTTAAAGACATTTTTGAGAAGAAATATCCACTTGGCTACATGTATTCCCAAGTGAAAAAAGACGGGAAAATGCAGTTCGATAAATACATTGAAAACTATTACCCTCAAATTATAAGCTTTGAGCTTTTTGAACAAGCTCGCCAAGCAATGCAAGGGCGAAAAGTAAACCGCCGCGCTGGCCGATCAAGCCAAGACAACTCAAACATCTTTCGCCACACAGCAATGTGCGGGATTTGCGGCGAATCCATGTTCTTTATGAATAATTTCGGCTCGCAAACGAAACGCTATTTTTACATGAGTTGCAGAAGCAATTTTGAGCAGAACAATAAATGCAAAAACCGCTTTCGTTATGATTTTGGCGTTTCGGTCCTTTTCCACATTATCAGCTCATCCTTCTTTTGGAATATGCTATCAAAACGCCCTGCCCTATTTGAAGCTGTTAAAAAATCAACTTTTTATAGTGAAGGCGATTTTGGAACAAAAGTAGAAACTGCTGACGACATGGAAAGCTATGCAAAAGTTGGCGAGCATTTCATTAGATTCTTGGAAGGAAACACGGACAAAAAATCTCAAACCAAAGAAAAAATTGAAAAAGAGATTCTTCTTTCCAAAAAGAAAATGACATTGGAGAACCTTGAAAAATCAGTTGAGACAATCCAGGACGGAGCAATCCCGGCTTCAATTCTTAAAATGCTGATGAATGCAGAAGAAGAAGTTTCGAGACTAAAAGAAGAACTTGAAGAATTGACCGTAAATTCAATCGACACAAAAACAACGCTTCACGTAAAAACCGTTGATGAATTCGTCGAGCTTTTCAAGAAGGAACACGGACGCCTTCAAATCATTAACTTCCTAGCATCCAACGGAATAACATTTTTCTTCACTTACAACAAAGACGCAAAAACGCTAAATACAAAGGTTGCAATAGACGGCGAAGTGGTCAGTACATACAACACAATGTATGAAATCAATGCGCTTGAAAAATACGGGATCGGGAACATTGCAGAAGAATTCAAATTACCAGATGCTTAACTACGTGGCTTTTTGAGTCAAGCGAAGCACATGCCGCCATTGCAGCGGCATGATAGCTGGTGTTACTTGCTCAACCACGACTCAACGGTGTCAGCACCGAACTCGTTTTTCCATTCTTTAAGCTGACGATGATTACCACCTTTAGTTTCGATGGTTTCGCCAGTGTGAGGATTCTTGTAGACCTTTACCACGCGCTCGCGGCGAGTTGCTTTGGCAGCTACAGGAGCAGCACCCTTGCGGTTAAGCGAAGCTGGATCGAGAATGGCGATCACATCACGCAGGCTTTTGCCGTACTGACCAAGAAGATTGCGCAGCTTCTCTTCAAATTTGATCTCTTCAGCAAGACCAGCATCACCTTTCAATGCTTCCAACTGAGCCATTTGTTCAGCTAGGTGCTTTTCAAGCTGACGGAATTCTGCAAGCTTCGACATGATTTAACCCTTTAATTAGTGATGATTGGATACTACAACAAATTAATTCAGTTTGAAAATAGTTCAGTCCATTTTCATTTTGAATGGTTTGGATTTTGCTACAAGTTCAAATTTCTTAGCCTTTTCATTCCACAAGACAACCCCGTCATTTTGCATCATGTCCGGGCTACCAGCTTTGTAGTAACGCAGATCACTCATGAAAATCGCATTGCTGGAAACCTTGTGGGCAACCCCACCATTTGCTGGGGCAAGCGCGTCTGACTCGCTTGGAAACTGCATAGGCGCTTTGTAAAGCTTCCCATCGTTCACATCTACAAATACGGTTGCTTGGCATCCCGTGCCGCAACCATAAGTAGCAACCACAAAGTGCCCAGCAAAATCGGCTTTCTTGCCAACGGTGCCTTCGATGGATTCTTTGATACGCCATTGGCCTGCCAGGGCTTTGTTACTCGACCAATCGACTTTAGCTAGTGGCTTGGAAGAGACAGATGACGCCGGGTATTTTTCAAAGGTGAATCGGTCATCTGCATGGCTTGTAGAAGCTACGCCTACGCACATGGCAAGAGCTACAGCAGTCAAAATCCTTTTCATTTGAATCACTCGATGTTGGTTTGAGACAAAACCATAGCTCCAGTCTTTAGGATCAATCAAGATCGATCCTAGAAATATTTTAGTGCCTTACCAAACCCGGCAGATATAGCTTAAAAATTGCTTTTCCCTTCAATGCCTAACAGGTTCGTCAGACACAGTGCCCCTGCCTTTATTTCGCGTAGCGAATGCCTTCTAAAAATGAAATGGTAAAATCAGTCATATAACAACCAGAAATAAAATGGCAGTAGCTAAACGAAAATCAAACAAAGAAAAAAAGGAGTACATCGACAACAGTAAAGAGAAGCTGGAGGGATTCCTTGCGGGGAAGGTCGATAGCATCCACGCAATGCTCAAGTCTGAAAATCCAGACTTGCCGGTTTGGAATTCACCGTGCTTCAAGATCCGATACCTGAACCCCGTGTCAGGAACAGTCTACAACCTCGAAAACTCCATGCTTCTGTCCATGCTGGGGAAAGAGAAAGGTTTTGAGCTGCCTTACTACCTCACTGCGAAGCAAGGGTTTGAGGCTGGCCTGTCCAACAAAGGGGAAAAGGCTGACTTCGTTGTTCACCACTTCGGCATGCAGATCGGGTTCATCAAGGACGGCGAAAAGCCAGGTACTGGGGGTAACGATGACCAGGAGCCCAATGGGGAAGGAAAAGCCATCTATAGACGTGCTTCAAAGCTATCCCCTGTCTTCAACCTGCAGCAATTCACAGGGGAGCTACCAGACAAGATAAAAGCGCAGATGGCGCAGCGCGCCAAGATCCCTACCCCGTCAGAAGTACAGACCGTGCTTCAGTCAGTCATGGATACCATGCCCACACCACTCAAAAGGCACGCAGGGGCGGAACACAGCAATTACTTCTCTCCCGGTGAAGACACCATCTATATGGCACCCTCCAGCTACTTTAAGAGCGACCTGCATGAGCTATCCACCCTATTGCATGAAGTCAGCCACTCCTATGGAGTACCCAGCCGCAAGAACCGTGAAAGCCTCGCAAAATATACCCAAAGCGATGAACACCGAGCTTATGAAGAATTGGTAGCAAACCTCTCAGCCCAAGCTGTCATCAAGCACCTGAACTTCAACGTCACCGATGGCATGCGCGAACAGTTAGATGATGCCTTTTTCAAGAACCACCAGACCTACGATGTGGGTTGGGCTCTCAAGGGCTTGAGGGACAAACCTGACCAGGTATTCAAAGCTGCCGCAGACGCAGACCGCACCGCCAACGAGATAATTTACAAGGTTGAGAATGACCTCAAAGCCAAGTACGACCTAGACCCTACCCTGCCTGTTTCTGACTTCATCAAACAGCGCCTATCGCGGGTTGATACGGATTCAACGCCACAGGTGAAGGCGCCGACCATAAGCCCTAGAGATTCAGCGGTAGAGACTCCTACGCCCCAAGAACAACAACAAAAGAAGAGGACATTGAAAATATGAATAATTTCGAGAAAAACAGAAAACAAGCTATTGAAGATCTGATCGATGGAGACGAAGAGCTAACGGAGCTTTACGAGCAAGGAATGCTGACAGAGGAATGTTTTGTAGAGGAATCCAATCACGAAGCCGTTCAAGATTCATTACCAGAAAGGATTTACTAAGGAGATAAATTATGATCCTACAATCAAAACAGGAAGAGATTCCTGTTTTTTTCGTTTTGATATCCACAAACTCGAAAATCAAAGGTTTTGATATCCCTTCAGTCTAACGCCACGAAATTCTTAGCTGGAGCTAAGTAATAGTGATGTTTATGATCCCCCTATGAATTCATTCGGAGCCAATTCCGAATACGCTCCGAACAGATTCACAAAACATTCAGAATCAATTCCGACCCAATTAATAAAGGACTAGGAAAATATTCCTAAAATATTCCTAATAACCCCCTATTTCTATAAATCTAAATGCTACGATATTTAAAACAACCTAAAACTAAAGGAAGAATCAAATGAAAACAGCCATAACGCTTGACCAGATTGAAAAGAAAAAAACTAAAACCATCGTTGCTGCCTCACATAAAAGCAGTGGGAAGACTACATTCCTACTTAATCTTGCCGACTACCTTTTGCAACTTGGCTTTTCAATTCTGTATGTGGACCTTGATCCCATCAGAGCCGCTGATGACTTCTATGTCCAACGTCAAGAAATGAAAGACAAAGCAATTCAAATTCTCACAGATTTGATCACCATAAACACTGACAATGAAAACTTTAAAAACATACCACACTTAAACCAGAAAATTAAAAATTTAACCATGAGCGCTAAATTGAAGGTTTACGGTTCGGCTATCGCAAGCTTCAACATTGATAACGTACAAAATACTCACACAGAATTTGATTTCATCTTGGTAGACATTCCTGCAAATATTTACACTTCAACAGACGAGATAAAGCCGGAGTTCCTTGAGATTTTGAAAAAATCCGACCTTGCAATTTTCCCCTTCAAGGCAGATGCACAAGAATTGAAAACAGCACCATACATAGGTCGAGTAGTGAAAGAATTGAAAGCTGGTATGGAGTCGAAAGGTAAGAGCTTGGACACCATCATTCGCAGCTTGATCAGCTTCGAATCATCGAAATACAAGGGTGCAAAGGGTATCAGCCGTATCGAAGAGACACTGACAGATTTCCATTTTGCGTATGGCGAAACTCATCCACCTCTTTTAGCACCAATGGTTTATCGCGCTATTTATCCAAATATGCTTGCGCAGGCCAAATCAATATTTAGCTCCAACAGCGCAGAAAGTGAAATTGCGAAAGCAGAATTCAAAGCTATCGCTGATCAAATTTTCGCAGAACTTAACATCAATAATTAATAGGAGAAATAACATGAGCAAAACTATAGACATTCAAGCAATGCAAGCACGTATCAACAAAAACCAGTCAGAAAGCCTTTCAAAGATTTCAGTAGGAATCCAAGCGCCTTTAGTTGAGCAAACGATTGAAGAAAAAATTCAGGCGGTTGGTAGAGCGTTTCTGGATGCGCCTAGCACCACAACCGTTGGTAAGAAGCACGTCTCAGTGGCTACACCTGACTACTACCATGCGTTATTGAACGGCACCGTAGAGGTAACAGGGACAGCCCACTATGAAGAAAACGCTACCCTGCAATCGCACCTTCAGGACGTTTTGCAAATCAACCTTCTGCGGTTACACGCCCAAACAGATCCAGCACTGCAAGATCTGCTCACAAAGGTCGCAGTCTTGTCACTCGCACCTAAAGAGCGTAACCAACTTTTGAAAGCCATGGGAGCGGACGCACGAAATGAGGTCTTGAGCATCATTGGCTTGAACACAGATTGATGTGACTGATTCACCCCAAGCCCTTTAATCAGGGCTTTTTTTTGCCTGTAGCGTACTGAACCTTCTCCGAGGAAACTCCGAGTACATTCCGAACTTCCTCTGAAAAAGCTAGGAACGCGCTCGGGAACAATTCCTAACTATCCCCTAAGAACCTATGAACAGGTGGCAAAAAATCGGATATGACCACTATCAGAGTGAAATCGGAATTTAGTCCTAGATAATTCGGAACACAGTAGGAGCGCATCCCAACCTAGCTCCTAACCCTTTCCGATTCTATTCAGAAGAAACCACGAGTAGATTCCTAGTACAGTGACTCGGCTCCTATCGCTTTCCGCTTCCATAGCTTCCAGGTAGACGCGCCCACGAATCCAACATGTCAATTTTCTTTGGACCTCTCCGTGCCTTATCTGCTGTCTTGTCAGGTGTTGGTTTTTTCGCAGGTAAGGCGATTTTAAATTTCCTCGCTGCGAATTCTTCAAGGCTCACCTTCCAGCTCATGCGCTCGTTAGGCTGATTCTCACTACAAGCAAAGACAGCTCCATTCGGTCCCATCTTGCTCAACAATCCAAGACGCTCACAAACCCAACCAGACACAAACAATTTGTAGTCACGGGTCTCGAAAACCTCCACCAAAGCCACGAACAGTGTGTAGTCACGATGCTTGGTAGCATGATCAATGCAGTGGACTATTCCCTCACTGTACAGCCTAGATAGAAGGATTTTTTTCTCATCCAGCAAAGGACGCAGCTCGTTCTTGTTCAGCGACACCAACAGCTTGTACGACTCCTTCATAGTCCACCAGTCCCTTACAGTTGTCGTTTCAGCCTATCCGCGCCATGGCATAGGCGCGCTGTGCTGAATTCTAGAGCCTTTGGTAAGAGATTACCCACCCAATTTCGACACAGCGCGTGTGCCTCCCTTCAACATGTGCAGGATTAATTTGAGATTAATTATTTCGATAGCAGTAAGAACAGCAGATTGAGAATGGTATAATTAGACTAAACAAACCATTGCCATTATGAACAACTCACATGAATTGATTTTACCTAACCAAGCCCGATTAATATTACCTGACCAGAAATTGATTATACCCATTGAACAAGTGTTAATTCTGTCTAAACCGCCGATAAATGCATTGTTGGATTTTTACTGTACTTCCCTGCCCACGAGCGCACTCAATAAATTACCAACGTGCAAAACCAGATAAATCTCACCTCTACGGCAAAGCCGTAATGCAATCACCAAATCAAACCCAATAAAAAAGCCACTGAAGAGTGGCCTTTTCATATCAAAACATTTGTATTCATGCAGTTCTTCTATTTTCGTTGCGTAAGCTTCTATTCTTCATCAACACTAAAGTGAACATTCCAACCAGGAGAGTCATCGGCCAAATTATTGTAAACGCAAACATAGAGCCGAACATTGATGATGGATCGCTCAAGGAGAACTCCGCACGAGCATGGACAATTTCGCTTGTGTAATAACCATGCAGAAAATACGTCACGGTTGACAACTCGCCAGTGAAATCCCAAAACCTAATACCGAAGAAGAAGACAATCATTGATCTGTAAATGAACACCCAAACGATGATACTCATGATGAGCTTAAACGCCTTGATACGCTTGTCCCACACGTCAGGATTGAAGTAGTTGGGCTTGTAGTCCATTTGGTTGATCAGATAGAAAACAGGTAACGTCAGGTAGAAGAAGATCATCGGCCCGAGACGTATCAGAGTAAGGTGATCATCGAAATAGGTAGAGTTTATTTTAGCCATGCCGCTGTAAAGCAAACCATTGAGCAATGGTAAAAAACCTATCACAGCATAAAAGAAGATAAATCTTTGTAAGAAATTTAATCTTATCTTTTCCTTCTTCATCCATTTCATGTCGCTCACCTTCTTCTGGTTATTGCCATTATAGCATTTACTTTTACAAAGAAAAGAGTTAGCCGACAAACAGATCTAACTCTTTAGAAATATATAAATTAAAGGATATAACCATTTTTACCTTGTTCGTTGTAACGGTAGCACACCTTTAAATTTCTCACTCATTGAATTAACTTGAGTATTCGCTTGCTCACCCATCGCTTTATCTGTAAATAAATCTTTTGCAACCAACATATCCTTGAATGCAGCTGAGATAGATTTAATCCCGCTGTATAAAACGATGAACATCATTATAGTAATAGTACAATGCAAAAAGAGCATCACAAACAATCTCATCACATCGAACATGAACCCTGTTCCGCCGGAGAAAAATATCGAGGCCAAATAAACAACAAACTCGTTTACTATCACAATAATAACCGACACCAACGTCATCCCGACAAAGAATAAAGTCACTACAATTGTTCCGCTAAAACAAATCCAAACCAGTTGGAGCATAATGTTTTTTAGCACATCAAATGCTTCCTGTTCATTTCTATTAATAAAGATAGATTTAACTAGCCTAACGCTCATTGTCACTATTATTTCAAGCGCGCTAGCAACCACCACGCCAATCTCACCAAAAAGCAATAGAAGAGGCAGCAGACCTATCAATATCTGGTTAGCCATAAAGAATCCATACATAAACATTGAAGCTGTCGATATGTATGAAAGAAGACTACTCATATACCTTTCGTTTTTATTAAAAGTCAAAATTCCGTTTCTTATTATTTCAGACCCATAGTAAACCACCAATGCGACTTGCGTGTATTCTGACGCATTGCTCCAAAGCGAAGCCGGGACGTTTAGAACCGGGGATACACAGTTTGAATCTGTATTAAAGCAAGACTTAAATTGAAATCCCAAATTTTCGTAATAACGCGCCGTTAATTTATTTAGCAGTGCCTGAATCCCATCCAATGCTAGAGCACTAAGTTTATTTTCTTTCTGAGAAAAATAGACCTCATAAATAGACTTATTTATATCAAAGAGCTTTTGCACTTTCATGTTATCTATCATTTCTTTGCTCATTTGATTCTTGTCATTTTCATTCAATGCCTCTGCTGAATCCGAAGCGTTGAAATTCTGATTAATACTGATTTTGAAAATCGAGTATTGAGCATCAATGGCGTTAGTCATTTGCTTTTGATAGTTATTGAGATTCATCAAGCCTATAAAAGAGGCAAAAATATCTGACGTGAATTTTTCTGGTGTGATTCCCTGCAGGAGAACTTGAACCACAGGGTCAACAGTGGCCCTTACAACATTCAGCATTTGGTCACGTCCATTGTGAAGCTCTTCTATAGAAACTGTGTCTCTAAATTCATGGACAAACGAATCCTTGTCTGCCACGGTTCCATCTTCATTCATGTCCAAGCAGTCATTAAGCAGCAATTCACTATCAGCGTATTTCACGCGATTATCAGCTTTATCAAGCCCTGTGCTGCACATGAACATCTGCATTTTTCTAGCTTCTTTATAAGCCATGTCAAATATTTTAAGATTGGCTTCTTTGATTACACCTAATTGTCCTGATGAATTGATGCTACCAGCGCTATAAACATTCACTTGCAGCTTCGATAGGCACTGTGTTGTCTTAGTAATCTCACCAACCCTTAAAGAGTCTCCATCATATTTAGATGCTGGTGCTTGATTTTCGAGACAGCGAGAAAAATCAGTTTCTACGAATCTAAACTTGCCGGACTGAACGTCTTTTACCAAATTGTGCTTTACCAAAAGCTGCCTACGCAGCGCCAAGTCGTTTGACGCCATCTGAATGGCATTGATAAACTCCATTTTATAGATGCTTTCTGCCTGAACGACGCCTCTAGTGACGTAGGCCGATTCATCTTTAATAGAAGCGTTTATATAGAAAGGCATGAAAAACATAACGGTCGATTTCAATAAGACGAAATTGACTATCAAGGCTGCAAGAACCAAATGAATAATCCACCCATTCCCAACTAAAAACAAAACCGCGCCCAAGGTTAAAAAGACCAGGAATTTATTCTCCTTTAGGCCATATTCAGCATTGGCAGCATTCTTGAATAACCTTGCCAATATGTTTAAACCACAAACGAATATAGAAACTATCCCAAATATCCCTACTGCGTCTTTCATGACCCCTTGTATTGCAACGCCCTCTTTTGACTTGTCAGCTACAATTGACAATGTGTCGTTATCCCCGAGATATGGCGCAAGGACCAGCCCAGCTACCATTACTGATTGGGGCGTAATCATCTTTGCAATTGAGCTAAATGCGAAATCTCGCTTACTCTCATGACCTGCGCATTTTCCAACCATGTCAGATGTGGCGTAGTAGCAGTCCGCTTGTTGGGCGTCTTGATACGTTTCTGCTTGTGATAATGGCGAAAGAAATGCCATAAGCAGAAATATCATAGAAATTATTTTGTTGGAGTTCATTTATATAGAGTTCGTTTTACTTAATTATACCATTTGAAAACCTTTCTTTAAGAAGCTAAATGGTATACTTCAAACATAACAACCAACACCAAAATGGACATAGTAAAAGAACTAAAAGACTTGAGATTAAAATTCGACAACCAACCAGGTAACAAACTCGTTCCCGAGTTCATCAAAGCTAGCTTTATAAAGCTAGGGCTTCAAACCAGCGACATTCAATCTGTGAAACCATTTAAGAATCTTACTATAAATGGTAACGACTTTGCTGTATTTGACAGCGTTGATAACACCAACACTCTGCATAAATCCATTCAGACAATAGCTGATGCTATTGGTCGCAACGCTTACCTGACCATACAAGCAGTACGCTCATTAGGCAATTTACAGCACACGGACAATATCGAAGGAATCACCGCCAATTACTTCAAGCAATCAGGAATCCCCCACACTGGATTTTGGGATTTGCAGCGAAAATATGAGCAGAAAGGAGAAGACTACCAAGCAATCATCAAGGCTGATAAAGCGTTTGCCGCCCGAGTGTTTGACGGGGTTGGTCCTTTCAAAATCGCTTTAAACGACTTTTTCAAAATAAACAATCAACTTGCGGTTGATAAATTCGACCAAGCAATTGATAAAGAGCTGACCATTGCCAATTCGAAAAACCGCCGAAAAATGAAGCCTTAAAGGCTTCAGCATTTAACCCTCTTGAGCTGATTCCAATCAGTGACATAACTGTCGCTCAAATAATCCCTTTTCATTCCCCATTGGGGAATGGGTGGCTCCACAGCAAGCCTGATGCTACCCCGGCCATAGCGAGCGTTGATCCCATCCAACACTTTCATCAAGGTCTCAGAATTGCGCCGTGGTTCTGGTGCAAACAGATCCGGCTGATACCCGTCACCACTGACAAATTGGCTCAACACTATCCCGGCCTTGGCATAGCGATAACCAGGTACATAGATCTTCTGTAATCCCTCCAGAGCCAGTGCTACAAACTCACGGGTGTCGTTACTCGGCACCGGCAGGCCACAGATCACAGCGCGACTGTAGGGCTTGTCATCGAAGCGTGAGGTTTGAATGAAGACCTGGAGGCAGGAAGCAAGCTGCCCTTCCGACCGGAGCTTTGCACATGCCCTACTCGCATACGTTGCAACGGCTTCACGAAGCCCCTGCAGTGTAGTAACACGCTCACCAAAGGATCGAGTGCTTGCAATGGTTTGCTTGGGTTCAGGGGAGTCCTCAAGCGCGTAGCAGCTAACCCCTTCCAGCTCCATTGAAGTCTTTTCAACGTTGACGTTGAACACCTTGCGCAGGCTCTTTCGGTCATACTTGGCAAGGTCGATAGCCTTGTTGATTCCCATACACTCAAGGCTTTTAGAGAGCTTTCGGCCTATCCCCCATATCTCATCTACAGGCATCCATTTCAGAAGCTTGTCACGGCGCTCTGCATCCATCAGAACCACGACACCACCAGTTTCCTTACGCCATTTCTTCGCGCTGAAATTGGCAGCTTTTGCCAAAGTCTTGGTCGGCCCAAACCCTACCCCTACACCTATGCCGGTTTGCTTCTTCACCGCAGCCTGGATCTCACGCCCAAGCTTGTCCAAGTCGCCCTGGACGCCGGTGAGGTCTAGCCAACTTTCGTCAATCGAGTACACCTCGATCCGAGGCGCAAACGTCTCTAAAACCCGCATCACACGGTTACTGACTTCTTGGTACAAGGCGTAATTGGAGGACACCACACGAAGCCCATGGGACTTCATCAGGTGCTTAATTTCAAAGAATGGCGCGCCCATCTTGATCCCCAGCCCGCCGTTGGCCGTGTCCTTGCTTTTGGCTATCGGGCAGCGGGAAACGACGCAGCCATCTGAGTTCGACAATGCGACCACGGGAACACCGATCAACGTAGGGTCGAAAAGACGCTCTGCGCTCACGTAGAAGCAATCACAATCGACCAGACAGAAGACCGCCATCAATCACCGCCCCTTCAACACAAGGTCGGTCTGCTTCATCACAAAGACAGAGGCAACACCGGCAAGATGATTCACTGTCTGAGCTAGATCTGACGTAGGTGGGGTGTATTCATCATCCTTGCCATGAGAGACGCTTTGGGCGTTACGGATGGTCCCTACGCCGAGGAAGATGGTGCCTACTCCACGCATCATTTGCGAGGTAGCTTCATCGATAACCGAGGACTTTTTTAGGATGTCCAAAAGCTTGCTACCAAGCTTCTCAATCGCGTCTTTCTGGTAGCCCGTTTCACCTAATGATTTCAGGCATGCTTTCAGCACTGTCTCTATGTGGCTGCAGCTCAACGTGATGGAAAGCTCTGGATCAGTCAGCACACATCCCCGAGCTTTCAACCAGGAATCCGAGAGCATTTTATTGCCCTGGAAGAGGCCATCGAGATCGGCATCCATCGCAGCCTTCTCGACAGTCACAAATTGGGATAGGGACTGAACCACGGAGGCAGTTTTCATGTACTCCCGATCAAGGTTAACCAGGAGATCAGCTACCAGTGAATTCAGAACCTTGTGGTCACTGACGCGCCTCTGCATATCAGTGCCAGCTTCCTCCAACGTGCAGTAATTCCAGTAATCAAACTCACTGGGTCGAGGTGCCTCTTTCCAGCAGATTTTCAGCTCTCGGCCAGTGAATGTGAGATAGCACATCGTGTGTCCAATTGGCTCATCTTCATCGTCGAGAATTTCATCAAAGACGATGGTTTCACTGTTGCCACCACAGCCAAGACCTTCAACCAAATCGAGAAGCTTTCGTTCAAACGCTCTCAACCCAAGCAACAGTTGCAGGTTTTCGTTTTTGACCTTCGCTGATCGAGCTGCCAGCTCAGAAAATCCGTCATCACTCATTTTCTGCAACCATCCGCTCTTTAAGCTTTTCCAGGATGTAGATAGCCACAGCACCCGCTAGATTATTTGACAGGCGCGCCTCATCAGCATTGGCGGTTTTATCCCCACCATGGGCCGTACCTGCATGAGTTCTTAAAGCCCCGGTGGTTTGGGAAATACCCTTAATCCCACCAAAAAATGATTTTATATCAGCAGTGTGATCTTCGCCGGTTGGTAGCTTCAAAGGAGGAAGATCATTAGAAACCGCATTAATAAGTTCACTAATCGTCTTGGTCTTGCCAGCTTTTATATTTCGCTTTTCGAGATAATGTCTACAAACCGACTCAAGAAATTGATTCGTTCTCGTTAGGGAGTCGCTGGCATCAGTATCAATTGCTAGACGAGCCTTTACCCATTGCTTTTCAAAATAATCACCATTCATTAAATCGACAAGCTGCCTGTGAATGCTTTCGCTCTGAACGTCTGAAAACTCAGATAATAGTTTTGCTGAACTCTTAGCCTCACCAAGCATTTCATTAACTTGTTCTTCAACGGCGTTCCAAATGGATGATATGGAATCGGGAGAAGCCAATTTGGTAACGATTTCGTCATCCTTGATTTCGTTCAAATGACGTGAAGTCATATGACCTTCCCAGGGCGTCCCGTAATTATGAGCGTCATCCATAGTCGTGGAGGTCATAACTCTCAAATCTTTACCATCAAAGCTCAACACGCCATATTCCCAGTCATCCTCATCCACTTGACCGAAAGTGACTCGTTTGCCACGCGCATTCACGGTCAAGCCATTCATCCCCTCACGTAAATCCTTTTCAATACTTTCGAGTCCTATGCGGACTTCGCTACGTGTATCAAGAATTTGCTTGGTTAAACGAAAAAGCGCTTCCTTTCTTGTAGTCATGAGACACCTAATCAACGAGACACACGGTGGAGGTTGTGCAGGACGATACCCCACAGCTCGATGTCTTCCCACTCTCCCACCTCAATGCTTGCATTGAGGGGATTGTGAGCCAGCAGAATGGGCGATTTACCTAGCCGCTCTCTGTACTCTTTACAGCAGAAATCAGCCCCGATGACCACGACCACGATGTCACCATCCAAAGGCTCTAGAGCCTTGTCCACAACCAGCACGTCTCCATCGTAGATCCCAATCCCCTGCAAGGAATCGCCATCAGCACGGAGCAGCCAGCGCGAAGGCTCACGCAGGCACACCAGTTCATCCAGGCTCAAAGGTGGTTCAGAGTACTCAAGCGCAGGGGAAGGAAACCCACACGAAACCCTGCCTACTATGGGCTTTCGCAGAGGATCTACAGGGGGAATGATAGGACCGAGGATGGAAAACATGGGGGCTTGCTCATACTGTACATGCAAACAGTATGGCGCGGCGTGCCAGCAGCCTACAAGCGACCTACAGATCCGTCCGACAGACGTGCTTCGAAAAAACCTAACAGACTCATTCAGACGAAACGCAAACAGCGATACCAAAACTGAAATGAATTAATTGAAGATAGATTATTTCCTTAACACAAAAAAACAAAAAACCTAAATGGTATAATATGCCTACAAAAGGAATAAACCTTTTAACGACAAACCGGAGACAAGAATGATAGTTAGCACACAAGAATCATCAAAAGAAATTAAAGCACCAAAGGAACTTGAACCGTATTTAAGCCTAAAAACCGACAAAGAAGGAAAAATAGGAATTACGATTTTAGATTCAAAAATACTTGGAGAAAAATACACACTTGAATTCATGAGACTAGTTAAAGAGGTATCAATATTAAACCACCATAATAGTCATAGAAGCATAGAGCTACGTGAATATGATAGCGAAGATTTCAAACTGCAAAAGACCGCATATCAGAAGTTTTACCAAAGCAAAATTAAATAAGCCCTACAAGGCTTTCTTATAATAAAACGCCGACCCAATACTATAATAATAATCTTGACAACCACATTTAATTCGATCTATATTTTCGCCGTCATTACTGAATAGGTGAAAAATGAATGAATTAAAAAACCAAATCGAAACTCTTAGAAAAACAATATTTAAGATTTACGAAAATCATCCTGAAAACGATAGAACAAACCAAGAAAACTCATTCAGGCTGTTCGTGAAAGGCGCACTGAATATTCAGCTAAAGGGCTTCATCGAACGGTACAAACGATTGGGTTTGTCAGACTCAGAAACTATGCAATGCATAGTGATCCACCCTTCCCTTTACGAAATCTCTTCAAAACAGATCGATGATTGCGATACAGAAGCTCTCGGTTCTTCAGTGGAGCAGTACTTTGAAATCGTATCTAAAGTTCCTGCATACACTGACGTTCTGTCACTTCTCCTAGAAAGCATACTGCTCGTGGGCAAGCGCGGGAAAGGACTCGGGCAGTGTCTGACACCTCCAAGCCTTGCAAGCGGATGCTCCGAACTCATGCCTATGCAGACAGACCAGCCATTCAAGGTCATGGAAATGTGTTGCGGGGCAGGTGCATTAGTGTTGGCACCACTGCAGCAAACGATGAAGCGAAATCCCCATCACGCGAAAAATGCCACTGTCATAGCGAACGACATTGACCCTTTCATGTGCTGCACCACAACCCTTCAAATCATCGCCAACACTGTGATTAACGACATAGACCTTTGCGAATTCACACAGCACTGCTCAAACGTGATTACAGAGTGGACTTCTGGAAATCCGTACCTCTTCAGGTTCATAACCCCTGCCAAGGTTTACGAATCTCGCGCCAGGATTCGTGAAGAGAAGCTTCGTGCGTGTGGTTACTACGAGATTTTTGGCTATCCGGCGAATGTCACACCTCTTAGTGATAGCGAAGCCAGGAGAGTACACAGCGCTACGCAATTGGTAGGTGCAGCATGAGCCTACCTATCGAACAACAAATCAAAGCACTGAAAGCCTCAATCTTCCAGATCACAAGCCATCAAACCGGTGGCAAACGAGCAAAACGAGATTTGGCCTTATCCATCTTCATCAAATTCAACCTTGGAGTGATGCTGAATCAGCTTGTGGCGCGATACCGTCATTATGGAGCCACTGACCTGGAGCTATGCGAACACGTCTTCATTGACGATACCTACATCTGTCTAGACGCAAAGCTGTTCAGCTCAATCAACCTGGCAGCGTTGGCAAGGTCAGCGCAGATCTACAAAGAGGTTGTAGAAGCCCTACCTGCGTTCTCAGACGTGCTGCATTCGCTCATCGAAGACATATGGCTTGATGACCAGAAGGGCAATGGTTTAGGTCAGTACCTCACTCCACCAGACTTGGCTAATCTGATTGGCAACCTCATAGACGTGTGCGAATCCGACCGAGATAAGCGCACCCAGCCGTATGTCATACATGATGATTGCAGTGGGGCAGGTAGCTTGACGTTACCAGCAGCACAGAGAGAAGCCAGAGTAGGACGCCACCGCACGCAATTACTCAATTTAATGGTGAACGACATTGACCCATTGATGTGTTGCGCAGCGGCCCTGCAGTTCGTATCGAGCATGGTGGTTCATGAGCATGACCTTCATCAGCTGAGAGTCATTTGCTCGAATGCGCTCACAGAGACGGAGCCTAATAGTAAGTCGATGGTAGTCATCAAGACTCCTGAAAAGGTTCTCTTGAATGTCAAGCTCGCTCATGACCAGCACATGCAGGAAAAGCTTCAACTGTTCAAACACATGAATTCATTGACCAATAGGATTTTAAATAAAAGCTAGGGTTATTTTCGTCCAACCCTAACAATTTCAAAATCAAATGGTACGATAATTAAAACAACCATTAAAACAATGAACCTATATGACGAGATTGTAAATCAAGGCTACAAAATAGAAGAGAGGTATTCCAATAAAGGGTATATGCGAGCCTACATCACGAATCAGAGCGATGAAAGAATCGGTTATTACACCGAGTTGAAAAGGACAAGAACCAAAACAGTGCTTACCAAAGACCCAATATTTGAAGAGTACTCAACAGGAATTGGGATTGAAGAAAGCTTAAGGTTTCCACGAAAAATCAACGGGAATGCTGACCGAGCAATAAAAGGGCTTTACAGTAAATTCTTGGCATGGAAAGAAACAGAGACTCTGAACAGAAACTTTGAAGAAAGCCTAACCCAGCTACTGAAAACAAAATCAAATTAATTAGGGTTTTTTACTCTTAACCCTAATTTTTGAAAAAGCAAATGGTACTATATTTATATGGAAGGAAATTAATCATTCCAAAAAAACAAACCGGAGTAAAATATTATGTTAGTAAAAATCGAAAAAAGCACACAAGAAGAAAAGGAAGTAATTAACGTATTCTGCCCTTTTGATGACAAATTTGTAAAAGCAGCAGGAAACATAAGTGGGAAATTTGATCACAGCCTAAAATGCTGGACCTTCCCCGCTAGATCAGATCAAAAAGTCAGGACACTGCTTATTGATATATTCGGTACTGATGATTCCGCCTCCAGCCCTAAAATAGACATTCGCGTAACATTCACTGAATTGTATTACGCAAATCAAAATTCGATAAAATTGGGAGGTAGACTTATAGCCAGAGCTACAAGCCGTGATAGTGGAGCAAAATTAGGTGATGATATTGACTTGATCTCTGGATGGGTAAATAGCGGAGGCAGTGCAAAAAATTGGGACACAAGAACAGCAGAAGGATCAGTATATGAAATCTTCAACTTCGAAGCTTCTCAACTCGATAAAATCAAAGCTTTAGATTACATCGAGGTCGAGGTTATTGGCGGAGAAGCAATTGATAAAACAATAACACTTCAAGATATTCGCCCCGAGGAACCATCTGTAATCAATGATGAAAATAGAATGATTTTAACATTCACAAGCTTGGTCGTAATTCTCGACCATGAAAACAAATCTGTAGACACAACAGGTTCAACATTACTATTGAGCCAAAAGGAATGGTTAAACGCTTATAGCATTTTCAATGAAATTGGCATGCGCCAAGGAGAAGCAAAGTAAAATCCAAACCCATAGGAATTATAATATAGAGCCAGCAATGGCTTTTTTATTTAAAAAAAATTAGGGTTTTTTACGCTTAACCCTAACTTTCAAAAAACAAATGGTACTATATTTACATGGAGAGCAATTAAGCTTCCTGAACAATAAAGGAGACAACAACATGAAACCATTAAAAACAATAAATATTCAAGACCTTGCTGATACCAAGTACATTTGCAAAATTAAAATTGATGATCAGCAACCGCACAGTTCAAAAGACGCTCTTTTTGGTACATGCACCTTGACTCATGGACACAGAAGAGAGGATGTGCACTTTGAGCTGCTTTACGAATTCATAGTCATAATTGATAAGGAAACCGGACTATTGGACCAAATTGAATACTCAGATTTATTGCTCAGAGCTGAATTAAGATACAACGATTCCAAAATAGAATTTTACGATTATGAGAATAAGATTAAGGTTGATGAGATTGCCGAGTACGAAAGCGTTTTAACAGAAACATTAGAAGCATCAAGCTTCATGGAAGAATTGGAAAAGCTAGATTTACTTCATGAGCTTGAGTATTTCAAAATGATAGAAGATTCAAATGACTAATTCATCCCGATTAAAAACAGCCCTTCAGGGCTTTTTTTTGGGTTAACAGAAGGAGCTGTAAACCATCCGTCAGATCACATATCAGACCATAGCTTCCAAAACACTTGCTCAGATGGCACACCAAAACCGAGCAAGGCGAGTCGATTTTTCTCATACGAGTCAGGAGACCGGACGGCAACTGTCCAGATAACGCCACGGTCTTTCAGTCCTTTCACAATGGCCTTGAAATACATCTGATCGACTTTCGACAGGCCATGACCCAGTACCACTACTTCCTCCACAGAATCCAATCTCTCAAAGAAATCAGCGTTTTCGGCAATGATTTTTTGAGAAGGTTTGAAGGTCTTTTCAAAGTAGCTATCAAGCTCGTCCAGGGCCTCGGTTAGCCGCGTATCTTGCGTTTCCAGATCAGAGCTATGGTTCAGAGACTGGCGCTCACTAGGTGCCCAACCATGACCAAGAATCAGGTCCGCATTCTCGTCATCACCCCTTCCGTGAATATGCAAAATACGACTGTCATCAATTTCGTACACCATCGATAAGGTTGGTGTGTAGTTGAAGGTGAGGTAAAAGCCTTGCGAGTCGAGGCTATCAAACCGTACTGGAGCGCTCGCGGTATCTGGTATTGGCAGACCCCTTATCCACTCAGCAAAAAGCGTTTGCAGCCTTGATGACAGGCCGGATGCGACACGCTCAACCTCATACTGGAAATCATGGTGGCCCGAATCACTCCACTCATCCGAGCTGTACGAGGGCATGAAATGCTCGAGGCTCTCGATGATGGAACCTGTGTCCAATTCAGCCAACGCAGTTTCGAGATGCGCCCAGTCTTCCCCCGCAGGTACGAACTCCTCAACCCATCCAAAAACGTCATCGTCATGAAGCTCAACGAATGCCTTGAAGTCTTGGTAATCAGACGGAATACCATGCTGCCGGTCGAAGCCGTTACCAACGATGTAAAGCCTCTTAGCATCCATACAACGCATCCAGAAAAATTGAGAAGAACCGCATTATAGGCTTGCAGGCACTCGCGGCACCCTGCCCGCGTTGCCCGAATCACTCCCGGCTAAAACGACCTTTCACCCACTGCCAAAAGCCCTTCTTTTTCTCAGCCACTAGCTGATCACGAGCTTGCTTCAGTTCCAGCTCTTTGCGACCAAGTGTTGCTTTCAGGTCGGAAGTTTTACCCTCCAGCTCAGTGAGTTCTGAACTCGATTTCTGCCAAAGGCCATGGGCTTTAACCAGCCTACTGTGCGTGACGTTAAGTTCTTCATCCTTGGCAGAAATCTTTTTCTCAAGAAGCGCACAGGCAAGTTGGGCGTTAGCCACCACCCCCTTGAGCTTGTCAGATTGAGCAGAGGCAAATTCACGGTGAAATTTGGTGCTGACCGGATCGGAAATAATTTTGGCGAAAACTTTTTCAGTTAGCAGTTCTTTCGTCTTGGCAAAGCGACGCTCAAGGCTACCTTCAATATCATCCTGACGAATGTGCTGCTCGACTCTCAAACCTGGCCCCACCTTTACCTCAATGATGGGTACGCAATGCGCCTCAAAATCATTGATTTTAGGACGTTCGCACTGGTGCTCCACCCACACCTCAATGGCGACCTTCCCACCCCATTTTTCATAGTAGGGATTGTCCTCTGTGAACTCACCGTAGAGGTCAGGGTAGTAGGTGCGTCCATTGCCAAAGCGAAGCTCTGCTTCGTCAGCCACGAGCCTTGTGAACTTGAACGGCACCATCTGGTTGCCAAAAACGAAATTGATGGTTTCGAGCTGCGCCAATGCGGCGATTACGAAAGCATGGGAAATGGATTCGCCGTCACTATCCGAATTTCCACCAGGTGCCTTATCGAGGTTTTTGTATCTGAACCAACCGTTTTTAACAGTCACCATCGGCTTGCGCTTATGCTCGCGTGAGTGAGTGCTGTAGAAGGTCAATGACTCAAAGTACTGGTAATTTTCACGCTTGATCTTCAACGCCTGCCAAATGAAGAAAAGCTTGTATCTGCCATCTTCACGTTTGATATATCCATCTGAATCTTGCGCACACGCCCAAATCTTCATACTGAACCCAGGACTTCCTTTCCAAAAATGACTAGCTATCACTGGACTGTACAACACCAGGGCTAGCGCTTACAAAAAGGTGAACGGGAGCTTACCTACCAGCCACGGTAAAGGGTTCAATGTCCTCACCAAGAAGCGCCTTCAACACGTTCGTCTTCTCCCCGTCCCGAAGGGTGAACGCAAACACAGAACAGCTCACAGGCCATGCCACCAGGTTAGCAATAGACAAGGATTCTAGATCCACGGCGCTAGGCATCACAGCAACAGGCCAAGGCTGTATAGCCGCGCTAGAGAGTCGATGACTGCCAGCACTGGCGGACGCCAAGCTCAAGGCAAGGAAACCGCACAGAAAGGCTCTGGTGAAACCATTAACGTGTTTCACAAATCACCAATCCCAAGCTTTTCAAGTTTCTGCCTTTTGATCTCATTCTTGCGCGCCATTTCCAACCCTATCAACTTCTCATTGTGGTCAATCACAGCTCGATTTTTAGCATCATGCTCTTCAATCTTTTTGTCTAAATTTAGATTGATGCGTACACCAAGCAGAAAGATCAAAAACAATATCGCGCAAGCGAATGCAGTAATCAAAGCGGGACCAACACTGAAGACCTCCCACACCTTCAAAACACCTAGAAAAATTACGAATATAAAAAGGCCATATTGCTTTGGTTTTGTTTTCTCACTCATGCTTCACCTTCTGTTGTTGTAGAGTTTTTACGTTCCTCTTCTGAGAACTGCTTGCGAATTTCTTCCTTTCTTTTTCTACTCTCTGCATCATAGCTTTTAGCCCACGCGTTATTTTTTACCACTTTGTCAAATGCGTTACCTAACATGGGTATGCCTGCGTGTAGGGCATTCTGTAATTGAGGGTGCATGATGAATGCTTGCATTCTAGAAACAGAATCATCGTGGATTGCATCTTCATTCGATATAGTTTTCATCACTCTATTGAATGAGTCGATTCCGTGCTTATAAATCATGAACAATGTGTAGATTGCATAAACCACAACCATCAGAATCGAAAGAATATCTCCAATAAATGTTCCGTCGCTCATGCCAAGGATTCCCCAAATCACAGCTCTAGCGTCTAGATTATTAGCCATGAAATTCATAACCAGCATAAACAACATCAGGATCATCATGAACGAAATAAGGTAAACGAATTTCCAGCCCATGATTTTGATGAACCTACTGTCGCCACTTATTGTTGAGTAGCTGAGAAGAACCGGCACTTCTATAAATTTGAAGAAAATCACGAAATAGACGAATTTAATCAATTGCCCCAAAATCATGAAAAACATGAGCATTGGCATTATGTATTTGCAAAAGAAACCCAAAGCAGCAAAGACATATCCAAGTGGTAAATATGCCGACATTATAATATCCATCGACTTAACGACTATCTGAAGGGTTTTACCACTTAACGTTCCTAAGAACTTCGCAAGCTTACCTGTGAATTTACTTGTATTAATTCCTGCAGACGAAGACGAATCACTATTACCAATTAATTCCATCAACCCATCAAGCGCACCATCTGCAGCACCTGTAAGTGCCTTGATTAATATAATGTTCACACCGAAATCAAACATTTCAGAGCCAAGCTTGTACATTCCCGCAGCCAAGCCGATATGGTAATTGTTCTCGCAGCTTTGGGGATTTGATGCACATTGCGCACGACCTTTAGGAATAGACAAACTAGGATCGAAACCGGCCATTTCCTTAATTGACGTAAAATCTAATCCAATCATCTCAAAAATGAGTTTATATAAATCGATCTTACTAAGAAAACTGTCGTTTTCCGTCAACGTCGAAGGCGTGATGTTCATGATCGGAGAAAGGTAAAGACCTTTGTAATCGACTGGTGCGAAAGGTGTCAGGTTACAGGAACCATCAGCACCATTCGGTTTAATATCAGTGATTCCACACAAGATCTTTTTGTTTACATAATCATAATTCTTCACATCAGCATTATCCCAATACACAAAGAAAGAATTCTTGAGTATTTGTGAACTGAGATTTTTATTGCTTTCGAATTGGGTAATTGCTTGAGTAGACAAAGCAGCACCTAATATTCCCCTTTGAACATTTGAAAGCACTTCATAGGTGAGAATATCCAAGCCTTGTTTATTTTCCTGTAGAGCCTTCTTCACGCCAATGTAAAAAAGATCATACGCGCGGTTGAATGCCGTCAGATAGGCTAATTGTTTTGCTTTAAATTTTTTTGCATCAGATTCGTTTGGGCTACCGAGAATTTCTATCTTCAATGATGAGGCATTGAGGGTCGCGCACTGCATATCAAAATCTATGCCTTGCATACGATTTAAATCACGCCCTTTCGTGTCATTTGGCAATTCATTGAATACTGCAATTGCACGTCTAGAAGCCTCATGCTCAAACCAATGTGTAGTGCAGTACTCATCAAGCTTCGCCCGGACAATAGTGTTTTTAAACGCATTGAGGATATTTCTAAACGAAGCACCATTTTTATCAAAATCATGCCCCATATATCCAGACAAAATATTGGCTGAAAACTTAGCTTTTATGACTTCGGCATCTGCTGATTTACTAACACCTATGTCATCTATATTAAGAATGCCCGTCAATTCTTTGGTTTTAGCATAAGAATCATCTACTATAGATTGTTCTTCTGCCTCAAATTTTCCATCAACAACATTCATTGATGAGGTTTGAAAATAATCATCATTGATTTGAGCGTAGTATTTTTTACCAAGCTTTAAAGCGTTATTAAGATATGTCGAAGAACCTCCCAACATCTCTGTACTAGCTTTTGCCCCTTTTTCGAACATCGACTTCATCGTGCCGTCATTTAGACTTTGACCAGTAAGAGTCTCAACATCACCACCATTTGATCCGATAACGAATTTACCTACGCTCGCTGGGTATCCTTTCAATGCCCTATCGCTCATAGAGTAATCAGCCGTCTTTCTCATTGGATAGTTGTGAACTTCATTTACCAAGTTAACGATATTTTTGATATTTGTAGTAACATCAATATTGACACTATCTACCCAAGAGTTTTCTTCTTTCGAAATTTCCAATCCGCTTTCAGCGATTATTTTTAGCATCCCTTCTTTGGTATAGCCAGCTTCACCAAGAGCAATACGATTATTTGCGAAAAGAGCATCTTTTGTCCTTACATCTTCCGTAGCAATGTCGTTAATACGTTCTATGTTTGCAGAAAAAACCATTTTCTCTTCGGGTCTGATTACGTTGTAATCATCGACCTTCGAAAGCATGCCCAAAGCGTTTGCAAGCAATTCTTTGTTGGAAAACATAATAGATACTGTGGCAAACAGCAGTGCAAACATGCTAAGTGTCCAGGGCGAGACTATTAACATGACTATGGAGACGATACGGGTAGTGTTATTCTTCAACGATGCTTGAATGCTTTGGCTTTGATACCAGTCAACCAAAAACCTATACACAATATAACCAGTTAAAGCGCCAACAATGATTATTATCATGTTCCACATATAAGACGTAAACGCATCAAGCACTGGGTTTGGTGTGGAAAAATGATCTTCACTCATACCGCCGCTTTTAAGAATCGGCTTAATAGTAGATAGGGCAGTAGAATTCCCACCTTCAAGAGAATAAATAACGCTTAAGGCTTGGTCTTCATTACAGCTAAATATTCCAGGTGTGATTTGTGAGGCAAGCCCTTTAGATTGAGGGGTTGCCGTTTTCATCACTTCACAAAGGTTTGAATATTCGAAAGCATGTGATTGGGAGCCAACCAGCATGAGGAAAAGCATTGCCAGGATTTTGAATTGACGCATTAGGTTTTGGATTTGTTTTCTTAATTATACCATTTCGGACTCTTGAGTTAGCTGTTAGGCATATTCTTTGTTTTCATTCATAAAAAAAGGCCGCACATGCAGCCCATTAATTCCATCGCTAATCACTTAGCAGTTATGCTTACAATCTGCCCGTATGCCTCTGCCTGGACACCATTGAGCTTGGCCGACCACAAGCACACAGGAACGCCTAAAACGATCAAGCTGACCCATACGGGCAATCCTGCGAACCCGACAGCAGCGACAAGCAGTGACGGGGCAAGGAAGCACACTGCGGCATCCTTGATGACCAATTTCCTTTCGTTGATGTACTCACCAGGGGAAAGAATATCGCCTGCTAGGATCTCGCCAGCTTGCTTCAGAGCGCCCTTGAATCCGCCTGTATACGAAACATCCTTGATTGCGCATTTAGCTCTGAGAGCAGCCAAGGAGAACGTACCAAGCAAGCACATCAGGAACGTCATCGTGAAGATGTAGAAAAGGAAGCTTGGATTCAAGGGTTCTTTTATGAAGAAAGAGATATTGGACTTGATAACGAATCCTCCTAGGAACGCTAGAGGGAGGATGCGTACAAGGTTCATGCCCACACCCTCAAGGAGATTCCTTTTTACGTGCAGTAGACTTTTGATTTCTGAATCGGTTGGTTGATTATTCATTTGTAGTAAAGTTTGTTCATGCTCCAATTATACCATTTCACAAAAACAAAACCGCCAGTTAAGGCGGCTTTATTATTTCTTAAATTTATTAGGATTGACGGCCATTCCTAAAGCTTAAAAACAACATCGGAACATACACCACTACCAAACCAAGGATGCAGAATATTGACGCCGGGTAAATAAGTATATCCAAAAACCCAGTAAGGTTTTGAAGCGTATATTTAAAAGCAGCAACCATAGCACTCGATACGAAAACCATTCTTTCCGTTGCTCCATCAAACAAGGCGTTGGTCGTGAGCAATGCGACGAAAACAGATAAAATTGACAACTGTAAGATTTGTTTTTTTGAAATTTTCATAATTAGTAAAGTTTGTTTTATAAGCGAATTATACCACACCGAAAATCCAAACTTGACGTTAAGGAGACAATTTTTCTAAATTAATTATTTAAGCCGTTTTCAATCTCTCTTAACTTACTAAAGTATTTATCCACTATTTTAAACTCATGAGAATTAGGCACAGTTTTACCTTGCGATTCGTGCAGCTCAACAAAAAACATTTTGATCATTTCCTTATAGGTGCGGGAGTCTTTTAGCTCGTTAACTTTCAGCTTCGAACTGAATAGAATATTAAGCTTTTGCCAAGCCTCTAAGAACATTCGATTGCCTGCTATATCCTTGGCCTGATCAATCCAAAAATGAAGCCTAGCCAGCTCATCAATCATCTTAATTTTTTTGATTGGAACAAGCCCATGCTTTGCAGCATAGCGCCCTTCAAAATTCTGGATCAGTGCTTTGCGCAACTCAGAGCTTTCGGCAAGATTATCAATGCTTGGAACTGGTGTATTACCAGTAAAGGAAAGGAACGCATTCAGTATAGTAGTAACGCGAATCACATACTCATTTAAAGAATAAATATTAATGCCAAAATTGTATCCTTCAAGCTCCATATCGCCGTCATATTCATCACTAACATGAAGGAAACTCAGAGCGTTAGGCATCATGATCAAATGCCTTACCAAATTGTCTGCCTCAATAGGAAGCCACTGTGACTTTTGAAGCATACCTTTAAGCAGAATGTAACTCGAATGCATATCTGATAAGTCACCAACCTTTGCCAACTCTCCGCTCACAATCTCAACCGTAAATAAGCATTGGTGCGGGGAGTTTTTAGGAAAGATATTGTGGTAAAGGTTGTCATGATTCTTGAATTTTATCTTACCGTCTAGACTCTCTTCAATTTCCTTCAACCGTTCAAAAAACAGCTTGCGATGGTTCACATACTGTTCGAAGGTCACGGCTTGAATTTGCTTTGCAGTGACCTTCTGCTGCTCTTTAAATTGAGCATTTAGAAACAACAGTGTAGCTATGGTTGCGGTGCTTCCAAACAGAGTGAATACCCCGGCAAGCATAGAGCCAAAACTACTCCAAGCAGTGTGGTCATGGGAGCGAGGCCCGAGGCTAACGCCATAGGTAATAAAGACAACCAAAATAAACAAAAGGCCAAGACCTATGACCACTGAAATCCATGGGTACTCGCAAATGCTTCCCCACCATTTTTTTAACGTTGCCATACTTATTTCTTCATCAGTAAATAAAGAATAAACGGCGTTGCCACCGCAACAAATAGAGAGAAATATGCCAATCCTTTAAGCTGCGAGCGGGTGGCTTTTTTATTGTTTGTTTGTATATATAAAAAATTTATAGCAGCCCAATATGATAGACCACCAAAAAACCACCATGCTAATTGAGGATGGGGCGTTTCTGAAAAGTATTGACTGCCAACAAAAAAACCTAAAGCACCGTAGGCAATATCAGAGGCTATATTCGAAACAAACAATACAACTCTAATAATCAACTTCAAAAGTTTTTCATTAGTAATTAATCTGACTATGGTGGCGAATAATACACAGCAAGCACTGCCTACCGCTCCATAACGAAGATTAACCAGACTTTTATTCTCATCAACAAATTCTATAGCATTTAGCTTTGTAAAAATAGCGGCTATGATGAGAGTCAAAACGAAGGGATAGATAGAAACCTTAACGTTATCTAAATACCAAATTCTGGCGTTGTCTATCTTCACTGGGAGCCATTCTTTCCTCTTGCATTGACAGATTGGTGCGTTCATTAACGATCCTTGTTATCACGTAGATAGAGGCAGAGAGTTTACCCAATGTGATGGCAGACAGACAGCACATCTCTCATCGCCTGGAGCAGAGCCAACCACACTTCCCACCAGCCGATCTAGGGCCACACAGCGTCACCCAGTCCTACCTCTAAATAGGAGCTGACGGAAAGCTCTTACCGCTTCTGTATGACGTACACGAACCATCCTGACACAGCCGATTCCGGCCACGGCCAACAGACCAAGTAGGGATGCTGATTCCGGCTGCGCAGCGGTCGGGTGCCTCACTCACTCCCCTCCCCCATTTGCATGACCATCAAAGCGAGGATTCAACGGGAATCTACCCGTCCTCTGGTATGTATTGGATATTCAATAAAGCTATTTTTAGGCATTTTTTAGAGCAGGCAAGGTCAGGTTGTTAATGGACAAGTCCATTTCAACAATCTATCGCGCTCCGCTTGTTTGGATACCGCATTTTATAAAGCTTTCAGTGAATCAGTGTTATCGAAAAGCAGGTTTGAATCATTAAAAAAGTGAAAGCACCAAAATGGTATCTAATAGAAAATTGAGCGCTACCAAAATGCTATAATCTGAGAACAACAACCTGATAACACGATGATATACAAACACCTGAAAACCTATTTCCGGTTTCTCAAGATAGCTAGAAAAATTAAGCAGGGAGAAATTTACAAAATTCTCCTAGACCATAGAAACTCTATAGAAGACAGCATGCGTTTATGCTTAAAGGAAATCGAGCGTACACAACCCACGAAATTCAGGAAAGCTCTGTTCAAATCAGTGCGAAGCAAGGCAGAAGATTACACTCCACAGGCAATGAATTTAGCGAGACTGAACACCTCAAAAATAGAAATCGACAACGCTATTTATGAGTACAAACAAATCTATCTTTCGAACAAGGTTAAGCAAAGGGCACTGACCTACGGGAACGACTTTACAGAATTTCTAAAGCTGAATTTCAGCTTCACAACAATCATGCTCATTCTCGCATACACAGCCCATCAGAATTTAGACAAGCTGATTATATTTATCATAGCCAGTGCTATTGTAATATACCTTTTCCAAATGAAATCCAATCGAACAATTTGCGAAATAAAAAATGTTATAATAGGTACAAACAAACAACATTAAAAATGAATATTTCCGAAAAGATTTCAGACCTAAAAGTAAAGATTAAAACTAAGCAGACTGCTTTTGACAGGTTAGCTGCTGAGATTAAAAAATTCGAAGATCAAGAAAATACTATTCGATCTAAACGAGACAAAGCCAACGAAATCTTAAACAAGGTATCGGCCAGCGACAGCGCGAAATCTACCGCAAGAAAAACCTACAATGACTTAACTAAATCTATTGAAAAGAATGAGGCTTCAAAAAAGTCAAAGCTCGATGCCAGAAGTAGAATATCGTCAGAAATTGCCGAGATGGAATATTCAATATTAGTAATTGAGGCTTTAGATTTTGTAGAAGAAATGAAGAACCTTACCAACATCAGAGACACTGCCAAATTAAAAGAAGCTTTCAAAACAAAACTTCAACCTCAAAACAATAATTACCCTCATCAGCAGTGAGGGTTGATATATGAAAACGTATCTTAGATTTAGGTGTTCAGAACGCTTCAAGTCAGACCTACAGAACCTAGTCTTTGCGTGTGGTTACACACGCCTTCCAGAGGTGGTGAATGAGATTGAGGTTGTCGCCAAGTATCGTAAAGGCGTGAGCCTTTTCCTGACCAATCTTCATAGGGATAGAGACATTTACATTCCCTTGAAGGATCAGAAAAGCGTTGCCGCACTCAAGGACACGTTCAACAGGAATCAGAGCAACATCCAGCAGCTTTTCAACCTCTGCGCAGGCCAGCAGTACATCTCAAAGCAAGGCAAGACGGTCAAGCTTCCTAACGTGCTTACGATGCTTCTGAAGCATCACGTCAAGGTGAACCAGCTCAGTGAAAAATTCACCTATGTACACGTCGAATACGTCGAACAAAACACAGGTGTCGAGGCCGTAGCCAAACGCAAATTCTTACGCAGTGCCCAGCTTTACACGGAGAGCGAAACGCGCCTATCTGCGCTTCTGGAGGACGAACCATACTGGTTTTTCAAGCAGGACGATGATCCGTTTACGCAGATCGTGAGGGCAATCGAAGAAGCCAAGATATACAAGATTGGGGTCAGCTCCAAGCACCCGTTCTTCGTTGAAAGAAAGCGCATTTACGACCTTCTGAATCGACGTGTCAGGGATGTGAACGAGCTTGTGAAAATCGGTAAGGACTACAAAGAGCTACTTGTGCGTTCAATGCTTGAAGTTTCTAAAGCGTTGGAGCTTTTACACATGAAATATAGGAATAATAAAACGATAAGAATACGAGAATAAAAATGATAATTGCAGCACCACTTAAACTTAAATTCGCAAGCATTACATCAAACGCAAAAATTGAATACGTTGAATCCTCTGATCCTGAAATCAGAGGGAAGGTCAGGATCAAAGGAGCAGTTGCATACCTGTACCTCCCGAAAATAAACGATAACGGAATGGACACTCACGTAGGAGCCCAATACGCAGAAACTAATCTGGACGTACAGTTAGATTCACCATACAAAATGAAGAAGCTTGGCCTCTTTAAAAACGACCTTGATGAAAAGAAATACACGTTAAAATTCGCATCTACTTGTGCACATGAATTTATGCAGCATTCTAACCAAGGTAAAAAATCTTCGTCAAAAGCGTCTGATGCATTCTCGTTTATTGTTTCTTGTACAGACAATGAGCTTTCTAGCTTAAAGACTGACGAAGAAAAAGCAAAATTCCTTATCAATTCCGCCAAAGAAACTTTACTTGAGCTGTCTAATTCCAAAACGGATATTGCATTCAAATACATGATTGTTCCTCACCTTAAAGACGGGAATCCACACGTACACGTCCTAATGTCTACTCGTAGACTGGATGGGTATAGACCTAGCTTTTTCCGTGGCAAAAAACACAGCGGTATAATCAAGAAAATGAGAGACGTAAAATTCCGTCTCGAAGAAAAATATCCTTTCCTTTTACAGATGGAGCATGAGGACAGAGCCAAAACGATTGACGTGTTGACCAACCCAAACACCGGGGAGGTTTTCGGTAAGCACGTTGAGCTGCTTAATCGAATTGAGTCAATCACTTCTCAATTCAGTGGTCAGAATTTTTCTTACCCGCAATTCACACAAGCCCTTCAGGACAGTGGTTTTGAGTTTGTGGATGATTATCTTAAAGGGAAACAGCACATCAAGATCAAACACAAGGATTATAGCGATGACTTCCTTTCTATAGACACCCTCCCCCATCAAACGAAGGGTGTGCTTGAGTTGCATGCAGCATACAAATACAAGGCTAATCAGACAAAAACAGACGTGTCCCTAATTGTTTCGAAAGCAGTGGCCTTGGTCAACGCTTCCGACATGAGCAATGGGTTTGAAGAGCTGAACAAAAAACTGTACCAGGAGCTGGGCGCACGGCTGGTGCCAAACATCAGCAAAAACAAAAGTGGCGAACGTAAAGTCAGCGGCTGGTCCATCTACCTGGACGAATTCGACTTCAAAATCTCTGCCAAAAAATCCGGGGTCATCATCGATAACAAGCTGAAAATCGACATGGATGAGGTCGAATCAATCAACAGTCTTTACCAAATGGTCAAGAAACAGAACATTCAAAAGCAGGTCACAGAAGCCATTGCGAACGGCTCAATCACCATCGCTGATGGCAGAAAGAAGAAGATCAAATTCAGGTTCATAGACAACACTGAAACCCTCCAGGACTTCATCACAAGGTTCAACGAGAACAGTAGATACGGCCCATCCATCACCAAGCAGATGATCGTGGGGAACACCGTTGTGTCGAAATTCAACCAAAGAGACGTATGCACAATCGTTGGGAATGCCGTAGAGACTTACCAGACTGACCTGAATTCAGCTCTCATCACTATGAGTATCCACGTTGCCAAAGGCCACACCAAGATCCGCTGCACAGGGGAGCCGAACCCGAGGACGCAAGCGAATCTCTACCTTGCATCACGTATCTGCGGGACAACGCTTCTGGACTACACGCCTTCTCCAGAGCTTGTCAGAGAAGCAGATGCAATGATGGACAAAGAGTACAAGAAGCTCGTGATATCTAACCGTCAGAGAATCAAAGACGCGGTAGCCATAAGAGCTACTGACCCAACAGGCAAATCGAAGAAGGTGTTCATCCAGACGAACAACAGAATGGATCGTGAGGTTGATGCCCGACCGAAGCTATATGGCTTCCTCTATGGCATACACAAGGGGATACCCTTCCAGGACTTCACCTACGTCCAACATCTGAACGATCTGCCGAAGGCATTGAAGAAGCGCGTTATTGACGACCTTCGCAAGGATGAGCAGCTTTCGGCCAACGAGCTGGACAGCATCCTTATACGAGCTGGGATAACACTAGAAGACGCCCTACCGTCAAAACCACCTGCGAAGGCGCCGGCACTTGCTGCGCAAGATCAGAAGCCAGGGATTGTCACGCCTCCAGCAGCATCAGAGCAGGACAAGCCAGTTCAGCCAGGATCTGCAGGTACGGGTAAGCCAACAGATCCTAGACGCCATTCGGTACAGCCCGGCAAGATGTAATCCCCACCACAATGACAATGGCCGTAAAGCCCAAGTCAGACAGCGATCATCCTGCGGTATCGCTGTTCTAGGGCTTGCTTACCACCCTCCATGATTTCGCATACCTCACGCCTAACGTCTGGCTCTTGAAGGCCGCCTGATGCAGCCACCTCAATACTACCTTTGTCTTGGAGAGCTACAACGAATTCAGAGTCACCGTTGACGACAATATTGGGATTATGAGTGACTACTATCACTTGCCTTCTCGACTTATTTTCCTGCAGCTTTGAGACAATCAACGAGGAAATTAAGCCGTTATCAAGGTCGTCTTCAGGCTGATCCAAAATCAGAGGCTCATTCCCATAGGACAATAGGAAGGAGAGTACCGTAGCCGCTTTCTGACCAGCAGATCCCTGAGAAATATCTTTCAGTCTTTTCCCATCGTTAAATTTAACAACGAGTCGATCATCTGGAAACCACAGGTTAAGTCTGTCAAAAATTTGCGGTTGCAATTGGCTCAACAAATCTGAAAACCGTTTACCGATGGGCATGCCCATGATTTGACCCGTTCCATACTTAAACAATTGGCTTTTAAAATCATGAACACAGGTAAAATTCTGAGTGAGATCGTTTGGCACTGCTGGGTTATTATTATGTTCAGCAATTAGAGCTAACCAAAGGAAATACAAGAATCCTGTCTGTTTTTCCTTATCAAGTATGTCACTAGCAAAAGCACCATCAGGACGACCAATGACTTCCCGGAAAGATTCTTCCATATCATCTATATTACACAAAGGCTCTATAGACAAACTAATAGAGGGGTTATTCGATAAATGCTGACGAACGAAATCTCTGCGCCTATTCGTAAGTGATTTTCTCAACTCGATTAAATCGGCATAAATCAAATTAATTTCAGCCGCCATTAAGCGCTCTTGTGATTCAAAATCTTCTATCTCGGCAAGCTTCTTTTCAATGCCATTTTTGGTTTCAACGAGCTGTTGATATTGATCGGGATTATCCACCCCATTCTGAGTGAGGGTTGCGACAAGAGATGCATATTGGCTAAACGATGAATCTTGCTGCTTACCAAAAGCACTTGTTGCCTGCCATTGACTGAATTCATCAAGACTACTATTCAAGCCAGCAATAAGGGCATTAATCTGGCTTTTAATTTGCAAATAAGCCTGATTCATTGCACCAACACGTTGAAGCACCTCAACATCAATTTCGTTCGTAGCCGCAAAAACTGTACTATTGAATTTAAGCTGATCAGCAGTACGCATTTGCTCTGACAGCTTTTCTCCCAAATTTGAATATGACTCTTTGAAATCTACAATGGCTGTATGTTTTTTCATTGCATCATTAAAATCGGACAATACCTGGGCATGTCCTGATGACTCGATAACATTAATCTTCTGAATTACATCTGATAGCTGACCTTCAAGAACATTCTTGTTAGCCATCTGACCTTGGAGAACCCTTCTCTGTCCGCAGAGAGATAAGAATTTATTTTCTTTCTCTGTCCAAGCCATTTTCCAACCGAACAAATCAACAACGTCAGTTTCGTCAATGATTCTTATCAAAGCACTCGGATTTCTTGCTATATCATATATTTGCTTTTGGCTAAATATTTTTACCGGAAACCTGCTTCGCGCATCACCATGTTCTGCTTTCCACTCCTGACCATCCCACTTGAATATAGCCACGTTAGGAACGTTGGAAACCCATTTCAGAAGGTAATAAGCACCCTCTTTCTGAATAACACAACTGATACAGGTTTCATCGAGCAGAACACCATCGGCATCACGATCTGCTGACTTTTGTGCAAAGCGTGTAAAGGTTTCTTTAACCTCATTACGGCCAGGTATATCTAGTAAATCTTTATCCCGACCTAATGCAAGTCTGATGAATTCTAGGATAGATGACTTTCCGCTACCACGCCCGCCGATGATAGAATTGAGCCAAGGGTTAAAGACAATTTCTAATGGTTTACCTCTACCACAATATTTTGCTTTATCAATAGATATAGAATGAATCACATTACTTGAAACAGCATTTGGATTGCCTGTAACCGTGTTTGATCGTTTGATTGAGGAAGCACCATCAACCAACGCCAACCTTACACCATCAATAGTAGGGCTAGACATCTTGACCCAGGTATAGGCTCTACCCACCTCATCTGGACGGTGCGCGTCAGATCCTATGACCTCGGCCAAACCCAACTCCAGGGCTTTGTACCGCCTTAAACATTCATCATGTTCTGGACCACGCCCGCCTTCTGGAAAAATGACTTCTACAGCAGAAGACTTATGGCAGATCTGCTTGATGGTATGGCTTGACTGAATTTGACACATTCCAGCCTTCATATCGATATGAGCTGGAATTGCAATACCACCTAATTTGGTGATTTCATCGACAATATTTTCAGCGCTTTCACCAGCCACTGCATCACTATTGCCGTACTCGCCTCTGAATTTCGCGGCTCCAACAGCAGCCATGACAATTTCAGATGATTTTGAAGGGTCGAAAATAGCAAGAATATGGATATTACCGTTGGCTGTAATTTCCACACCAGGAAAGACATGAATAATCTTTCCCTCTTCCCTCATTACTGCTGCTTCTACTTGAAGACGGTCAACCCAAGAAGCCGTGTTGTGATCCGTAACCGCTACACACTCTATCCCCTGATCGACAAACGATGATAACCACTCCCTCGGCGTCACGGTGTTGCGAAGATGAGGCTCATGGCGCCCATAGTCCATCGAGGCTGGCGTATGCGTATGAAAGTCGAGTTTCCACCATCTTGCTCCTACCTGAACCATCAACCTTCATCCTTATGCACGCCAAACGGGTACTGCCTCCTAGGTTCAGGTTGCAGCCATGAGAGCTATGAGCTTACCCGTAATGGCGAAAGCCTACTATCAGCCTAACGGATGCCCTTCAGGGACTGCTTGAGGTGACGGCCTTAAGGTAGAGGCAGATGGCTCGTGAGTGCGCAGATTCTCTTAACGGACCTACCGTAAAGGACAGCGACACCTATGCGCCGGCACTTGCTCCGCAAGGTCAGAGCCATCCCTGGCTATGCATTCAGTTCCAACGGTCACAAGGCTGGAAAAGCCGGATCAGCCAGATTTTTTAGCATCTGGTAAGCATAGAACCCCTATACGACCGTCTAGTAAACCGAGGAAGGCATAATGGACTCTTCACCCTTTCCAGCACTGCCAGGCTCTTTCGGTTTCTGTCATGATCATCGTCAATGGAGGCTCCCAAGGATCGAAGCAGTTGGGGAGCCTGACGTACCTAAAGGATTAACATGTTCCGCAAAGCTCACATCATTACCTTCCCCGCCCTAATCGCGACGGCGCTTTTACTGACCGGCTGCCCGCCATCACCTGAATTTACGCAGTGGAAACGCCCTTCTACCTCTGTTGAGGGTGTCAAAGCCGCAATGACAGAATGTGGCGACCCGGTAGGCACTTCGATAACGGATTTGCCAATCAACGAACAGGTGCTGCAATTCCAGTGTATGAAGCGTAATGGCTTCATTCGCAAAGACGGTTTTGAATACTGTGAAGTAATGAAAGACATGCCCGCCTGCGTCGAGGAAAGGCAGGGACATCCTCTAAGCCTGTCCCAGCTCGAGGCTTTGCCATTTGTGGAGGACGAAGCATTTCACCCTATCAAGCCGAATTCTGGCAGGGATGAACGCATGCAAGTCACCTGGCGTAAGGCGGGAGCATCACCGCATTTTTCAGTCCAGATAGCAAATGATAGTGAAGCCCTACCTGTAATGTATGCATGCGGTTATGCCAAACCACTGGGAGCAAATCTGGACGTTGCAAGCATTGGAGATACAGCCAAAGCGCAACGCTGCATGATTGATCACGGCTTTGAGCCAAAGCATAAATCAACACTAGTTTGCCTGATCTATCCACAAGTGACTGGTTGTTCGTCAACGAATCTTGATCGTTATTTTAGAAAGTAAATAATTAACACTCGTAACTACTAGCCAATTTAATGATTAGGCGAATGTAAATAATGTTCAACAAAAAACAAATAGCAAGTCCTTCTTCCACAGGCGACCGGGGAGGTGCATTCGAGCGAAGAGTACAAGCCTCAAGATTGCTAGCAATGTGCCTGGGGCTTCCTTGCGCTGGTGTGCCGACTGGATATTCAATCCAAAAATTGCAGTTTCAGGGACGAGTACTGGGGCATAATACAGACGACCTTATTATTACTTCCGTATGCGCGAGAACTGGCGAAAATGCCGTAGTGCGAATGCAGATGAAGCGTACTCTGACACCTAGCTCAAATGATTTTAAAGAAGCAGTTGGACTGGCTTGGCTTGATTTCGTCGACCCTTCCTTTAATAAAAATTTCGATCAAATACAAATTGTTTTCGATTCCTCAAGCCTGGGTCAGATGAAAGGGGCACAACAAATTGTTGCATTCGCCCGTTCAACATTGACTCATGATGTATGGAAAACCAAAGTCAACACCAAAGATTTTAGTAACGAAAAGAATAGAAAAGCATACGACGCCATGGAAAGCGCCGTTAAAATTTATGATTTAGATGCATTCAGCGATGATAGATTTCACGAATTCGTTAAGTCAATAGAGTTTCTTGGAGAAAGCTTAGATTCCGATAATGATGCAGGTACTAACACCCAAAAACAATTGATTTCACAGCAATTACCTAGCCTCGACAAAAACATGGTTTGGGCACGGCTAGTCTTGGTATGCGTTGAGCTAAATGGAGTCGCTGGGGAAGTTTCTCTGAGTAACCTCAACGCGTTTATGCCAGAGCTGGTTGACGACTTTGGCATTGCACGACTCCTGTTGAGGGCAATGGGCACTTCAACTGAAAGCGGGCTCCTAGAGATTAAACAGCATGAGTTTTATGAAAAGCTTCAAAAAAAGTTATTACTAATAGGCTCGCCTGTAATGCCTACTGTAAATCCTAACTCAACTAAAGATAAATCTGAATTTGCCAGTCAAAAGCTTTCTCTTGCGATTAGTGAAGCTAGTAAGAATCAAGCCCTGACTGAGCAAGATGGAGTTTCCTCTACCATCCACGCGACAAATAAGGGTGCATCGACTATTAAGCAATTTACAAATGATTCGATAGGGGAGATCCTAGACTCCTGGTTTCCAGATTATGAGCATATTGCAAACACAAACATAAGATTTAGAATACAAGAGCTTCAGTGTGAATTATTCGCAGCGAATATACAAACAGGTGAACTGTCAGAAGAAAGGTTCGAAACAACAGCCTATGCTGAAATATTAGTATCTACAGGAGAAGCCCCTTTTTTGGAAAGGAAGCACAAACTCTGGGTATCTGGGCAGGGGCATGATGAACTAGAAGTTACATGGCAGTTTTCGTTTAACATGTCTAAACAAAAAGATTACTTCGCGAGATCCAAACATTTCTCTTCCTCATTTTTTGCGAGTAATTATTTTCGCGAGAAGCTTAATGCTTATGAGAAGGTGCTGGATAAAATCTTGGCTGGCTGGAAACCCGTTGTCCGTCTTGGCATGTTAGGAAAAAAAGAAGAACGATTCCATAATGATTTAGGTCTGATTTCAAATATCCCCCGGAATGATGAACTCTTAGAAATGTCTCGACGAATTAAAGTAATAAATCTCATTTTAAATCTCGCCGAGAAGAATGGTATCCATCTCCGATTTTCCGACGCGGCCTTTGATAAAATGTTGACAGAAGAACTAATTGTGACTGCTGTTCAGGATTTAGTAAACGCCTGTACGCCTCGCCTACCGAATCCTTATCGATCAGTCGCTTATGTACGAGGGGAAGATTGGGAAATCTGCATGATAGTGAAAAACTTTTTCATAGGATTTCAGAAGCTTAAGATAATAAAACCAAGCGTGAGATTTTGACCTTGTGGAAGGTGGTGAGAACAGAAGCCCCGGAGGTATGGCGAATTCGGGGCTTCGCCTTAATCAGTGTTCAAATCCCCGGTCTCATTCAAGCCATCGATCCATCAAATAGCCAGGATGCGTTCAGTAACACTGCCATCCATAGCACGCAACGTGCCCGTTCTTCCTCACTAGCTTCGTAGCGACAAACGCAATTGATCAGGGTGGATTCTTGAGATCCTCATTCTCCCTTGGTCATACTCACCAGGAACTGGAATCTACGGATAGCACCATGCCCCTCACGAAGCCCAAACAAGCATTGCGCGACGATCTTAAAGAAGCAGCAGCCACCCTCAAGTGGGCTGGCGTTGATCTGGTCGCAGTAGCTGACCGTATGAAGGCAACTGGCGATGAGCAAGCAGCAAGCGAGCTGCTGGAGATAGCTCGCTCATTCCAAGAGGTTGAAGACAAGTTAGAAGGTGATCCAGAGAGGGTGAAGGCTGGCTTATAAAACACTGACCAGGAACACTCTAGGGCTTCGGCGCCTTACGAGCTTTCCCTACCAACGCAACCAGCCTCCGAAGCTCATCAGCATCAGCGTTGTGGATAACTTCAAAGAGAAAAGCCCTCTGCTCAATCTCCCCATCCAGATCCGCAAAAAAATCTTTGACCGGCACACCTAGAATTTCAGCAAATTTGTACACAGCCTCCACGGTTGGGACGTACTCGCCCGTTTCAAATCGACTGATAGTCTTGGGGTCGAATCCTGACCGATTGGCTAGCTCCGCTTGTGTGATTCCCTTCGCAACCCGAAATTTCTTTATCGCTTTAGCAAGGACCACAGTTTTTCAGCCTGTTCGTATTTCAAACAAGCACTTCACAGTAAAAATCCCTATCTACAAACGCTCTGTGCCATCGGATTTTTTGCTAAGAATACGATGGCTGGCGTAGAATCCGCTTCAGGTATCAGACGGCCACCACGCCGTCTGTCAGGGGCTCTACGAGTAACCAGGTCGAGGATTCAGGGAATGGCAGATCGAGACGAGAACGATAAATGGCTGTCGTATGACGGACAGAAGCATGACACCCATTTTCAGGCCAACGAGCGTGATAAAGCCCATGGCCGGGAAATGCGTGAGACGTTTCAGAAGGAAGTGAACCTTAAAGGTAATCTTCTGCAAGTCATCTACCTGATTCCATGTGTTTTGATTTTCGCTGGTGCACAGCACATCCAAAGTGGACTTGGCTATTTCATGCTTATACCCCTTGGCTGGGGCATGTACGCTCTCACCAAATTCGTCAACAAATTTACCCAAGAACAAAGGGATCGAGCGTTCATGTGGACACTCATCATCATCGCAGTCGTTTCAATAACGATGATGGTAAAAGGAATCGTGAAATGAAAATCGCTGACCTAATGCTTTCGGCTTTAATTTTCTCCACTGCGACCCTTGTTCATGCTGCCCCTAGCTTTTCGAAGAATGAAAGCTACAAAGACAATCAGGTCAGCGCAGACATACAAGGCTTCGGGAATCAGATTTTAGATCAAGCAGGCAAATCTAAGTATCTCAAATTTGATCTGCAAGGCACAGAATATGCCTACGTCATTGAACGCATGGGTTCAAATTATGTGCAATACACGGGAAATGCTAAAGACCTAAATGGTGTCATTTTTATTAATGTGAGAGCTTTCAAAGACGGTTTTGAGCTTCCAAAACAGGTCAGTACTTTTACACCTAGCAAATATAATAATGCGATCCGCATAGTAAAAATGGACCGTAACGACGAGCGCCCATATGAGTTTGATCTTGGAATGGATGACGAAAAAGAATTGTTCCTGATTGAGAGCCCAACCTCAACAACCAAGCTCGAACAGGTCGAAACAATCAAGAAGCACGTTTCAAGAAAAGACAAAAAAAGCCCTTACGCTTTCTAAATGGAATTCATACCATGTTCAAAACAATCGGCGGTTTTGTATTTACAGCTTTGCTATTTTCAACAACTACACTCGTACAAGCTGACACAAGCTTTTCGAAAAACGATAGCTACAATGAAAACCAAGTCAGCGCGGATATTCAGGGCTTTGGTAACAAAGTCATCGATCAGGTTGGCAAGTCGAAATATGTGAAATTCGACCAGCAAGAAACCGAATACGCCTACACGATCACTAGGTATGCAGAGGGAGACATCAAATACACTGGCAACCCCGCCGACATGAAAGGTGTACGGTTTATAAAAGTACAATTTTTCAAAGATGGAACACCGGGGCATACTCAAGTGAGTACATTCACACCCAGCAAATACAATAATGCTATTAAAATCGTCAAGATGGACCGCGATGATGAAAGACCTTACGAATTTGATCTAGGAATGGATTCAGACAACAAGCTTTATATAATAAATCAAAATGGAAGCACAACACCGCTACAACAGGTCAATGAAATCAAACGTAATATTCCGTTAACGGAAAGCCAAAAGAAATTCATTTGGTAAAATAGTAAAAAAGGCAGTAGGATAAACCTACTGCCTTTAAAATTCATCAAGCTTCCGCCTTATCCACCTATGATTTTCAACCTTATAATCCTCTTCTCACCAGGGGTTAAATTCATTTCAGCCAGTTCACCAACTGCATGAAGATAAGCATCTTTCGTTGTAGGCAGTTTTTGATCAAATTCTTCTTCAAAATCATGAAAGAACAAATTAGCTAATCTGTCAGCTTCAATAACTAAATCATAGCGAGCCAATTCTTCTGCTAACCGTATTCTTTTTGATTCTTGATTGTGAAGCCTCACACCCTCCACATAGTCATTGTTTTTCTTGTCTTCTAGCTCAAGCACAATCGTTTCATATGCATTCATTTTTAGTAAAGTTTGTTGTTAAGCGAATTATAGCATTTCACTTTAATCAAATTCACCATTAAGCAAAAATAAAAAAACAGACTCAAAGGTCTGTATTTATAGGTTTCCAATTCTCTATAAAATCTTTATGTTTTTTCCGTTCAAGCAGAATATTCAGCTCATAGCTCAAACATTCGTCAATCTCATCATCTGATTTTTTTTGTTTAATCGGCTCTACATCATCATCGTAATAGTTAAATGGCTTCTGTTTTCCTATTTTCATTTAACAGCCTCATTACCGATAAGCTCGAGACTTAAATCATGCAGCGCAGAGACTGCTGACTCGCTGAACGTAATGACTATAGGCGTTCTGAAATTCATGACCTTTATTTTAGTGATTTTCTGCATCTTCTTGGTGAAGCGTAAAAACTTATCACCCTTGATTCTGGCTTTCACCAGGATCGACAGTCTCTTTAGCTGATCACCTTCGACCTCAAGACTAAAAGCATTTAACTTATTCACATCCTCAATCGTTATTTCATTCATATATGGCTTGTTTGTTTGTATCCATTATAGCATATTCAAAATGGTATAATTTGAGAAACAAACCTTCTTAAACAATGAAAACAATAAAAAGATGGCTAATGATTCTTTTAGCAATCGTCGCCATTTCAATTACAACAATCCCCAATAGCTTTGCAGAGCCAATAACAGGCCAAACAGCATCAGATCGAACAAGCAGCTTTGTGGGAACAGATGACAATGACGATGACTATGACGCAGTGATGGATAATTCCAACGAGGACGAATATCAATATCTAATTTCAATAATTATCTGGCTAACAAAAACAATCAGTGTATTTGGAGGACTAATATTTATAGTCATAGCCTTTAAAAATATGGTTCTTTACACTGAAGTAGGCGCACAGGGCAAACACGAAGTTAAGAACAAGATGATTTTCGGTTTGATCATTGGTGTTTTAATGCTCAACATCACTTCTACCGTGGATTCTGTCGTTAAAACCTTCAACTCAGAATCTAAAGGGGCTTGCTATATAACCAATGAAGATGCATTTGAAGATTGGAAAATCGGTAAAAATAAGGATATGTGCTGGAGTGTTGCAAGCAGTCAAATATCAGGTCCAACCTTTGATAAGGTGAAATCAATGATTGATTCGCAACATTCAGGAGAGCTAGAAGGGAATCTTAAAAACATAATATCTGGTTTACAGATGGTGGGCTTTCTATTTTTCGTGAATGCTTTATTTGCCCTTCATAAAATTTCCACGGGTTCAGGACAACGTAGTTTCATAGGCGTTATGGGACAGCTCTGCGCTTCTACATTAATAGTCGATTTAGTTCACACCATCGTCATAGTACAAGGGACTATGACCAAGCTAGGGCTTCAGGTATAAAAATAGCCCCATACGGGGCCTTTATTATTTTTAAGCTTATCACTCACTTATGAATTGGTCGAACAGACGCCTTGAGATTTCATGTCTACATTCGTTGTAGACTCCCCGTTTGATAAAAGCCATTTTCAGCACATTCTCTAAATAATCGAATTCTGTTGCCGTAGGGTCAAAATCGTAACTGACTAATATTCGTGCAGTTTTAAAAGCATCACGCAAAAGCGCTTCTTCTTCTTTCTTGTACTCAAGAGCCCAGCGTTTGTAATCAGCCAGGGAACCGCCCTTCTCTTCCACAGGCGTAGCCGGTGGCATTGCTATAGCTACGTCTAAGCTTACTTCTTCCTCTACCTGGACGATGCCTAGAGACTCATAGGACTCGCTCACACCAAGGGGAACAATCACGTCAGGCACAACGACAGGCCACTCATCATCCCCGATGCCTTGCGAAGGCTCAACAGAGGCTCCTGCAGGCGCTACGATGGGTGCTGGTGCTGGTGCTGGTGCTGGTGCTGGTGCTGGTGCTGGTGCTGGTGCTGGTGCTGGTGCTGGTGCTGGTGCTGGTGCTGGTGCTGGTG
>Ga0157371_10000584_pt1 | contig 43265 bp, 39 predicted proteins | sample C45metaG_FD_113462 | JGI IMG/M metagenome (GOLD analysis project Ga0157371, IMG submission 113462) | Corn rhizosphere microbial communities from Kellogg Biological Station, Michigan, USA - C4-5 metaG | ecosystem: Host-associated > Plants > Roots > Rhizosphere > Soil | place: USA: Michigan... | reverse complement strand
GTATGTAAGAGGTATTCTCCTTCGAGGTTGAAGGTTGAAGGCAATAGTCAATAGCAATTTAGCAATAGCCTGATTTTGTCTCCGAAGCAGAAGTTTCCATAGCCTTTGATTTTTGTAGAATATATTCCTCATTACAGGTGTATTTTTTTTAAAATATCGGATGCAACCCTTGTCTGCAAGCTGTTTTAAAAAGGGCACAGAATTTCATAGGAAGTTATTGAATCATAAACAATAATCATTATGAGGCCAATATGGACCGGCGCCATCGGTTTTGGATTAGTAAATATTCCTGTCAAAATTTACAGCGCCACAGAATCAAGCAACCTCGACCTGGATATGCTTGATAAAAAAGATCATGCGCACATTAAATACCAGCGTGTTAACGAAAACACCGGCAAAGAAGTGCCCTGGGGTAATATTGTAAAAGGTTATAAATTGGATAACGAATACGTAGTGCTTGATGAAAAGGACTTTGAAGCGGCGAGTGCAAAAAAAACAAAGACGATCGAGATCTCTGATTTTGTAAAAGAGGATGAGATCAGCAGCATTTATTATGAAACTCCTTATTACCTGGAACCGGATAAATCCGGCACAAGGCCTTATGAATTATTGAGGGAAGCATTGACGAAGACAAAGAAAGTTGGCGTATCCACTTTTGTAATGCGCAATAAAGAAGCGCTGGCAATTTTGCGCCCGGATAAAAATGTGATCGTTTTAAACAAAATAAGATTTGAAGAAGAAATAAGAGATCCGAATCAATTGAATCTTCCAAAAAATACAGAAGTGAAACCGGCTGAATTAAAAATGGCCATCACATTGATTGATCAGCTCTCGGGCAAATTTGATATCTCAAAATACAAAGATAATTATAATGATGAGTTGTTGAAATTGATTGAGGCGAAAGCGAAAGGCAAAAAAATAAAAGTTCCGGAAATGAAAGTGGTTCATAATAAGACGCAGGATCTGATGGATCAGTTGAAAGCAAGCCTTGAAGTAAAACGTAAAAAAGCATCCTGATGACATTGACACTTTATAACCGGAAAAGAAATTTTAATGAAACTGCGGAACCGCAGGGAGAAGTGAAGAAATCTGTTTCCAAACTGATCTTTGTTGTGCAAAGGCATAAAGCGTCCCGCTTGCATTATGATTTTCGTTTGGAACTGGATGGCGTTCTTAAAAGCTGGGCAGTTCCAAAAGGGCCGTCAATGAATCCAAAGGATAAGAGGCTTGCGATGATGGTGGAAGATCATCCTTATGATTATAAAGATTTTGCGGGCACGATTCCGGAAGGAAATTACGGCGCAGGAATTGTTGAGATCTGGGACAGCGGAACCTATGCTGATATTGAAAATTCTCCAAAAGATATCGCGGAAAAAAAACTTCGTGCCGGTTTAAAATCCGGCGATTTCAAATTTCAATTATTTGGTAAAAAACTGAAAGGCGAATTTGTGCTGGTAAAATTAAAAGGGAAAGAAGATAACAGCTGGCTGCTGATAAAACATCATGATCAATATGCTGCTGATACGGAGTATAACAGTGAAGAACACACGAAAAAAGATTCTCCCATTAATAAATGGCTTGCGGAAAATAAAAAGCCGGCCAAAAATTTACGCAAGTAAAGAATAGATCGCTGTGTCTTCAAAGGCACCATCAAAGAAAAAGTCTTCTTTAAAATATGCTTCACGTACGAAACCTGTTTTTTCCAAAACGGTTGCTGAACCGATATTTTTTGGATTAATGTGTGCTTCTATACTGTGCAGCTTCATTTCCTGGAAACCGTAATCAATCACTTTTAAGATCGCTTCTTTAGTAAAGCCTTGTTTCCAGTATTGAGGCAGCAACATATATCCTATTTCCGCACGATAATGTTCCTTAATGATCCTCCAAAAGCCGATAGTGCCTATTAGCGGTTCTTTTCCAGCCTCCGAAATTCCCCATGTAATTCCTGAATTATTTTGTAAAGAATCCTGGATCAACTTGCCCCAATCTCTTGCCTCACCGATCGTAACAATCGGTTTTTTCCCGATGTATTTCATCACGTTTTTATCCGAACGTAATTTGAAGATATCTTCCGTGTCGGCATCCGTTATTTTTCTTAATAAAAGCCGCTCCGTTTTTATTTGCGGAAATGGATCGAAATTTATATCAGGCATTTGTTGGGTTATTGATTTTTTGGAAAAGTATCAGGATGAGTGATTATTTTAAATTTGAAGATAGATAGAATTGTTTTTATTTCACCTCCAACCCCAAAAAAACAGGTTTATGAGAAGGCTTTTACTCATTATTTTACTTTTCGAATCAGGTTTTGCATTTTCTGAAAGTAATGAAAACTACCATTCAAAAAATAATGCCGGTTCAAACTTTAATAAATATTTGAAACTTTCAGCTGCCTGCTGCGGAGGATATTAATTATTCGGACGCAACAAAAGTTCTTGCGAATAAGGCACTGACTTGAATTATCTATCGGTAACAGAAGTAAGTGATAATCAGAAAACCTTTTCTTTTGTTTATCCGTCCGGAAAAAAACGTTTTATGGAGGCATGAATATTGGTTACAGGAATTATGGAAAAAATACTTTATTCAGAATGGTATTTCGCCGGGAGTTAATAAAAGTGATTTTCTTTTTGGCGGATATATCAGTTTGGGTTTTGGATGATAACCCGATATAACGGTTATGCATAAACGAAACTAAAAAACCATTTTATTGTTAAGCGATTTTGCCTAAAAAATCGTTCAACGTTTGCCCGCTTGGAATTTGTAATTTTTTTCTTAAACGATAACGGCTGATTTCCACTCCCCGAACAGAAATATTCATCAGCTGTGCGATTTCTTTGGACGAAAGATTTAATTTAAGGTAAGTACATACTTTGAGATCAGTGTTCGATACAGAAGGATGTTGCGTCTTTAATTTTTTTAAAAAATCATTATTTACTTCATTGAAATGAGTAACAAACTGTTCCCAGTTTGAATTATTCTGTTCCACGTCTTTTAAAAGCAACAGCGTTTTTTTTATGTCGTGATTGTTGCCGGTTTTCCTGTATAATTTTTGCAATTCATCTTTCACTTTTACCAAAGCGCTGTCTCTTTCTACCAAAGTCATGGTTGCGTCTGCCAGTTCTTTATTCTTAAATTTCACTTCATTGGCGAGTTTTTCATTCTGAAGTTTGATGATTTCTTTTTCGCTTTTTTCCAACTTTAACTGATGCAATTCTTCCAGTCTTTTTTGTTCCTGTTCAAATTTTAATTGTTGCTTTTTTAAACTTCTTTCCTGCCATTTAAATAAGAAATAAAATAACATCACAAAAATAATTGCGTATGCCAGGTAGGCCCACATAGTATTGTACCATGAAGGCTTTACATAAAATTCGTAAGAGATGACCTGTGATTCGTGACCAAGGTTATCATGTGCTTTTACAAGAAAAGTATATTTCCCTTCAGAAAGATTGGTATAATCTTTCTCTGTTTTTGGCGACCAGTCACTCCATTTTGAATCGTAACCTTTTAACCGGTAACTGTATTCAATATTTTTTTGCAGCCCATAATTTGGCGAACTATATTCAAAATGAAATGAGTTGTAACTGCTGGGTAAATGAAAAGTCCCGTTTTCATTTTGCACGAAACCGGAAGAGGGATTTTGATAATAAAAGCCGCCGAAAATAAGGCTGTCTTTTTTCCCAATAGCGGTCACCTGGCCAAGTAAAACTTTTATTTGCAATTTGGTTGCTGCATATTTTACGTAGTTCAAATGGATCACTCCTTTTTCGGAAGAGATAAAAACGTTCTCTTTATTGTATGGGTAAATATTTTCAAAACCTGATAATATTAGCCCGGTTAATTCAGGAAAATAAGTGATCCTGTAAGATTTTTTCTCAGTTGGATTATTGAAATCAACTACGCCAATTTTTTTGCCGCTGCAAAACCAAATATTTCCGTCATTGTCTTCTTTGAGATAACGGATGTCCATCCGATGAAAAATATCCGATAGAAATGGAGAAGGCGAAAATGAATCTTTTGAAGGATCATATTCATAAATGCCTTTTGAAGTGGCAAAAACTACCTTATTTTTTATTTTGAAAACATAATTTTCAAGTGTGGAAGGAAGCCCGTCTTTTTCAGTGTATAATTGGTAAGTAAAATTCTTATGATTGGGGGATAAATGTAATTTATAAATGCCGCGATAAGGATGGGAGGCCCAAATGGTCTTGTTATTATCAATCGCTATAAAACGAAATGATTCATATAAACCATTAATACTGCCTGCATCCACAAAATGGTTATCGAGGTAATGCAGCATTTTCAGACCGGTATAAGTTCCTGCCAAAATGTTTTGCGAAGGCATCACTGCTGACATTGGTTCAAACAGCCATGTTCCGGTGCCTTTGGCCACCGGAACACTTGTATTATTTTCAAGGGTAAAAATTCCTTCGTTCAAGGCCAGCAATAAATGCTGATTTACTTCCTGGAGTTTCCACACTTCTCCGGAAGTGTTTTTTATTCTTGTAAAATCACTTTTAGAAAAACTGTAATCGCGGTTGGAATTGTACAATGGTGCTGCATAAGCGCCATCCGACGTTCCGATAAATAACTGATTTTGAAAAATAAAAGATGAATAACCGGAAAGTTCATTCGATTTATTTGGCTTGATGTATTTTATGGCAGAATTATAAGCGATGAAACTGATGCCATTGTTTAATCCTGCCCACAAATTATTGTCCTTATCCAGGAAAACACAAAGCACATTACTGTTTTGCAAACCTTCAGTACTGGAAATTTTTTGAATGATCGATCCTTTAAAATCCATGAATAAACAACCTTCAGAAAGAGTGCCGGCAACCATTTCCGACTCATTCATTTTTACCGACATTGAAATCTGACTTGAGATACCACTTTCAAATTCATAATTGCTGATAGAATCGCTGTGTAAAAGATAAATTCCTTTTTTCTTCGACGTTAATAATAAACTATCGGAGCTGGTACTTACCATTCCAGATAGAACTACATTACTCAGGACTTTTTCATTTTTCAGGGGTTGCCATTCATTATTGTTGAATTCCAACAAACCAGTTGATTTTTCCTGCGCAAAGAGCCGTCCGTTGGCAGTCGCTAATAACAACCATTCAAGCTTTGGGGAAAAAACCCTGATGGAGTTATTTTGATACTGAAATATTCGATCAGAGGTCTGAAAAAAAACGGCATCTTTTAATGTAATGATCTTCCATACATCAGCAAATTGCCTGTATTGTGATGGAATAATTGTTTTTAAAGAAGTGTAATGAAGGACGCCGTGAACATCAGGAGAAAAATAGCCGATCTCATCCTGACCGCCAACATAGATTCTGTTGTTTGATCCGATTGCTACCGAGCGGACAATCGTTTTGTTGGGCAATGGATAAAGTTTCCAGTAGTTGCCATCAAAAGAGATCAAACCTTCATTATTGGCAAAATACATTTTGCCAGTAGAATCCTGGCTGATGTTCCAGGTTTGACTGCCTCCATGGTAATCATCTTTGCTGTAATTGATTATTTGAGGTAGCCCCCAGGTGTTTTGAGAAAATGAAATATCAGATAGTCCGGCCAATAAAAAAATGAATAAGCAGAGAATTTTCATGGAATAAAGATATTCTTTTTTATGATGTACTAATGATGTAGATAATTTTCATCTTGTTCAGGTATAATACTGCTAAATGATGTAGTAGTGATGTAGTAAATTTTATTGACTGAATGACTTGTTCACCTATATTTGCCCTTCTTTGAATTTAAAAGTTTAATTTTTCTCACACAAAAAACCTGCGTATGAAACCTGTCTTTCAACGATTTTGTATTTTTTTTCTCTGCTTATTTTTCACTTCTTTTTCAATGGCCCAAAACAAACTGGTTGAGGGAAAAGTAGTTGATCAAAAGGGAGAAGCAGTTGCTCATGCAACAGTTCTTGCAAAAGGAACAACAATTGGAACTTCAACAAAAACGGATGGAACATTTAGTCTTTCTGTTCCTCAATCAGCTACAACTCTGGTAATTTCTGCAATTGGTTTTATCCAGCAGGAAGTTCCCGCCACTTCACCGGTAAATGTTTCTTTAGTAAACAGCACGGTTACCAATTTGGATGAAGTAGTGGTAGTTGGTTATGGCACCCAGAAAAAAAGCGTGGTAACCGGAGCAATTTCAAGTGTAAAAGCCAAAGAACTTGAAAACGTTCCTAATGGAAGAATCGAGCAAGCACTTCAGGGACGCGTTTCCGGTGTTACTATCTTACAGAATTCAGGTCAGCCTGGTTCTACATCAACTATCCGTGTTCGTGGTATTACTACTTTTGGAGGTGGAAACAATCCACTTTGGGTAATTGATGGTGTAGTAGTAGATGCTGGCGGTATCGGTTATCTGAACCAATCTGATATCGAATCAATTGAAGTATTGAAGGATGCTGCTTCAGCGGCAATTTACGGAACCCGCGCTGCCACAGGTGTAATTCTGGTAACTACCAAAAAGGGTAAAGCAGGAAAATTGAGCGTTAGCTACAATGGCACTTATGGTACATCATCGCCAGCAAAACTGCTTGATCTTCTGAACGCTACCCAATACGCTACTTTAATGAATGAAAGAGCAGTTGCCGGCGGCGACCCAATTATGTTCCAGAATGTCAGTTCACTTGGAAAAGGAACGGATTGGCAAAAAGTGATCTTCAATAATGACGCGAGAAGATATTCTCATGAAATAAGCCTCAGCGGCGGTACTGATAAATCTACCTTCTATCTTTCTGCCGGAATTGAAAACCAACAGGGTATTGTGGCAACAGATATTTCTAATTATAACAAGAAGAATCTGCGTTTAAACTCTACTCATAAAATTTCTAAAATATTCACATTCGGTCAGACATTGGGCTATGCTCACCAGGAAAGCACTGGTTTGGGAAATACCAACAGCGAATTTGGTGGACCACTCAGTTCTGCAATCAACCTTGATCCAATCACTCCATTGGTTGTTACCGACCCTGCTGATGCAGGTGCAGCTCCTTACAATGGTAATCCTGTAGTGAAAGATGCCAATGGAAATCCTTATGGAATTTCATCAATCGTTGGGCAGGAAATGACCAACCCGCTTGCTTACATTCAAACGAGGCTTGGTGGTTTGAACTGGTCTGATGATATTATTGGTAATGCTTATCTTGAAGCAGCTATTACAAAGGATATTAAAGTTCGTTCAACAGTGGGAGGCAAATTGTCTTACTGGGGAAACCAGGGATTTACCCCGGTATTTTATTTGAATGCAACAAATCAAACATTGAATAATAGTTATGGCAGAGGAACCAATAAAGGTTTTGGCTGGAATGTTGAAAATACTATTAACTATCACAAATTATTTGGCGAGCATAATCTGACTGTTTTACTGGGGCAGGGAACTTATGTTGAAAATATAGGTAACAGTACTTATGTTACCATTCATAATTTACCGATCACCAGTTATAAGGATGCTTCTTTCAATTTTGACATTCCTACTTCCGACAGAGAGGTTGGTAGCTCGGATTTTACTGAACATAAGATCACTTCTTTATTTTCAAGGGTGAATTACTCTTATATGGAAAAATATCTGTTCACAGGAATTATTCGCCAGGACGGCAGTACCCGTTTTGGTCCAAATAAAAAATATGGATATTTCCCGTCATTTTCTGTTGGCTGGAATATCAATAGAGAAAACTTCTGGGCAAATAATAACATTGTAAATACATTAAAACTGCGTGGTGGTTATGGAGTTGTAGGTAATGATAATTTAGCAGACTTCAGGTATATTTCCACAATTAGTGGTGGTTATAATTATCCTGTTGGTACTTCAGGCGCAGTTACTACAGGGTATGCCCAAACAACTTTGGATAACCCGGATCTTCACTGGGAAACAACTGCACAAACCAATGTCGGTTTCGATGCAGTGTTACTGAATAATTTAAGTTTGACTATTGATTATTTCATCAAAAAGACTTCCGGTATCTTAAGACCAGTTACGATCCCTGGTTATGTGGGAGTTTCTAATCAGCCATGGGACAATATCGCTGATATGAAAAATAATGGAATTGAAGTAGAACTTGGTTATCAAAAACGGATCGGACAATTCAACCTTGGTTTGAACGGAAACTTCAGTTATCTCAAAAATGAAGTAACGTATGTTGCAGCAGATGCTGATTATATTAATGGTGATGCAGCTTTCCAATCAATGGGAACTACTACAAGGATCCAGGTAGGACAACCTTATAATGTTTTTTATGGTTACAAAACAATGGGAATTTTTCAGAATGAAGAAGAGATCAATAGTTATAATGGTAAAGACGGCAAACCGATGCAGCCAAATGCCCGCCCGGGAGATTTTCGGTGGCAGGATACAAACGGTGATGGCGCAATTACAGAAGCTGATAAGACTTTCCTAGGCAGCAATATTCCAAAATATACTTTTGGACTTACCCTGACTTTGAAGTATAAGAATTTTGATTTCATGGCTTTCGCACAAGGGGCTGCCGGAAACAAGATCTTCCAGGGATTGCGCAGGTTGGATATCAGTAATTCAAATTTCCAGACAAAAGCAATGGGCCGCTGGACAGGGGAAGGAACCTCTAATGATTACCCAAGATTGGTAAGTAATGATCCTAATGGAAACTTCTCAAATATGTCTGATTTTTATCTTGAAAAGGGTGATTATGTTAGAATGAAATTAATGCAGATCGGCTACACTTTACCGGACAACATTTTTGGAAATTCTGGTTTATCAAGATTACGTGTTTATGTGACTTCAGAAAACCTTTTCACCATTACCAAGTATGATGGATATGATCCTGAAGTGGGAGGTGGAGTTTTTGGCATTGACAAAGGCCAATATCCCCAGGCTCGTTCATTTATAGGAGGTATTCAAATTCAATTTTAAATTATTAAAACTATCAGATATGAAAAATATGCGAATTAGTATCGCTTTATTAGCTGTTACAACGGTAGTCTTTTTGGGATCCTGCACCAAGGATTATATCACGTTGCAACCGAGGGGACAGTTTCTTTCAGAAAATTATTATTCTACTCCTGAACAGGCTTACAGTGCACTCGTAGGTGTTTATGACGTGTTGCGTAAAAACGCGGGTGGCTTTGAAAACATGATCACCATGATGAATGCCGGTTCTGATGATAACTATGCAGGTGGTGGTGGAGCTTCAGACGGAGCAGGCATCCAGGGATTCTCTAATTATACCTTAAATGCCAACATTATGCCGGGTAGTTTTTGGGACGACCATTACCAGGGTATTTTCAGGGCCAATGTCTTGTTGTCTAAATTACCGGATATTCAAATGGACGATGCTTTGAAAGCCCGCTTCACTGCTGAAGCAAAAGCATTACGTGCTACTTATTATTTCAATTTGGTTAGAATGTTCAAAAATGTTCCATTGATCCTGGAACCGTTGAACACTGCCAATATGTATGATGTAGTGCAGGCAAAACCTGAAGAAGTCTATGCACAAATAGAAAAAGATCTTACAGAAGCGATTCCGGATCTCCCTGGTATTTTGGCAAATACTGCAACAGAAGAAGGACGTTTTACAAAAGGCGCCGGCCAGGCGATGCTTGGTAAAGTGTATTTGTATGAGAATAAAAATGAGCTTGCTGCTGCCCAGTTAGCAGAAGTGAACGGAACACCAGGACAAACCAATCAGTATGGAAACCATTTGTCAGATAATTTCGCTGACCTATGGGTGTTTACCAACAAGCCAAATCCTGAAGGAATTTTGGTAGCCCGTCATACAGATCAGTCAAATGCTGACTGGGGATTCTGGGGAAGTGGTGCTGATGAAGGTAACTCTGTAAACCAGATGGTTGGTCCTCGTAGTTATTCAAAAGTTGCCGGCTCAGATGCTCCGGATATTCCTTCTGGCTGGAGTTTCAATGTATTTACTGATGACTTTATCAATCTTATTAAAAATGATCCACGTTACAATGCAACTGTGTTGGATATGAATGCTTTGAAAGCCGGTGGTAAAGCAGATTATATTGGCGGTTACCAGAATACTGGTTATTTCCTGAATAAATTTATTCCAAGGGCCTCTGATATCCGTAAAGGTGGTGGTGCTGTTGAGTTGAATTATCAACAGGATGATTACATTATTCGACTTGCAGATACTTATTTGATGGAAGCAGAAGCTTTAGGTGCTACCGGTGCGCGTGCACAGGCGTTGCTTGACGCGGTTCGTGCAAGAGTTGGATTGCCTTCTGTTCCGGTTTCTATGTCTGCCATCAAAACTGAAAGAAGACTTGAACTTGCAGGTGAAGGCCATCGTTTCTTTGACCTGGTACGTTGGGGAGATGCGGCAGAAAAATTAGGCAGCAGGGGTTTTGTTGCCGGTAAAAATGAAATTTTCCCAATTCCATTCAGGGAATTGCAAGGAACCAAACTAGTTCAAAATCCTAATTACTAAAATTAATTTGTTATGAAGAAATTAAGTTTATATGCCCTTGCAACTTTGATAGTTTGTTCCATAGGGTGTACAAAAAAAGATGGAATAGATCAGGATCTGTCGTTTTTAAAAACGGCTGTTACCAACAATCCTGACAAGATATTTGATATCACTAACGATAATTCCGGTAAGGTAACAATCACTCCGACTGCTGAGGGTGCATCATCCTTTACAGTGAATTTTGGAGATGGCACTGGTGCAGATGGTTCAGCAGTAGTATTACCAGGACATTTTGCTACTCATGCTTATCCCGAGGGAAGCTATACAGTTACCATTGTTTCGAAAAGTCTTTCAGGAGAAGAAACTACCTCAACTTATCCATTGCAGGTAACTTACAGAGCTCCGGAAAATATCGTGGTTACTGCATCCTCTACTGCTTACGATTTAAAAGTAAAAGCAACTGCTCAGTATGCAGCTTCCTATATCGTTTATTTTGGTGATGCTGCTAATGAAACTGGGACGCCGCTTGCAGCAGGTGCTGAACTTACGCACACTTATGCAACCTCGGGCGATTATAATGTAAAAGTGGTTGCTTTAAGTGGTGGCGCCGCTACTTCTGAAAAAGTAACACCGGTTACTATTTATGATCCATTCGGTTTGCCTATTACTTTCGAAGAAAAATATATAAACTACTTCTTTGGAACTTTTGGGGATAACCAGGGATTTGCAACTGTTGATAATCCAAAACCTTCCGGTTTGAATACCACTGGTAAAGTTGGAAAATTCACCCGTGGATTACAAGGCTGGAGCGGAACTTACAGTCCTTTGAATAATCCAATTGACATGTCTGTTGGAAAGAAAATAAAAGTGTGGGTTTATAATCCGGATACTGCTTTCATTGGCAAAAAACTGAATGTAGAATTGGAAAAAGGAAGCAGTATTAAAGATGGTGTTGCTGTTCTGAAAGTTCCGATTACCAAAGTGGGCCAATGGGAAGAACTGGTGTTTGATTATGGTACAATCGCTGCAATTCCTGCCGGAGAAACTTTCAACCAACTTGTTCTAAGGTTTAATGATGCTTATGAAGGAACAGGCACAGGCGGACAAGGGGCAGTTATTTACCTTGATAATTTCAGATTAACCAATTAACCGATTCATAAAAAAATTTAAAACCTCTTATATGACACGCTTTTTAAAATATTTTTTCTATTTCGTCCTTTTTGCAGGAGTGATGAGTAGTTGTAAAAAACAGGAGATTCACATGGGGGATCTTACTGCTCCGTCCGATATTGTCATCAATACCACCATAGTGGGGCAGGATGCAAATCATCCTGATGGTGACGGTTCCGGTGATGTAAATATTCAGCTTTCCGGAAAGAATGTTCTTGCTTATTACATTGATTACAATGCAACTGATGGTGTTTCTCCGGAATTGCTTAACTCTGGTCAAATTATCAAAAAATATACTTCAGTGGGGGTAAATAAATATCGTATCACTGTTGTAGCTTATGGAAAAGGAGCAACTGCAACTACAATTACAAAAGATATCCAGGTTAGGAGTGACTTTACTCCTGATGCTGAAATTGTAACCGATTTGGTTGGTGACGGTTCTAAAACCTGGAGTATGAATAAAGATGTTCCCGCTCATTTTGGAGTAGGCCCATGGAGTACAACTTCCGTAACACCTGAATGGTGGTCAGCGGCTCCTAATGAAAAAGTAAGTTGCTGCAACTGTTTCTACACTGCTACGTTTACTTTTGCTAAAGATGCTGCTTCCGGAACTTATTCACTTACTGTAGGAAGCCCTAATGGCGCATTTACAAAAACCGGTGCACTCGCTGGCGGACTTCCCGGAATCCCTGCTTCAGGTGATGAAGGTTGTTATGACTATGGTGGAGGAACTTCAACATTCAGCTTTGTTCCTTCCAGTTCAGGAATTGCTGCTTCTGCTCCATCTACTAAAACAGCTATTTTGCTCGCCGGAAATAATACTTATATCGGTTACGGTGCTGTTCAAAAGGAGTATGAGATCTTATCAATTACTTCAACAGCACTGAAACTGAGAGTGCGTGGAACAGAAACCGGAAATGCCTGGTATTTGACACTTAAAGCAGATTAGAAGCTTTTAGAAACTCCTAAATATTTGAAGGAATATTAGTAAAGAGCAGGAGGCTTCAAACACCCCTGCTCTTTTATATTTGAGTAGATTGATAAAGAAACTGTTTTTCTATCACATTCATTTTGATAAGGTAAAATTTAAACTGTGAAAATAATAAAGGGATTAGTGGGAACTTGTAAAAATCTGACGGTTCTTGTTGGACTGACTTTTCTCATCAGTTGCAAAGACAAAAACGGCTCTGATTCTCCGGCTCCCCCTGTTACACCGCCAGTGACAAACCAAGTAGATTTTTGGCTTACAAAACCGGATGAAAGTGTAAAACTTCAAAAACAATCCACCATCCTTGCTTTTGGCACTTCAATCAACCAATATCCGGTAATTAATGTTGACGAGGCTTCCACTTATCAAACCATTGATGGATTTGGATATACGCTAACGGGCGGTAGTGCCGAAGTGATCAACTCTTTAAATTCATCTGTGAAGCAGCAACTTTTGCAGGAATTATTTGGATCTGCTGATGCTTCAATTAGCGTAAGCTATTTGCGTTTAAGTATTGGCGCTTCCGATTTGAATGAGGCTCCTTTTTCCTATGATGATATGCCAACGGGGCAAACAGATGCAGATCTTTCCAGCTTTAGCCTGCAACCGGATATGGCCAATCTTATTCCTTTATTAAAAGAAATTTTAGCTATTAATCCGGATATAAAACTATTGGCTACGCCATGGTCAGCGCCGGTTTGGATGAAAGACAATAGCAGTTTTATGGGTGGTAGCTTACAACCGCAATATTATTCAGTTTATGCGCAATATTTTGTAAAATATATTGAAGAAATGAAAGCTCAGGGAATTAAGATTGATGCGATCACTCCTCAAAATGAACCATTGCATCCCGGCAATAATCCGAGCATGTTAATGACAGCAGCGCAGCAGGCGGAATTTATTAAAAATAATTTAGGCCCTGCATTTCAGGAAGCCGGTTTGAATACAAAAATCATTATTTATGACCATAATTGCGACAGACCTGATTATCCGATCTCTGTTTTAAATGATGCAGCTGCAAGAGCATTTATCAATGGTTCCGCATTTCATTTATATGCTGGTGACATCAGCGCTTTATCTACTGTAAAAGCCGCATACCCGGACAAAGCCTTGTATTTTACAGAACAATACACTCCTTCGACCGGAAGTTTTGAAGGCGATCTGAAATGGCATTTAAAAAATGTGATCATCGGTTCAATGCGCAACTGGAGCCGCGTGTCGCTTGAATGGAATTTAGCCAATAATGGATCTTTCGGCCCGCATACAGACGGTGGTTGCACAACCTGCAAAGGGGCGATCACGGTTCAATCAGGCAGTTCTTTTAGCCGCAATGTCGGTTATTATATCATCGCGCATGTTTCCAAATTTGTGCCTCCGGGTTCCGTTAGAATCTCAAGCACTACCGTGGGAAATATTAATAATGTTGCTTTTAAAACTCCCCTGGGGAAGAAAGTTTTGGTTGTTGAAAATGATGGCAATTCAACTGCAACATTTAATATTCAATATAACGGTAAATGGGTTGTGACCTCTTTGCCTGCAGGTGGCGTAGGCACTTATGTTTGGTAAAAAGAATGAACAAAAAATAACGTATTAAGATGTTTAAAATGAAGCTATTCCTTTGCGTTTCTTTCATTATATCCTGCAGTGCCTGTGGTAAAAACAGTGGCGGCGATCCCGCTCCTGAATATTTGCCATTAGTAAGAATTAATGACGTTCAGCAATTAAGAGATGGTTTTGCTCCCACCACTTTCCATTTTGTTGTTTCCCTTGATAGGACTTCATCGAAAGAAGTAAAGGTTGATTATGCCACTGTTGATGGCAATACGAACAGTGATGAATACACGAAAAAATCCGGCACGCTTACTATTCCTGCAAACTCGAAAAGTGCGACAATTGACATTGTTGTGAGAGGCGATAGTTTACGTGAAGAAAATAAAGTCTTTTATGTGCAACTGACAAATCCGGTTAACGCAAAAATCACCATTGGAAAAGGTATGGGCACAATCTTTTGTTACGGCACTTATCTTCCCATTGATGATGCAGGATATACAAGTCCTTCAGGTTACCCGGGTTATCAGCTAAAATGGTCTGATGAATTTGAGGGGTATCTTCCTGATAAAAATTCATGGAATTATGAAACCGGCGCCAATGGCTGGGGGAATAATGAACTGGAAAATTATACCAACAGTAGCAATAATTCTTTTATCAGCGGGCATAAGTATCTGGTGATTGAAGCCCGTAAAGAGGGCGATGGATATACATCTGCAAGGTTGCAAACACTGGGTAAGAAAGAATTTACTTATGGACGTGTTGACATCCGGGCCAAACTTCCGAAAGGACAAGGCGTTTGGCCGGCACTTTGGATGTTGGGAAGCAATATTGCCACCACCCCATGGCCCGCCAGTGGAGAAATTGACATCATGGAATTACTCGGAAATGAACCAAACAAAGTATATGGAACAATGCATTGGGGAAATGCAGGTGAAGGGAGCACACACATCGGCGGAAATTATTCTTTATCAGGCGAAGATTTTTCTCAAAAATTTCATGTGTTCAGCATTGTGTGGGATTCAACAAAAATTGAATGGCTTGTAGATAATCAAAAATATTTTACAGGAAACAAAAGTGAGGTGAATGGAAATTATCCATTTGACAAACCCTTCTTTTTTATTTTCAATGTTGCTGTCGGTGGCAACTGGCCCGGAAACCCGGATACAAGCACTACATTCCCACAAAGAATGATCGTCGATTATGTGCGTGTATTTCAATAGGAATGACCCGCAATAGGAATTTTTTTTAAATCATTTTTTATGATTTACTCATAGCGCTTTTGCTTATACATAAAAAAATAAAAAGCAATGAAATATTATTCTGTAAAATTAATCTTTCTGGTAAGCACTTTAATTTTGACAGTGCCATTAACTCAAAATAGTTTCGGTAGTGATTTGAAAGAACCATATCAAAATTTGAACAAAAGTTTTAATCATAATAAAGTGATTGCCCACAGGGGAGCCTGGAAAAATTCCGGGACTCCTGAAAATTCTATTGCAGCGTTGAAAGCGGCTATATTGCTAGGTTGTGCAGGTTCTGAAACCGATGTTCAAATGACAAAAGATGGTGCTCTTGTCATCAATCATGATCCGGATTGGGCAGGTTTGCCGGTTCAAAAAACCTTATTAAATGATTTAAGAAAAACGGCGCTTTCCAATGGTGAATCATTGCCTTTGCTTCAGGATTTTCTAAAAGTGATTAAAAAACAATCTGGCACAAAATTAATTTTAGAATTGAAGCCGTCTGAAAACGGAAGAGAATGGGCAAATGCGACCGTAAAAAAAGTAGTGGATTTGATTAAAAAAAAGCGTGCTGAAGAGTGGGTCACTTATATCAGTTTCGATTATGAAATGCTGAAAGAAATTTTGCGGCTTCAACCTTCGGCTAATGTGCAATACCTCAATGGTGACATGTCTCCGGAGCAATTAAAACAGGATGGAATAAAAGGAGTTGATTATCATTTTTCTGTTTTTCAAAAACATCCGGAATGGATTAAATCTGCCAAAGAAAATAAAATTGATCTGAATGCATGGACAGTGAATGATGAAAAAAATATCGGCTGGCTTTTGGCAAACGATTTCGATTTTATTACCACCAATGAACCGGAAATGCTGTTTAAAGAAATTGAAAGATCACCTGTACCAAAAGGAATGAAATTGGTGTGGAGTGATGAATTTAATTATAATGGTTTGCCCGACAGCAGTAAATGGAATTATGGCGTTGGGGGCAACGGATGGGGAAATCATGAAAAACAATTTTATACAAATGCAGATAGCTCAAATGCGGTTGTAAAAAACGATGTGCTTTCGATCATTGCCAGAAAAGAAAAACATGAAAATAGTGATTATACTTCTGCACGTTTGCTCACCAAAGGCAAGGCTGAATGGACTTATGGTTATATTGAAATAAGTGCTAAACTCCCCGCTGGTGTTGGTTTATGGCCTGCCGGATGGATGCTGGGAAGTAATGCTGAAGATGTTGGCTGGCCGAAATGTGGCGAAATAGATATCATGGAACATGTGGGATATAAAAAAGATTCACTGTTTGGAACTGTACATACAGAAGCATACAATCACAGAAAAAATACACAAAAAGGGAGAACCGTTTTACTTAAAAATCCTTACGATCAATTCCATACGTATGCAATCAACTGGACTCCTGATCAGATCGAATTTTTGCTGGACGGAAACGTTTATTTCCAATTTGCAAATGAACATAAAACAGATGCTGAATGGCCTTTTGACAAACCTTTTTATCTTCTTTTAAATATGGCTGTTGGTGGAGATTTTGGTGGAAAAGAAGGAATTGATGATTCTGTTTTTCCTGCCGTTTATCAAATAGATTATGTGCGGGTTTATCAATAAGATTTGTTACGCTTGCAGGAAATAAACAAAAAAACAATGATTCCTGAATTGAAAATTTGGAAAGACATTTGTAACCCTTTTGTATAAAATTTCGCAGATGTACAATTTGAAAATAATTATTGCCAGCACCCGTCCCGGAAGAAAAGGAATTTCTGTAGCCAACTGGTTTATTGATTTTGCAAAAAAAGATGATCACTTTAATGTTGAAGTTTTGGATCTTGAAAAAATAAATCTGCCATTTTTAGATGAGCCAAAACATCCCAGGCTTCAGCAATACACGAAAGAGCATACAAAAGAATGGAGCAAAACAATTGATGCCGCTGATGCATTTGTTTTTGTAATTCCGGAATACAATTATAGTATGCCGCCGACATTATCCAATGCCATTGATTTTCTTTTTAAAGAATGGAATTATAAGCCGGTGGGACTGGTAAGTTATGGCGGAATTTCCGGCGGATTAAGATCAGCGCAAATGTGTAAATTGCAAATTACCACTGTAAAAATGATGCCTTTAACTGAAGGAGTCAGTATTCCTTTTTTTGAAAAACATATTGATGAAAAGGGTAAATTTATTTCTTATGAAGCAGCAGATAAATCTGCTGAAGTACTTTTACAGGAATTATTAAAATGGACAGAAGCTTTGAAGCCGATGCGGGAAAAGAAGTAGATTCTAAGGAATAAAACTCCTGAAAAACCTTTTGAAGAAAAGGGATATCCGCAGCTTGATAGTTATCTATTGTACCGGCTGAAAATGCGGTGTAAAAAGTTATTGGTGTACTAAGATCAAATAACAGTAATGATTTAAGATAATGAAACTCTTTGTAAAAAATATGGTTTGTCCACGCTGCATTATGAGTGTGGAAAATATTCTGAAAGAAAATAAGCTTGAAACTACTTCTGTAAAGCTTGGAGAAATTGAGTTGAAAAAAAATCTTTCAAACAAACAGTTGCAAAAGTTTTCTCATGATCTTCAAAAGGTGGGTTTTGAATTGTTGGATGATCAGAAAACACAATTGATCTGGCGGATCAAAACTTTATTAATTCAAAAAGTTCAGGAAGGGAATATCCAGGAACATTTTAGTATTCAAAAATATTTAACCGGAAAAATATTCAAAGATTACTCTTCCATCAGCAAATTATTTTCAGAAGTGGAAGGGATCACGATTGAACAATTTTTTATTCTTCAAAAAATAGAAAAGGCAAAAGAATGGCTCATTTACAATGAACTTTCTTTAAGCCAGATTGCCTTTAATCTCGGCTACAGCAGTTCACAACATCTTTCCAGCCAATTTAAAAAATTAACCGGTATGACTCCGACACAATTTAAAACCATAGGCAGTTTTCACAGGAAGGCAATTGACAAAGTTGGAATAGGAAAAAAGGAGTTCTGATTATTTATTTACTGCAACTGACAACTAATTGCTAATTACATAACTTCTCACATTAAAATATACATCTTTGACAAAAGGATATAACACGTTCAAAAATATTGATCAGAAATTTGCATCCTAAAGAATTCAAAGATGATGGATGCAGCCGTTAATGAAAAAACAATTAAGAAATCTTTCCCGGTAACAGGAATGAGCTGCGCTTCCTGTGCAGCCAATGTTGAAAGTACTCTGAAAGAAGAGCCGGGAGTGGTAAATGCGGCTGTCAATTATGCAAATTCCTCCGCTTCTGTTGAGTACATTCCCGGTGTTGCTGATGTCCGCCATTTCAAGCAATCCGTTCAATCTTCAGGTTATGATCTCATTGTTGAAGAAAATGAAGCTGCCTCGGAAAAACTGGAGAAACAAAAAGAAAATGATTATCGGTCACTTCGTAAAAAAACAATTTTTGCGGTTATTTTTTCTGTTCCAACTGTTTTGGTCGCGATGGTTTTTATGAATATTCCCTATGCGGATTATATCATGTGGGCTTTGGCAACTCCCGTGGTTCTTATTTTCGGAAAACAATTTTTTATTAATGCATGGAAGCAGGCAAAACACCATTCTGCGAATATGGATACCCTGGTGGCGTTAAGTACCGGAATCGCCTACCTATTCAGCGTTTTCAACACTTTGTATCCACAGTTCTGGACAAGCAGGGGTTTAGATGCGCATGTTTATTTTGAAGCCGCTGCTGTGGTCATCTCCTTTATTTTATTAGGAAAAATGATGGAGGAAAAAGCGAAATCAAATACTTCTTCTTCAATTAAAAAGCTTATCGGATTACAACCGAAATCAGTATTTAAAATTAATGATGATGGATCAGAATCTGTAATAAAAATTTCAGAAGTAAAAGTAAATGATCACCTTTTGGTAAAGCCGGGTGATAAGATCCCTGTTGATGGAATTATTGTTTCAGGAAGTTCTTTCGTGGATGAAAGCATGATCTCGGGTGAACCAATTCCGGTTGAGAAAAAGCACGACGCGAATGTTTTTGCAGGAACGATCAATCAGAAAGGAAGTTTTGTTTTTGAAGCAAAAAAGGTAGGTGCGGACACGTTTTTAGCCCATATTATCAAAATGGTCCGGGAAGCGCAGGGAAGTAAAGCACCTGTGCAAAAACTGGCCGATAAAATTGCAGGAATCTTTGTTCCCGTGGTGATCATTATCGCCGTTCTTTCTTTTATTGCATGGGTAATTTTAGGCGGGCAAAATGGTCTAACGCAAGGTTTGTTAGCAATGATAACGGTTCTCGTTATTGCTTGTCCATGTGCTCTTGGGCTGGCAACTCCAACAGCGATCATGGTAGCGGTGGGACGCGGTGCAGAAAATGGAATCCTGATTAAGGATGCAGAAAGTCTGGAGCAGGCAAAAGATATTAATGTGATCATTTTAGATAAAACAGGAACGATTACTGAAGGTCATCCGGAGGTTGTTGATATTGTCTGGAAGGAAGGCGAAAACGTTGACGCATTATCTTCTTTGCTTTATGGTTTGGAATCAAATTCTGAACATCCTTTGGCGGATGCAATTGTTAAATACTTTCAAATTAGAAATATTTTTAAACAAAATGATGAAAGTTTTGAAAGCCTGACTGGTTCAGGTGTTACGGCGATGTATAATGGTAAAAAATATTTTGCAGGCAGCTATAAGCTGATGCGGCAAAACCGGATTCTTATTTCTGATGGTCTGAAAAATAAAACAGGGAACTGGTTGAAAAAAGCGTTTACAGTAATTTGGTTTTCGGATGATAAAAATGCTTTGGCTGCTATTGCGATTGCAGATAAAATTAAACCGACCTCAAAAGAAGCTGTTCAACAATTGCAACAAATGAGGCTGGAGATTTATATGCTAACCGGCGATAATGAAAAGACAGCTGCAGCGATTGCAGAAACAGTGGGAATTAAAAATTATAAAGCCGATACGATGCCTGATGATAAAGCGGCATTTGTGAAAGAGTTGCAGCAACAGGGAAAGAAAGTGGCGATGGTTGGCGATGGAATCAACGATAGCCAGGCGCTGGCTCTTTCTGATGTTAGCATCGCAATGGGAAAAGGAACCGACATTGCGATGAGTGTGGCGAAAATGACATTGATTTCTTCTGATTTGAATCATGTACCTAATGCCATTCAATTGTCAAAAAAAACAGTACGGGTGATCAAACAAAATCTGTTTTGGGCATTTGTTTATAATGCGATTGGTATTCCAATTGCCGCGGGTGTTTTATTTCCATTTACCGGCTTTCTTTTAAATCCGATGATTGCGGGAGCCGCTATGGCATTGAGTTCTGTAAGTGTTGTAAGCAATAGTTTAAGACTAAAATTTATTAAAATTTAAAATAGGGCGCATTCAAAAGCTGCAAATAAAAAATTAGATCATGAAAAAATACCAGTTTAAAACCAACATCATGTGTGGTTCATGTATAGCAAAAGTTACTCCTGTTTTAAATGAAATTGTTGGAGAAAATAATTGGAATGTTGATTTAAAAGATCCAAAAAGAGTGCTGACAGTTTCGGATGAGAATGGAAAAGAAAACGAGATTGTTCCGGCACTTCAAAAAGTTGGATATAAGGCAGAAGAATTCAATAAGCAGGATTGAATATTACCGGATTTTCGCAATTGGTACTATTTTAAATGCTTAAAAGTTCACTAATTTAAATGTGTTTATCTTTGCCTTTTCTGCTCATGAAAAAGCTTTTAATTTTTATATTAACCTTTGCCTATCTGGCTTCTGCATCCGGTGCTACTATTTGCATTCAGGAATGTATGGGCAAAACGATCGGCTGGAGTCTTTCAGAAAAAACACCGGATAAATGCACTAAATGTGGCATGCATAAAAATGCTTCCAGTGATTGTTGCAAAGGCCATATAAAAGTTTTAAAAGTTCATAATGATCAGAGCCTGCCTGAAGTTTATTTAAATAAATTTTTTTTACCGCCTGCATTTTTTCAGCCCGATCCTTATCAAAAGGAATTAAGTTTCCCGGCTGAAAACCTTGGATACGCTGAAAATAATCGTCCACCTCCCCACAACGGTTACTATATTTTATACTGCACTTTCCGGGTCTGATACCGGCATTATTTTTCTTTGATCTTAAAAATAAGTTTAAGATCGGCAATCGTTTTTCAAAACGCTTGTTCAAAAAAATAATAAAATAATCTGTTATCCTGTTTTGAATAAACAGATCAAACTCAAATAATGAAAGTTTTAAAAAATAAATTAAAGTTTGTGACAGCGGGTCGGTATGCTGGTTTAGGAAAATATATTCTCCTGATTGTTATTGCTGTTTTTAGCTTTATCTCTTCCAATGCACAGAATCCTGCTGATAGTTCGGCTAAATTTAAAGTATTTGGCGAATGTGTTCAATGCAAACACCGTATTGAAAATGCGCTGAGGATAAGAGGAGTTGAATCGGCGAATTGGGATGTGCGAACTGAAATGCTGAATGTAGTTTATGATCCATCCGCAATTAATTTAAAGAAGATACGGTCAAAAATCCTTTCCGTTGGTCATGATCTTGAAGCTGAAAAAGCGAAAGATGAAGTCTATAATGCTTTGCCGGATTGTTGCCATTACAGGCAAATGAAAATGGATAATAATGATTCTGTAACAGCTACTAGCGGTGATGCACACACGATAACAGGCATTGTAGTTTCAAAAGATAATAAAGGCAATTTTTTCCCACTTGAAGGTGCCAGTATTTTTTGGAGTGGTTCATTAGCAGGAACGGTTTCAGACAAACATGGCGTTTTTTCAATCCCTGAAAATGAATCCGGGAAACAATTAATCGTCAGTTATGCGGGATTTCAATCTGATTCAATTGATGTTTCCAATTCGCATCAGTTGCAGGTGGTGCTCGCCGCTAACGGACAATTAGCTGCGATAGAAATCAAAGGGAAACTGAAATATTCTTACATCAGCAATCTTGGTTCTGCCCGGAGTCTGATGATCAATTCCGACGATCTTTTAAAGGCTGCATGTTGTAATCTCAGCGAAAGTTTTGAAACCAATCCAAGTGTGGATGTGTCTTACAGTGATGCCGTTACAGGTTCCAAACAAATTGAATTGTTAGGACTGGCAGGAATTTACACACAATTAACTGTTGAAAATCTTCCCGGCCCGCGCGGAATTGCAACACCGCTTGGATTGAATAGTATTGCCGGCCCCTGGATTGAAAGCATTCAGTTGAGCAAGGGAACCGGCTCAGTTGCCAATGGTTATGAAAGTATTGCCGGCCAGATCAATGTTGAATTAAAGAATCCGGAAAACAGTGAAAAATTATTTCTGAATGGGTATGTAAATGACATGGGTAAAACCGATTTGAATGTAAATCTTTCACAACATTTAGATGATAAATGGTCAACGGTCTTATTGCTTCACGATGATTTTCTTTACAACAAAATTGATTTTAATAAAGATGGTTTTCGTGATCTGCCGACAGGAAATTTATTCAGCGCTGTTAATAAATGGTATTACGAAAATAGGAACGGTTGGGAAATTCACTTTGGTGTAAAAGCTTTATTAGATGATAAAACCGGAGGACAGGTTGATTACAATAGGGACGATAAATTTACAACCAATCATTATGGTTTAGGAATGAATACTAATCGTTATGAAGGGTTTGTAAAAATTGGTTACATCTTTCCTGAAAAGAAATACCGGAGCATTGGACTACAAGTTTCTGCTTTCAATCATGACCAGGATTCTTATTTTGGACTGATAAAATACAATGCGCAGCAAAGTAATTTTTATTCCAACCTGATCTATCAAAGCATCATCGGAAATTCATCTCACAAGTTCAGAACGGGGATCAGTTTCAATGCTGATAAATACAATGAATTGTATAAAACAAAGGCCTACAAACGGAATGAAATTGTTGCCGGGGCTTTCTTTGAATACACTTATATCATGAACGATCAATTCAGTGCCGTCGCGGGTTTACGCGCTGACGATAATCATTTATACCGCTGGTTTGTTACACCAAGGTTCAATGTAAGGTATGAACCGCTTAAAGGAACAGTGATCCATTTAAGCGGAGGCCGTGGACAAAGAACTGCCAATATATTTGCAGAAAACATGGGCGCTTTAGTGAGCGCAAGATCCGTGAATATTATCAGCAATTCTGCCGGAAAAGCTTATGGCTTAGATCCCGAAGTTGCATGGAATAAAGGGATCAGCATTGATCAGAAAATGAAACTTTTTTCAAGAGATGCAATGCTGAGTTTTGATTTTTACAGAAATGATTTTACCAACCAGGTAGTTGCAGATCTTGAAGATCCGCGTCAAATAAAATTTTACAATTTGACCGGTAAGTCTTATTCGAATAGTTTTCAAAGTGAATTCAATTTTATTCCTGTTAATAAACTCGATGTGCGGATTGCATATCGCTGGTATGACGTGAAAACAACCTTTGGAAATCAATTACTGGAGAAACCTTTCACCGCTGCAAACCGGGCATTCATCAACCTTGGTTATGAAATTAAAAACTGGAAATTTAATTACACCGTTAATTACATTGGAAGTAAAAGAATTCCTTCTACTAAAGAAAATCCGGCGCAATACCGACTTCCGGAATATTCTCCGGGCTACATTTCTATGAATGCTCAAATAAGTAGATCTTTTGGAAAAAATAAAGCATTTGAATTGTATGCGGGCGGCGAAAATCTTACCAATTATTTTCAAAAAAATGTGATCCTCTCTGCTGATGAGCCTTTTGGAAATTATTTTGATGCCTCTATGGTTTGGGGGCCAGTGAGCGGCAGATTATTGTATGGGGGATTGAGGTATAAAATAAAATAGTTGAAGTGTTATGGAACATTTCTTGTAGGATACTCAAAAAATCAAAAACAATGAGAGATTATCATGAATATAAGTCATGTATTGATGCATGTTTAAAATGTGCGGCAATCTGTAATCATTGTGCCTCCTGCTGTACAAGGGAAGAAGATGTCAAAATGATGGCAAAATGTATCCAGCTGGATATGGAATGTGCCACGATCTGTTACGCTTCCGCGGAATTAATGAGTTTAGGAAGCGACAGGTCAAAAGATATTTGTATTATCTGCGCAGATCTTTGCAATGAGTGTGCAAGTGAATGTTCCAAACATGATAATCAACATTGCCGTAAATGTGCAAAAGCTTGCCGCACTTGTTCTGAAGAATGTATGAAGATGGCTGCTTCTTAAAAATTTGTTTGCTAAAAATCTTCAATCGTTTTTCTAGTGCATCGATAATGCTAGTACTTTCAACAGGTTTATCAGAAAATAAATCAGGGTCAACAGATTTTTCTGTGTCCATACAGATGAAGAAAAAAATTCCGAAGTTTGGATTAATCGCATAACCGGAAAGGAATACAGAAGTTCGTTACCAATAATGAAAGTAAATATTGATGAAATTTAAGGACAATCAATAGCGGCATTTTTATCCTTTATTCTTTGGTCCAACTTACTTTCTGACTTACCGGATTTCTTTTTGATAAGGGATTAGCGATGTTTCCGGGGAAACCTATATAAAAGATTCCCATTATTTTATCTTCCGGTTTCAGGTCAAAATAGCCTTTTGCTTCTTCAATATAAGTGATGCCGCCGGTAGATAGATAGCCTCCCAGGCCATACGCAGCGATTGACAGATAAATATTTTCAATCGCACATGCTGTTGCAATAATTTCTTCCACTTCCGCAATGGAAATACCTGCCGTTCTTTTCATGGAGGTCAGAATAACATGTGAGGACATTAAAGGATATTCTGATAAATTTTTCAACTTCTTTTCTTTGAATTTTTCGCCGGCAAATTTTTTGTAAATTTCTGTTTGCAATTCGGCAAAATGTTTCAATCCTTCTCCGCTGAAAACGTTGAACCGCCACGGTTCTGTGAGCTTATGTGTTGGCGCCCGGTTTGCATTTTCCAAAATCTTCCAGATAATTTCGTCTGCAATTTTTTTTCCTTTTTCAAACTGGTAAGGATAAATGCTGCGCCTGTTTTCAATGATTGAATTAAACTGATTGATATCGTAATTGTGTTGCATCTTTATTTTTGTTTTGGACAAAAATACAATGTGCGGGAAGATTACCCGGAATTCTGTTTTCATCATTACTGTTTGTACTTTAGCGTTTCAATTGTTCCTGATGTTTGAATTATTTTCTGAAAGTATACAGCAACATATTTCAATTTCTAATGAAGAATTTGAATTCTGCAAAACACTTTTTATTCCAAAAAAATTGCGCAAGAGGCAATATTTATTGCAGGAAGGTGATGTTTGCAAATACACCGCTTTTGTGGAGAAAGGAATATTGCGAACTTTTACTGTTGATGAAAAAGGCAATGAACCGATCCTTCAGTTTTCAATGGAAGGTTGGTGGATTGCGGATCTCTACAGTTTTTTTACCGAAGAGCCATCACAGTATAATATAGAGGCTTTGGAAGCATGTGAATTGTTGCTGATAACCAGGCCATCGTGGGATATTTTGCTTGAGAAGGTTCCGGCCTTTGAAAGATATTTTCGTATTTTAATTCAAAACAACCTGATTGCCACACAAAGAAGATTGATGAGTTCGTTGAGCGAAACTGCTGAAGAAAAATATACAAAATTAATCAGCAATTTTCCCGGATGCATCCAGAGAGTGCCCCAACACATGATCGCTTCGTACCTTGGAATTACTCCTGAAACTTTAAGCCGGATCAGAAGCCAGATCGCTTCACGAAAATAACTATCATTCAGTTGAAAAATGACTGTAAAAAATAGCTTTCCTATCTTTATGCTTTTAAAAAAATCTGTGAATATATCTAAATGAAAGTTTTTATAACACGCGAAATTCCAGAAGTTGGATTGCGAAATTTAAGGAAGGCAGGAATAGAAATTTTGCAATGGGAGGAAAAAAGAGAATTGACACAACCCGAATTGATTGAACATTGTAAACAGGTTGACGCGCTTTTATCAGCAGGATACAATAAAATTGATGCGTATTTTTTAGATCAGTGCAGGCATTTAAAAGTGATTGCTTTGCATTCAGTTGGTTATGATAATGTTGACATCGCAGCAGCAGATCGTTTGAAAATCCCGATAGGAAATACGCCGGGAATTTTGAGTGGTCCAACTGCGGATGTTGCATTCCTTTTGATGATCGCTGTTTCCCGCAAAGCATTTTATTTACATCAGAAAATTTTAAATGGCGATTGGAAATTCTTTGAGCCAACCGCCAATCTCGGCATTGAATTGTATGGAAAAACTTTAGGTATTTATGGTTTGGGAAGCATCGGTTACGAAATGGCCAAACGATGTGTTGGCGCTTATAATATGAATGTCATCTATCATAATCGTCATCGAAATATTTCTGCAGAAATGGAATTGAATGCTCAATTTGTTTCGTTTGAAGAATTGGTAAAAAGTAGTGATGTGATTTCTGTTCACACTAATTTGTCAAATGAAACCTGTGGAAAATTTGATCATTCTGTTTTTGAAAAAATGAAACGCACTTCCATTTTTATCAACACTGCAAGAGGCGCCATCCATAATGAAGAAGATCTGATCAGTGCTTTGAGAAATGGAATGATCTGGGGCGCTGGTTTGGATGTAACCAATCCTGAACCAATGAAAAAAGACAATCCATTGCTTACCATGCCAAATGCAGCAGTGCTGCCACACATTGGAAGTGCCACAGTTGAAACAAGAAATGCTATGGCCGGAATTGCTTCTGAAAATATTATTGAAGGGCTGAAAGGAAATCGTATTCCTTTTCCGGTAAATCCGGAAATTTATGATCACTCATAAATTATTGGCACATTTTACCTCTCTTTTGCTGATTTATTAATCTTAAAATCTTCCGGCTGCATCAAATAAAAGTAAGATTTGAATTAAGCTCTTTTGCCATTAATTCTTTTAGCCGGGCTGTTTTTTTATTGCCTTCTGGTTTGATCCATTGATATAGATCAATGAATTTTATTATCATACCTCATTGGATCAGGGCTGCATGCGGCGGTAAATTTGCATTATAAAAATGATGAAAATGTCAGTAAAGAAAACAATAGCAATCGTGGGAGCTACAGAAAAAAGCGGGAAGATCATTACAGAAAGATTTTCGTCTATACCTCACCGTTTGCTCCTTGTTTCAAAGGATTTGAAAGAACTAAATAATTTATCTGAAAATATTTCTCAAAGAAAACCTGTTGCAGAAATTGACACAACTGATTGCGTAAAAGAGGGATGCTGGGAAGCGGATATTATTATTCTGGCTGTTCCGGTTTGTGAAGAAAAAGAGGTGGCTCAAAACATGAGGGAAGTATCAACTCAAAAGATTGTGGTAACTGTTTCTGATGAAAATGATCCTGATAAAGATCTAATCAAAATACTGCCTTACTCAAAGCTGGTAAAGATTTCGGGTGATTTGGAATCGAATGAAATTTTTGTAAGCGGAGAGGATGAAAAGGTAAACGAAGAAATATTATCAATTTTTAACCAGGGAGGTTTTCATACAAGGGGAAGCGTCAGATAAGTAAATATCAAATAAGGTAAACAATTAAACAAAAAATAAAACAAAGATTACAATTATGAACAAGATCATTGAAACAGACGTCAACAATTGGCCTGCTTTTATTGCCAGGCTGGCATTGGGCTTAACCATTTTTCCCCACGGCGCGCAAAAACTTTTGGGTTGGTTTGGGGGCTATGGATTCAACGGCACAATGGGATTTTTTACAACACAGATGCACATTCCATACATCGTTGGACTGTTTGTAATCCTGATTGAATTTTTCGGATCACTTTTTTTGATATTCGGATTTCTTAGTCGTTTGGCAGCGCTTGGTCTTATCGGAATTTATATCGGTGCCATTGCATTGGTACATGGTGCAAACGGATTTTTTATGAACTGGAATATGGTTGCTAACCAGGGTGAAGGCTGGGAATATTTTATACTTCTTTTTGCACTCGCCATTATTGTCCTGATCAAAGGTGGCGGAAAATCCAGTATTGACGCAGCTCTTACAAAAAAATAAAAATAAAAAACAGCAAAATAACATTTAAACAAAACAAAAATTAAAAATTATGTCAGTAACAAAATGGTCAATCGACCCTATACACAGCGAAATTCTTTTTAAAGTAAAACATTTAATGATCTCTACCGTAACTGGTCAGTTTCATAAATTTGATCTGAACGTAGAGACAGAAAACAATGATTTTAATTCAGTTAAAAAGATAGATTTTTCTGCAGATATTGATTCAATTGATACCAACAATGAACAAAGGAATGCTCATCTGAAATCAGCTGATTTCTTTAATGCGGAACAACATCCGAAGGTAGAATTTTCAGGCACAGATTATGAAGCGGAAAAAGGAAGGTTACGGGGAAATTTATCTATTGGTGGAATCACAAAACCGGTAACATTAGATGTTGAATTTGGCGGCCAGGCAAAAGATCCTTGGGGCGGAGAAAGAGCAGGATTCACTGTTACAGGAAAATTAAGCCGTAAAGAATTTGGCTTAACTTATAATGCGGTGACTGAAGCTGGTGGCGTTGTTGTAGGTGATGAAATAAAAATAACTGCCGAAGTGCAATTAGTAAAACAGGCTGGCGAATTAAAAGCTGAAAAAGCTGCATAAATCAGGTTGACCCTAAACATAACTGTCATGCATACACGAATATATGCATGGCAGTTGTTGAATAAAAATTAAATACAATGAACGACAACGTTTTAGGATTTCATCATATTACGGCAATTGCCGGCGATCCGAAAAGGAACCTGGATTTTTATACCAGTCTCCTGGGACAAAGATTGGTAAAGAAGACCGTAAACTTTGATGATCCGGGAACGTATCATCTTTATTTTGGAAATGAAATTGGAACTCCTGGAACAATCCTTACTTTCTTTCCATGGCCCGGAGCCAGGAAAGGTTTTAACGGAACCGGGATGGCTACGGAAATCGGATATTCTGTGCCTCAGGGAAGTTTTGATTTCTGGAAAGATCGTTTTAAAAGATATAATGTAAGCTTTAATGAGGTGAATGAAAAGTTTGGAGAAAGATATCTTCCTTTTCGCGATCCTGATGGTCTTCATCTTAACTTGATCGAAGTAGCCAATGATAATCGTAAAGCATGGGAAACAGCAGAAGTAAAAGCGGATGTGGCTGCAAAAGGTTTTCAAAGTGTAGTTCTAACTTTAAAAAAGGGAGAACCAACAATTGAGGTTTTAACAGGAATTCTCGGTTATCATTTGGACAAACAGGAAGGAAATTATTACCGGTTTAAAACAGATGCAATTGACAATGCGAACATTGTTGACCTCGTCATTGCTCCTGATCAACCTGCAGGATTGAATGCAGCAGGAACCAATCACCATGTGGCTTTCAGGGTAAAGGATGATAACGTATTGATGGATTACCGCGAAAAGGTGTTAAGCAAAGGTTTGAATATTACGCCAAAGATTGATCGTGATTATTTCTTCTCGCTTTATTTCCGTGAACCGGGAGGCGTGTTGTTTGAACTCGCTACAGACAATCCCGGATTTACAAAAGATGAACCACTTAATGAATTAGGCACGCATTTAAAATTGCCGAAGCAATATGAAAATGCAAGAAAAGAAATTGAAAGTGTATTGCCGGATCTGAGTTGATTCAGGTATTCATGAAAATGTGTTTTAAAGAATTATAAATTAAAAGGAAAATGAAAATAGTGTTAATAGGGGCAACGGGATTTGTTGGAAATGCTGTTATGAAAGAGGCATTGTATAGGGGAAATGAAGTGACTGTCATCGTTCGTGATCCTGGAAAATTATCTCCTCAGAAAAATCTAAAGAGTGTTCAGGGAGATGTTTTCGACACAAATCATTTGGCAGAATTGCTGAAAGGAAATGATGTGGTGATAAGTGCTTACAATGCAGGATGGACAAACCCTGATCTTTATAATGAATTTATCGAAGGTTCTGAATCCATCCAGGAAGCAGTGAAGAAATCAGGAGTAAAAAGATTGATCGTAAATGGCGGTGCCGGAAGTTTGTTTGTAGGGCCTGGTGTTCAGGTGATTGATACACCGGAATTTCCTGATGCTTTCAAAGCCGGCGCAGGAGCGGCAAGAGACTATTTAGACATTTTGAAAAAAGAAGATGATCTCGACTGGACTTTCGTTAGCCCGGCTATTGAAATGAATCCCGGAATAAAACATGGAAGAACAGGACATTACCGGACCGGTTTGGATCACCCTGTTTTTGATAAAAATAATCACAGTACCATTTCTGTGGAAGATCTTGCAGTGGCGATTTTGGACGAAGCAGAAAGACCCGCTCATTTTCGTGTACGCTTCACCGTAGGGTATTAAAAACTTAAAAATAAAAATCATGAAAATAGATATTTGGTCGGATATAAGATGTCCGTTTTGTTATATTGGTAAAAGGAAATTTGAAAAAGCATTGGAAAAATTTCCGAATAAAAATGAAATAGAAGTGCAATGGCACAGCTTTGAACTGGATCCATCCCTCGTTACTCAGCCGGGTGTCGATGCCACTTCCCATTTAGCGGAAATAAAAGGGATCTCAAAAACCCGGGCCACCCAGATGCAGGAACATGTAGTGTCTGTTGCCAAAGATGCCGGCCTTGATTTTCAAATGGAAAAAGCAGTGGTCGCCAATTCGTTCAATGCACACCGGTTGATACAATTGGCGAAATCAAAAGGGGTTGCCAATGAAGCGGAAGAAGCATTATTCAAAGCTCATTTTACCGAAGGAGAAAATATTGATGATGCTGAAACACTGGTGAACATTGGTGTTTCCATTGGCGTTGATAAAAATCGGGTACAAGAGATGCTTGATTCTGAAGAGTTCTCAAAACAGGTGAGACAGGATGAACAACAAGCGCAGGTTTTTGGAATCAACGGTGTTCCGTTTTTTGTATTGAACAACAAATACGGTGTTTCCGGTGCACAATCACCGGAGGCTTTTTCACAGGCAATAAGTCAGGCTTGGGAAGATTTTGAAAAAGAAAAAAGGCCTCTGATCGTTACAGAAGGACAAACCTGTTCCGTTGATGGAACCTGTGAATAAAAAACTTTTAAAGTGATTTTTTATTTTAATTACAAAAAGAAACAAATAAAATGAACACTCTTTCAGCATTTAATAAGTTTACCAGCGATCTCAAAGAACAGGATTTTCTGATGCCTGTTTTGTTTGTAGGGCACGGTTCGCCGATGAATGGAATTGAGGATAATGAATTCAGTGTGCGCTGGGAACAAATGGCAAAAGAAATTCCAACCCCGGCTGCGGTGCTGGTAATTTCGGCGCATTGGTTTACGAATGGCACGCGAATTACAGCAATGGATTTTCCTGAAACCATTCATGATTTCGGAGGCTTTCCACAGTCATTGTTTGATGTGCAATATCCGGCCCCCGGAAATCCTGGTTTGGCACAGGAAACCGCTTCATTGCTGCATTCTGCCCATGTTGAACTCGATCATGATTGGGGCTTGGATCACGGTGCATGGAGCGTGGTAAGACGAATGTATCCGGAAGCAAAAATTCCAGTGTTGCAATTAAGCATTGATTATACAAAACCTGCGCAATATCATTATGATCTTGCAAAGGAATTGTATTCCTTGAGAAAAAAAGGTGTTTTGATCATTGGCAGTGGAAATATGGTGCACAATCTCAGGATGATCTCATGGCAAAATATGAACAATGCCGGTTTTGGATATGATTGGGCTTTGACAATGAATGATAAATTCAAGCAAATTATTTCATCAGGTGATTATACTCCTTTGATAAACTATGAAAGTCTTGGAGCAGAGGCCCGGCTTGCTATTCCAACACCTGAACATTATTTGCCATTGTTATATTCTTTGGGATTAAAAGGAAGCAAAGATGAAATTTCTTTTTTTAATGATAAAGCGGTGGCCGGTTCATTGACGATGACTTCAGTGAAGATTGCAGACGCCAGGAACTAAAGGTAAAAGGCTTAAAATAATTTAAAGATAAACATGACATTACTGGGCACTGCAGGATGAAGTGGCTGTTTTATTTTATGGCTGAATTCTGACAAAGGCTTTTTTGTCACAGGATCTGTTAGATGGATGACAGAACATTGTCTGAATGACTAATTGAAAAAATTGGCATATAACCTTTAACTTTTTTTGCGAATTAATGGAATTCTTTTTGTGGCAGATGAAGTAAAACACATTACTTAATTCAAAATAAAAAAGGAGGAAACTATGGCAAATATTGCTAAAAGAAACCAGGGTGAAATGCAACCCTGGCGTGATTTCTTAAGTGCCGATAACTTTTTCGACAACAGCTGGCTAAGAACATGGGAGAAAAATTTCCCTGCTGTAAACATCGCTGAAAATGATAAAAATTATTCTTTGGAAGTAGTGGCACCCGGATTTGCAAAAGATGATTTTAAATTGAAAGTGGATGATGATGTTTTAACCATCAGCGCGGAAACAAAAACAGAGAGCAGTAACAATGGGAAAGGCAGAGATTATACCCGCAGGGAATACAGTTACAATTCTTTCTCCCGAAGTTTTCGCTTACCGGATAATGTGAAAGATGACAGCATTTCTGCATCTTACAAAGACGGTGTTTTGGATATTGAATTGCCTAAATCGAAAACGCAAGTAAAGGCGTCAAAAGAAATTCCGGTAAGCTGATTTTTTAAAAAAGGTGTTGGTAAACCAGCACCTTTTTACCTTCTTTCGCAACTTACCTGGAATACTCTTGAATAACTTAGCCGGAATTTATAGAATTGGAAAAAAGAAAATTAGGAAAATCAGAATTATTGGTTTCACCACTGATGTTTGGGGGAAATGTTTTTGGCTGGACAATCAATGAACCGGAATCTTTTAAAATCCTCGATAGCTTTGCTGACGGTGGTGTCAACTTTATTGATACAGCAGATATCTATTCAAGGTGGGTTCCGGGAAATCACGGTGGTGAATCAGAAACGATCATTGGAAACTGGATGAAAAAGAACGGCAAAAGAAATGAAGTCCTGATCGCTACAAAGCTTGGTGGAGATGTTGGAAAGGGGAAAAAAGATTTAAGCGCAGGGTATGTAAAACAAGCTGCCGAAGCCTCACTCAAAAGATTACAAACTGATCATATTGATCTTTATCAAACCCATTATGATGACGTTGATACTCCTGTTGAAGAAACCATGACTGCATTGAATTTGTTGATCAAAGAAGGAAAAGTCAGATATATCGGCGCATCAAATCTGAGTGCAGCACGAATCAAAGCATCGAATGATTTTGCAGGAAAAAATAATCTCCAGCCTTACATAAGCCTTCAGCCGTTATATAATTTATACGATCGTCAAAAGTTCGAACACGAATACCTCAAACTGGTTACTGATGAAGGTTTGGCGGTGCTTCCCTATTATGCCTTGGCAAGTGGTTTTCTTTCAGGAAAATATCGCGTCAAAGAAGATTTACAAAAAAGCCCGAGAGGGGAGGGAATTGGTAAAAAATATTTTAATGAGAGGGGAAATACCATCCTGAAAGCAATGGATAAAGTAGCTGCCGGACAAAAAGTTCCTTTATCTGAAGTCGCCATCGCATGGCTTCTTCAGAAACCATTTGTAACTTCCGCTATTGTAAGTGCAACCAATCAAAAACAGTTGAAAGAATTGATCAATGCGACGAATTTGAAATTGAACGATCAGCAAATGGAAGAACTGGATGAATCAGGTTTTTATTGATTATTATTCTTTGTTTGATAAATTTAAAGTGAAATTATTATTCGATTACTGTTTCAGTTTGAATTGCTGATTCTTTTACAACAATCCCTTATCATTCCCGCCTTGCATATAAATTATTTTTCAAAAAAGACACTCCTGACTGACCTGTTAATCATCGCTCAGTTCCCCCCATTATCCTGTTTAATTTTTTGAATTTTTTGCTGAAGATTTACGAACCGTTTTCCTGATCAGTTCGACAATCAATGTGTCCTCATTTGTAAAAAATCTAAAATAAAGAACTTGAATCTATTATTTTTAAATGGCCTTTTTGGGTTTTGTTACCTCTTCATGGAAAAGAAAAAACATTATTGTTTGTTGTTACTGATTATTTCAATCAATTACTTTACCTTTCTGACTGGCTCCCTTGTTACCTTGCAGGTGCATTTGGGTAGCTTCTTTCAAATAGCAAACAAAAAAATGGAACTCGGACTCATCACTTTTGCAGACATGGAACCCGAATCACTTCCGGGAAGGGCGATCAATGCACATCAACGGATCAAAGACCTGATGGAAGAAATTAAACTGGCTGACGAATTACGCCTCGATGTATTTGGCGTTGGTGAACATCATCGCCCGGATTATGCCGTTTCTTCTCCCGCAGTAATTTTAGGCGCAGCCGCGATGATCACTAAAAATATCAAACTTTCAAGTGCAGTTACAGTGTTGAGTTCTGATGATCCTGTTCGGGTGTTTCAGAATTTCTCTACTGTCGACCTTTTGTCCTCCGGACGTGCTGAGATCATGGCAGGAAGAGGCTCTTTTATTGAATCATTTCCTTTATTTGGTTACGATCTCAATGATTACGATGAACTCTTCACAGAAAAATTAGAGCTGTTATTAAAACTCAACAAAAGCGAAAAATTTTCCTGGCAGGGGAAACATCGTGCATCATTTGAAAACCGTGGTGTTTATCCACGACCTTATCAATCCGCACTTCCCGTCTGGCTGGCGGCTGGAGGAACTCCGGCTTCAGCAGTAAGAGCGGCAACGCTTGGACTTCCGTTGATGCTTGCGATTATTGGAGGAAGGCCGGAACAATTTGTTCCGTTTATTAATCTTTATAAAGAAACGGCACAAAAAAAAGGAAGGGATCTTTCCACACTTCAGTTCGGTGTCAATAATCATTTTTATGTTTCAGAAGATTCGCAAAAAGCAGGTGATCAATTTTATCCTTATTATGCTGCAATGATGAACAGGGTCGGCCGCGAAAGGGGATGGCCACCGCTTTCCCGTCAGCAATTTGAATTTTCCAGGTCCCCCCAGGGTGCGGTAATGGCAGGCAGCGTGCAACAGGTTATTGATAAAATTCTTTATGAGCATGAGCTGTTTGGTTTTACACGTTTTCTTGCGCAGGCAAGCGTGGGAAATGTGCCTCATCAATTGGTAATGAAATCAATCGAATTATTTGGAACAAAAGTAGCACCGGTTGTAAGGAAAGAGATTGACAGCCGCAAGTAGAAAGGGTGCCATTGCCTACATGATTACAGGCATTAATCTTATTTCAACATGATGATGATCATTTGCAGCAATGAGTATGGTCATTTTTCAGACCGGCTGCTCTGCCTAATTTTAGCGAAAATGAAAGCCCATGTTCGGAGACCTGAATAAAGCACAGATCGAAGCCGTCATTAATGAAAATATTATTGGCAGACTGGCTTGCTCCTTAAATGATAGTCCTTATGTTGTCCCGGTTAGTTATGCTTATGATGGGCAATTTCTTTATTGCCGCAGCCTCGAAGGATTGAAAACTACCATAATGAGAAAGAATCCTGCAGTTTGTTTCCAGGTAGATACAATGAAAGAGATGGCCGATTGGAAATCGGTAATCTTGAGGGGAACTTACGAAGAACTTACAAATGAAAAAGAAAGAAATGCAGCCATTCGGAAATTAGAAGCGCGTTCCTTTCCACAAATCTCAAGCGAAACGGTAAAATTCTCGAAAGAATGGCCTTTCCCAACTGAGGATTATAATGCGATCGAGGGCATTATTTTCAGGATCCGCATCAATGAAAAAACGGGGCGTTGTGAAGTGATGGAAAGAGTGACGAAGTAACTTGTTTTTATAATTGGGCCTTTCAGCGCAGCCTTTATTATAAATGTTTTATGAAATAACCAAAAATTGAGGCTCCGCACTCCGGCACTCAAATTGCTCTTCCCCTTTATTAAATTTTAACCGTACACATGAATCTTTCTTTTCACGGCGCAGCGTTCTCCGTAACAGGATGAAAGCATCTGCTGACTTTAAAAAACGATACTCAGATGTCATCCACCTCCAGTTGGCTGTCGGCAGGCAGATCCCGGCCGGCAAAAAAAGCGGGCATTCTGGATCATTGATAAAAAACAGCATCACCGGCGGCCCCCAGGCTTGTTGAACCATCTTAAAACTGCAGGATCAGTTTTCCAATATTCTTCAGTGTCAGCTACTTCTGTAACTTTGATCTCAAGACTAAATAAGATTTTCTCATTAAGCTGTGGCTGATGTTGGAGCGCCAAAATGATTTGCTGCAACCCGGCCACCTCTCCATTATGGATACAATCTTTATGAATGTTCATTACCGGCGGCTTTTTGTCTTCATCCGCAAAACCCTGAACAATTCATCGGACTTGGATAAAAAAGGTTCACTTTTTGGAACAAAGTAGAGAGGGCTTTCCTGTGATTTTAGCAGTATTTTTAAAAGTATTTAAGCAGTATTTGTTTTAAAATGAGTTTAAATCTAACTAAACACTTTTTCCTTTAATTGCAAATAAACGAGATTTGCTTTTTACTTCGGTTCCTGAAGGCAGCAGTTTTATGGACGATTAAAGGATGTTGATGTTACCTAAATTTAAAAAATTACTCATAAGGCCTAAGTTATATCTCAGCGAGATAACCGGAGTATTGCTGCTGGCACTTGGCATTTTTTTTATCAGGAGTGAGGGGAAAGAATTAAGAAACGTGGGGGAATATTTAAGTTCCGGGGACGGGCGTTGGATCGCGGTGGGAATTTTCGTAACTGCTATTTATATTTTTTTGCAGGCGGTAATGTATATGGCCAGTTTTAAAACAGTGGGCTTAAAGGTCAGCCTGTGGGAATCGACGGTTTTGTTTCTCAAGCGAAATCTTATCAGCATTTTCCTGCCTGGCGGGGGAATTACTTCTCTTGCTTTTTTTACAAAGGATATTCAGCAGGAAACCAACGAAGAAAATAAAACGAGGATTCACATCGCCAGTACGATCTATGGTTTTACAGGAATTTTATCGATTGTCATTATTGCCATTCCTGTTCTGATCTACCTGGCTTTTATTGGCGAGAGTTGGAAAAACGCCAACAACGCGGCAGTGATCCTCATCTTTTTTGTCTTGCTGATCGTGTACCTGATTTTTTCTTATATCCGCAAAGGCTGGGTGCATCGTTTGGTAAACAGATTTTTACCACGGATCAGCACACAATTCAGAAGGGAGCCGCGCTTCAGGCTCCGCTTTTTTATGGTAAATGTATATGCCGTACTCATTGATCTTACCGGCATTTTACATCTGTATATTGCCATGCAGGTAATGGGCGTAGAAGGTAGTTGGAAGATCGCTTTGGTAGGTTATGTCATCGCAACTCTGCTGTTGGTAATTTCTCCGTTTTTACGGGGTATTGGCGCGATTGAATTTTCTTTAACCCTGATCTTAAAACATTACGGTTTCGCCACTTCTGAAGCCTTTGCCATCACTTTAATTTACCGCTTGTTTGAATTCTGGATTCCGGTTGCTGCAGGGACTGTAAGTTTTATACTGAAGAAAGGAAATATGCTGCTGCGCATCGCACCGGCGCTGCTCCTTTTTGCCCTGGGTATCATTAATATTATTTCTGTACTGACTCCGGCTCTTCGATACCGGGTAAAATTATTAAGAGAATTTCTTCCTTTGGAAACGATCCACGTGTCCAATTATATGGTTTTTATTCTTGGATTACTCTCTATCATAACCTCGGCATTTTTATTCCGTGGCTTGAAAAATGCATGGCGGTTCGCGATGCTGCTTTGCGTTTTGTCGCTGATCGGAAACCTGGCAAAAGCAATTGATTATGAAGAAGCATCGGTAGCATTTTTTAGCCTGCTGGTACTATGGTTTACCCGCAAACAATATTATATCAAACATAATAAACAATTGCAGCGTTTTGGCTTTGAAACTTCTCTGATCATCCTTGCAAGTGTGATCATTTACGGCGTAATCGGATTTTATTTTTTAGATAAACGACACTTTGGAATTGACTTCACTTTCCTGGATTCAGTGAAGCACACTTTTCTCAATTTTATTTTACTGGATGTAGATAACCTTGAAGCAAAAACCCGGTTCGGAAAGGTTTTCCTTGATACCATTCATATCAGTGGGATGATTTCTATTGGGTTACTTTTTTATGCTTTGATCAAACCTTATTTTGTTACTGTAAAACAAGATGAGGAGGATTTTTTGAAAGCAAGGGAAATCATAAAAAAGTATGGCTCATCTCCCGTTGATTACTTCAAAATGTCGGAGGATAAATTATTTTATTTCGGGGAAAAAGTGGAAGGATTGGTCTCTTACCGGGTGGCTGGTAGTTTTGCCGTTGTTCTGGATGAACCTGTTTGCTCGGGCAGAAAAGAGATGGCGATTTTGCTGGAGGAGTTTGAAGGATTCTGCTTCGAATCAGGATTGAAGTCTGCCTATTATCGTGTGGATGAAGATAGCCTCAGGCTTTTTAGTGAGATTGGTAAAAAATCTTTGATCATTGGGCAGGAAGCGGTGATCAACCTGGAAAATTTTACTTTAGAAGGCAGGGATAAAAAATCCATGAGAAATGGTTTAAAAAATATTGAAAAGAAGGGACTGCTCTCTAAAATTTATCAACCGCCAATCAAAGATGGGTTGTTGCAAAAATTAAATTATGTTTCCAATGATTGGCTGAAGGCAATGAATCGTGAAGAGATTGTTTTTACCCAGGGAATGTTCGACTGGGAAAAATTGAAACAGCAAACGATTATTACTGTAGAAAACCACGATGAACAGGTTTTTGGATTTTTAAATATCATTCCCGATTATGCACCAAATGAAGCGACGTACGATCTGATACGCAAAACAGCAGAAGCAACCGGAGGAGTAACCGATGCACTGATTATTGCCTTGATCAACTATTGCCGGTTACAAAATATTAAGTACTTAAATCTTGGGCTGGCACCACTTTCAGGAATTGAGGAAGCAAGAGATCTGCCTGAAAAGACATTGAAATTTGCTTATGAAAAGTTGCAGCAATTCCGGCACTATCGTGGTTTGCGGGATTTTAAAGAAAAATTTTCTCCGCTATGGAGCAATAAATACCTGATCTATGAAAACCATTATGACCTGATCAGCCTGCCGAAAGCTTTGAATAAAGTAATGAAACCGTAACCCATGAAGCATTTGCAAATAACCGTTATTCTTGTTGTCACATTACTCTTTTACAACCCGGTGCAATCGCAGGTAAAAACAGCTGATGCTGATCTGCCAGTAACCATCATTCCTGCAAAGAAACCGGGGACAGACCTGATGGTTTTGTTCATTACCGGGGATGGTGGCTGGAACACCTTTTCTCAGAATTTGGGAGATCAGTTTGCCATTGATGGAGTGCCGGTTGCTGCTTTGAATTCTTTAAAATATTTCTGGAGCAGGAAAACGCCTGAAGAAACAACACAGGCAGTTGTGGCTTTGATCGATCACTACAGCGCTGCCTGGAAAAAGAAAAATATTTTGTTGTGCGGTTATTCTTTTGGGGCCGATGTAATGCCCTTTATCTATAACCGGCTTCCGGAAGCGATCAAAGAAAGAGTCAGCCGCATTGAGTTACTTTCGCCTTCGGCATATACAGACTTTGAAGTGCATGTTTCTTATCTTTTTATGTCAAAAAAAATGAGTGTTGCTACGGAAATTCAGAAAATTAATAAGCCCGTCATCTGCTTTTATGGCGAGGATGAAAAAGAGAAACCTTTGGAAAATATCCGGAGGTCAAATTTTAAAATAATCATTGTGAATGGTGAACATCATTATGAAAAAAGTTTTGGAGAGATCGCACAGGCGGGTATAAAATAAAGGAGGGAAAACAGGTATACGATTTGTTCTACATTTGGAATAACATTTTTACCTGAGTTTTAAAGACTTATTATGGATGACGTAAAATTGAATTTGGATGGAAAGGGGCATGGGGATTTTTCAATTATTGAGGGGGATGAAATAATTGCCACAATGGAGATTAGTATAACGGCAGCGGAACTAACTGTGTATCACACTGAAGTGTCGGCAACCCGCGAAGGAAAAGGGCTGGCGAAAATATTATTATCGGCAATGGTGACCTATGCAAGAAAAAATAATTTAAAAGTCCTCGCACTTTGTCCTTATGTTTTCGCGCAGTTCAAACGCCACCCTGAAGAATACAGTGATATCTGGAAAAATAAAACTTAGCAGGAAGCTTATTACCGGTTTGAAGCATGTAAAGAATTTATAAAAACATTGATTGATTTCTTAAAAAAAAATGATTAGCATTCATCCAAAAAATATCATCACTTCAGGCAAAGATTTAAAAAATGCCGGGAAGGCTTTGATCATGATTCATGGTCGTGGCGGAAGTGCCGAAGATATTTTGTCACTCGCCAATTATTTAAATGTAAAAGATTTTGCATTGCTGGCGCCACAGGCAAATAATAACAGTTGGTATCCTTATTCTTTCCTGGCGCCGCTTTCACAAAATGAACCTTGGTTGTCATCGGCATTATCTTTAATAAAAGAAACATTGAAAGATGTCATTGACAAAGGAATTTCGGAACAAAATATTTACTTCCTTGGCTTTTCGCAGGGCGCTTGCCTGACACTTGAATTTGCAGCAAGAAATGCAACTAAATTTGGTGGCGTAGCAGCATTTACCGGCGGCTTAATTGGCGACAGAATTTATCGGGAAAATTATCAAGGTGATTTTAAACAGATGCCTGTTTTTATTGGCAGCAGCGATCCTGATCCACATGTGCCGGTAGAAAGAGTTGGTGAAACAACCCGGATCTTGCAATCGATGAATGCTGATGTTACTGAAAGGGTTTTTCAAAATATGGGGCATACGATTTCCAAGGAAGAAATTGATTTGGCGAATAAATTAGTTTTTCATTTATAAATTGATACCATGCAGCAGGAATGGCCGGTGCTTTCTTACCAAAAAGGCAAAGCGACTTTCGACACATTGCACATGTGGACGCAAATTGTTGGAAAAATAAAATTAGCCACCATGCCGTGGATCAATCATTCATGGCATATTACTTTACGGGTTTCATTAACCGGCTTAACAACAGAGATGATGCCGTATAAAGATCAGGATTTTCAAATCGATTTTGATTTAATTGCACATCAGTTAATCATCACAACCAGTAAAAATGGGATTGGCAAATTTGACTTGCATGGAATATCTGTTGCGGCTTTTTATAAAAAAATCTTTGAGCTATTGGCTGACATGCAAATTGATATAAAAATAAAACCGGTACCTGTGGAAATTGCAAATCCGATTCCGTTTGAGCAGGATACTATTCATGCAACTTATGAAGACAACCATGCGGCCGCTTTTCACAGGGCATTACTTTTAATTCAGAAGGTATTTCTTGAATTCAGAAGTGGTTTTAGGGGTAAATGCAGTCCCATCCATTTTTTCTGGGGGAGTTTTGATCTTGCGCTATCTTTTTTTTCTGGAAGAAAGGCACCTAAACATCCCGGTGGAGTTCCCGGATTGCCCAATTGGGTAGCGGAAGAAGCATATGACCGGGAAGTAAGCAGCGCCGGCTTTTGGACAGGAAATGATCAACTGCCCGAAGCCGCATTTTATTGTTATTTATATCCGGAACCGGAAGGTTATAAAACGATAAAACTTCAGCCAAAAGAAGCTCGCTATAATACCAATCTTGGTGAATTTATTCTGCCTTATTCTGTGGTTCAACAGTCCGCTGATCCCGAAAGCACTTTGCTTGAATTTTTGCAAAATACTTATAAGGCAGGAGCTGATCTGGCAAAATGGGACAGAGAAATTCTTGAAGATGAAATTTGATCACTAAAAAGTTTACAAATCAACATGCCACACTTTGTTATTGACTGCTCAGAAAATATTCTTTCATTAAGAAGTCCTGATGAAATCATGTCGGCAGTTTATGAAGTGGCTCAATCAAGCGGCCTTTTTAGGCAAGGCGATATAAAAGTGAGAATCAATACTTTTCAATTTTATAAAATAGCTAACAATAAAAAAGATTTCATTCATGTATTTGCCAATATTATGGAAGGCAGGACGACTGAACAAAAAGCCAGTCTTTCTAAAAAAGTAATTGAAAAATTAAATGAAATGTTTCCCGGTATTTCAATTCTTTCGATGAATGTCAGTGAATTTGAATTAGCTACTTATTCTAATAAATCTTTGATCAATCCCTTGAATACAGAACGGGATCGGTTTTTCTAAAAGAAATCTTCCAGCGCCTACCTGTATTTTATATGCATGATTTTTGAGAAGCATTCCTTTATATGGAAAAAAATTATGCATCCATTTATAGCGCTTTGGGCGCCGATATTTTGATCGCCACAATTAAATTTTTTGCCGGAGCCTATTCCAATAGTTCGTCCATGATTTCTGAAGGAATTCATTCTTTGGTCGACAGCAGCAACCAGGTATTGCTATTATATGGAATGAAAAAAAGTAAAAAGCCTCCTGATAAATTACGTCCTTTTGGTTATGGAAAGGAATTGTATTTCTGGTCTTTTATTGTTTCAATTCTTATTTTTGGATTGGGTGGCGGCATTTCTGTTTTCCAGGGTATCATTCATATCCGCAATCCTTTGCCCCTGGAAGATCCTACCTGGAACTACGTGGTACTAGGCTTTTCAATAATTTTCGATGGCACATCTTTTATTATTGCTGTCAGAAATTTTAATAAAATTCGCGGCCAGGTTTCATTCTGGAAAGCGGTTGTCAGAAGCAAAGATCCGGCAAGTTTCATCGTATTGTTTGAAGATGGGGCGGCCGTGTCAGGACTGATAATTGTTTTTATCTTTATGAAAACCAGTCATGCTTATGACTTGCCGGTTTTGGACGGCATTGCTTCCGTATCTGTTGGCCTTTTATTAATCTTTACATCATTG
>Ga0157371_10000583_pt1 | contig 43268 bp, 37 predicted proteins | sample C45metaG_FD_113462 | JGI IMG/M metagenome (GOLD analysis project Ga0157371, IMG submission 113462) | Corn rhizosphere microbial communities from Kellogg Biological Station, Michigan, USA - C4-5 metaG | ecosystem: Host-associated > Plants > Roots > Rhizosphere > Soil | place: USA: Michigan... | reverse complement strand
TCGCATCCCTTCCTCAAGCCCACGCAACGTCAGCGGATACATCTGATCCTCGATCAAATCGCGCACGATATTGGTCGACGAGGTGTAGCCCCAGGTGTCCTTCGGATACGGATTGATCCAGATGAGCTTCTTGTACTTCTCCATGAACCGCTGCATCCACAGGTAGCCCGGCTCTTCGTTCCAGTGCTCGACGCTGCCGCCGGCCTGGGTGATTTCGTAGGGTGCCCTGGCGGCGTCACCGATGAAGATCACTTTGTAGTCGGCGCCATACTTGTGCAGCAACTCCTGCGTCGAGAAACGCTCGGACGTGCGGCGCAGGTTGTTCTTCCACACCGACTCATAAATGAAGTTGTGGAAGTAGAGGTACTCCAGATGCTTGAGCGCGGCCGTGGAGGCCGAGAGCAGCTCCTCGCAGATCTTCACGTGCGCGTCCATCGAGCCGCCGATGTCGAACAGCAGCAACAGCTTGACGGTGTTGCGCCGCTCCGGGCGCATCTGGATATTCAGCAACCCGGCATCTTTGGCGGTGTGGTCGATGGTGCCGTCGATGTCCAGTTCTTCCGCCGCGCCCTGACGCGCAAACTTGCGCAACCGGCGCAGGGCAACCTTGATGTTGCGCGTGCCCAGTTCGACCGAATCGTCGAGGTTCTTGTACTCGCGCTGATCCCACACCTTGACCGCTTTGCCCTGGCGTTTGCCGGCATCACCGACCCGGATGCCTTCCGGGTTGAAACCGCCTGAGCCGAACGGGCTGGTGCCGCCGGTGCCGATCCACTTGTTGCCGCCGGCGTGGCGTTCTTTCTGTTCTTCGAGGCGCTTCTTGAACTCTTCGATCAGTTTATCCAGGCCCCCCAGGGACTGGATGGCCGCTCGCTCTTCGTCGGTCAGTGAACGCTCGAATTCCTTGCGCAACCAGTCTTCGGGAATCAACGCCTGAAGGTGATCGTCGAGTTTTTCCAGGCCGTTGAAGTAAGCCCCGAACGCCCGGTCGAACTTGTCGAAATGCTTTTCGTCCTTCACCAGGATCGCCCGGGACAGGTAATAGAACTCGTCCATGTCGGCAAAGGTCACGCGCTGTTTGAGCGCGTTGATCAGGTCCAGCAGCTCACGCACCGAGACCGGCACTTTGGCGGCGCGCATTTCATTGAACAGGTTGAGCAGCATGGCGTTGGCCTCTATCTAATGGAGCTTAGCGAGTGCCACGACGGCTCATGAACGCCAGGCGCTCGAGCAATTGCACGTCCTGTTCGTTCTTCACCAGCGCGCCGGCCAGTGGCGGGATGGCCTTGGTCGGATCGCGTTCGCGCAGGACGGCTTCGCCGATGTTGTCGGCCATCAGCAGTTTGAGCCAGTCCACCAGTTCGGAGGTTGACGGTTTTTTCTTCAGGCCCGGGACTTTGCGCACATCGAAGAACACGTCCAGCGCTTCGCTGACCAGGTCTTTCTTGATGTCCGGGTAGTGCACGTCGACGATCTTCTGCAACGTCACGCGATCGGGGAACGCGATGTAGTGGAAGAAGCAGCGACGCAGGAAGGCGTCCGGCAGCTCTTTCTCGTTGTTGGACGTAATGATGATGATCGGACGCTTCTTGGCCTTGATCGTCTCGTCGATCTCGTAAACGTAGAACTCCATCTTGTCGAGTTCTTGCAGCAGGTCGTTGGGGAACTCGATATCGGCCTTGTCGATTTCATCGATCAGCAGGATAACCCGCTCTTCAGACTCGAAAGCCTCCCAGAGCTTGCCCTTTTTCAGGTAGTTGCGAACGTCGTGGACTTTCTCGGTGCCCAACTGCGAGTCACGCAGGCGGCTGACAGCGTCGTACTCGTACAGACCCTGATGCGCCTTGGTCGTGGACTTGATGTGCCAGGTAATCAGCTTGGCGTTGAAGGACTCGGCCAGTTGCTCGGCGAGCATGGTCTTGCCGGTGCCCGGTTCGCCCTTGACCAGCAGTGGACGCTCCAGGGTAATGGCGGCGTTGACCGCCAGCTTCAGGTCATCGGTGGCGACGTAGGCCTGGGTGCCTTCGAACTTCATCTGCTAATCCTCGAACGGTAACGCCGACCTAAACGGGGCAGGGCGGGGCGCAATAATTGTAGATCCCGACTATAACGCGCAGGCCGGTCGACTGTGAACGCAGACGGCTTATTCAGTCTCTGAATGGAGCGTCACATCTTGACTCAGTCTCGGCCGCTAGCCAGCATTGAGCTATCGCCATATTGGCGATAGGTTGCGAGGCATGTCTACTAAATACCGATTTCGCGATACATACCGCATTCAGTTGCGTGAGAAGGATCATCCACCGCCTCATGTCCACCTTACCGGTGGCGGGGTTGATGTGATGCTGAGCCTGCACACTGTCGAAGTGATGGCCGGCAAGGCACTGCCGCTGATTATCAAGGAAGCACTGGAGTGGGTCAGAGCCCACCAAGAGCAACTGCTGGAGGACTGGAAACGATGTTACCCATGAAACGACCACGGCTGGCGTCTGTGCAGGCGTTGCCGGATTATCGCCTCGACTTGACCTTTATCGATGGCCAGCAGCTAACCCTCGATTTGAGTCGCGACCTTCGCGCCTTTTCGGGACTGCAGCCGTTGCTGGAGGGAAGCGCCTTCGCGGGCGCAACCCTGGGCGACGATGGCTGGAGCGTCGAGTGGCCTGAACTGGATATCCAGATCGGCGCAGACACCCTTTATCTGGATGCTTTGGCGCAAAACACATCGGACGAAAACACGCGGATCTTCATCGACTGGCGCGCTCGCACCGGTTTACCCCTGAGTCAGGCGGCCGAGGCGCTGGGCGTCAGCGCCCGCAGCATCACGCGCTACAGCAGTGGCCGTGAAGCGGTGCCCCGTTCGTTGGCACTCGCCTGTCTGGGTTGGGATTTCCTCCAGCTGCAATCCAACCCGGCGCGGGCTGCCGAAGACACCGGTCGCTACACCGTGACGCGCAAGCCTTAACCTGCTTCCGGCTTCGGCCGTTCATACCGGGCGTTGAATGCCTGGATGAAACCATTGCGTAAAATCTGCAAAAACGCATTGAACGCGCTGATATCTTGCCGATGTACATTGCCGCTCAGTTCAACCCGTGTGGCGAACTGGTTCTTACCCTGATTTTTCAACACGGTTTCGGAGCCACCGACAATGGCCTCCCAGATTGAACGGAATAGCCCTTTGTCCTTGTTTTCCACGTCCTGATGCCAATTGAACACGTCGACGTCCTTCAATAGCGGTTTGATGTAGCCGGTCAATTTGGCCTTTTTGGCTTGCGCTTCAATCACTACGTCGCCGTGACCGGCATTGAAGTCGAACTTGCCGTAGGCCGAGGCAAAGTCGTTCATGCGTCTGAGTTCGATGTTCTTGGCCCGAAGGCGGAAATCGAAGTCTTCGAAATTACTCAACGGGTCGAAGGTGGCACTGGTTTCCAGAGGCGCGTGCCCCAGCAACAGCGCCTTACCCTCGAAGCGGGCATCGCGTTTGCCTTCGGTATCGACCACGTTGGTCAGATTGAAAATGCTGGCGTTGACCTGGGTAGCATTCATGTTAACGGGGGGAGTGGAGCTAAAATTGTGGAAGCTGATCTTGCCGTCGTAGATGCGCACCTCGTTCAGGGTGATCGGCGCCAGTTTGCTCAACTGCGCGCGCCAGTCGGTGCCTTTACCGGTTTGGGAGTTCTGTTTGTTGGCGCCGCCGTCGACGAAGTTCACCTCGGGGTTGAAGAACTTCACTTCGGCCACCACGGCATGGTCATAGATCAGCGAATGCCAGCTGACAGCGAGGTCGATCAACGGAGCGTTGACGAACGGTACTGGCACCTTGCCTTCAACCTTGACGATTTTCAGTCCGTTGATTTTGTAGGCTCCGCGCCACCAGGCCAGGTCCACGTCGGTCACCTGACCTCGGTAATCGCCCATGTTCGCCAGTTTGTCATTGAGGTAATCACGCACCAGGTATGGCAGGGTGATATGCAGGGCAATCAGTACCAGAGCAAGGCCGGCGAGTGTCCACAGAGGCCAACTGTATCGACGTTTCATGGTGGCATACCTCTGGCTATGTAAAGGATTGACTGCGCCGGACAGCGGACGTTCGACCTGACTGGACGACCAGCGGCAACAGGCATACCTTTGGGAGCTAATTCAACGCTGTACAAGGACCCAGCCATGAGCCGTATTTACGCTGACAACGCCCATTCCATCGGCAATACACCGCTGGTGCAGATCAACCGCATTGCCCCGCGCGGCGTGACCATCCTGGCCAAGATCGAAGGGCGCAACCCCGGCTATTCGGTCAAGTGCCGGATCGGCGCGAACATGATCTGGGACGGCGAAAGCTCCGGCAAACTCAAACCTGGCATGACTATCATCGAACCGACGTCGGGCAACACCGGCATTGGCCTGGCGTTCGTTGCGGCGGCTCGTGGTTACAAACTGATGCTGACCATGCCGGCCTCCATGAGTATCGAGCGTCGCAAGGTGCTGAAAGCTCTGGGCGCAGAACTGGTGCTGACCGAACCGGCCAAGGGCATGAAAGGCGCCATCGAGAAGGCAAGCGAGATCCTTGCCAGCGACCCGGCCAAATACTTCATGCCGTCGCAGTTTGAAAACCCGGCCAACCCGGCGATTCACGAGAAAACCACCGGCCCGGAAATCTGGAACGACACCGACGGCGCGGTAGACGTGCTGGTGGCTGGGGTCGGAACGGGTGGAACCATTACCGGGATTTCGCGGTATATCAAGAATACGCAGGGCAAACCGATTATCTCGGTGGCGGTAGAGCCGGCGGTATCGCCGGTGATCAGCCAGGCGATGGCCGGTGAAGAGATCAAGCCCCGCCCTCATAAAATCCAGGGTATTGGTGCCGGTTTTGTCCCGAAAAACCTGGACTTGTCGATGGTCGACCGCGTTGAGCTGGTGACCGATGAGGAGTCCAAGGCCATGGCACTGCGCCTGATGCAGGAAGAAGGGATTTTGTCCGGGATTTCCTGCGGTGCCGCCATGGCGGTTGCGGTTCGCCTGGCCGAAACACCGGAAATGCAGGGCAAGACCATCGTGGTGATCCTGCCGGACTCCGGCGAGCGCTACCTGACGAGCATGTTGTTCAGCGATCTGTTTACCGATCAGGAGAATGAACAGTAAAAGGCGCTACTTACGGCGCGGATATTCGGCGGCTGAACAGGAGCTGATCCAGATCAGCCCCTGTTCAGGAGCCCTATGTTAATAAGTGCTTTGTTGCACAATGCTTAATACTGAATGTTTGGTTTTGCGGGTTTTTCTCGAGGCCGGTAATGTTTATCATGGCCGGCTGCCACGTCGGGTAAGAGGCGTTGCGCATAGAGCCTATTCTCAAGGAGTCATTAATGACCTTTTCCTTAGCCGCGAAAGCGTCGGTGTTGTTGCTGTTCCTCGGCAGCACTCTCTATGTGCATTTGCGTGGCAAGGCGCGGTTGCCGGTCTTGCGTCAGTTCGTCAACCACTCAGCGTTGTTTGCGCCTTATAACGCCTTGATGTACCTGTTCTCGGGTGTGCCGTCCAAGCCGTATCTGGACCGCAGCAAGTTCCCGGAGCTGGACGTGCTCAAGGACAACTGGGAAGTCATCCGCGACGAAGCCATGCACCTGTTCGACGAGGGGTATATCCGCGCCGCCGAAAAGAACAACGACGCCGGTTTCGGTTCATTCTTCAAGAAGGGCTGGAAGCGTTTTTACCTCAAGTGGTATGACAAACCGCTGCCTTCAGCTGAAGCCTTGTGCCCGAAAACCGTGGCGTTGGTCAGCAGCATTCCCAATGTCAAAGGTGCCATGTTCGCGTTGCTGCCGGGTGGCAGTCACCTCAACCCGCACCGCGATCCGTTCGCCGGTTCCCTGCGTTATCACCTGGGGCTGTCGACGCCGAATTCCGATGATTGCCGCATCTTCGTCGACGGCCAGGTTTACGCCTGGCGCGATGGCGAAGACGTGATGTTCGATGAAACCTACGTACACTGGGTCAAGAACGAAACCGAGAAAACCCGCGTCATTCTGTTCTGCGACGTCGAACGGCCGCTGAGCAATCGCGTCATGACCCGCATCAACCGCTGGATCAGCGGCCTGCTCGGTCGCGCCACCGCCCCGCAGAACCTTGATGATGAACGTGTCGGCGGGATTAACCAGGCTTACGCCTGGAGCAAGAACTCCAGCGATAAGTTCAGTGGCGTAGTCAAACGCTGGAAACGCCGTAATCCCAAGGCCTACCGCGTATTGCGGCCAGTATTGGCGGTGCTGGTGTTGACGTTGTTGGGGTATTGGTTGTTTGGGTGATTTCAGTCATAAAAAAAGCCGCTCCTTCTTGAGCGGTTTTTTTTTTCCTTCAATTTCATCGGCGCCCGGCGAGCACGTTAGGTTCTTCGCCTTCGATGCCCGTCGCAATAATTTTTAGAAGGCGCCTTTCGCTGTCTGTCAGCTGCGCAACAACGTTTTCATTCTCGGTTGCGGGTGAGCGTTTCCTTGACGATGACTTTTTAATCATTTTGCGCATCTCGCCTCCCTTGTTGGTCATTAGTTGAACAGTTTTCAAGATACTTGGCCCTCCACTGATTTAACAAGTCGCCGTTCATCATCGTAGTAAAAGCCGAGTTGCTGATAGATTGAAATTGCACCTTCCAGCGGCTCCTGAACTTCGATGAACCTGCTGCCGACGATTCGGGCGTATTGTTCAATGGCCAATATGGACAGTGGTGCGATACGTTTTTTTAGTGGGTGAACCTCTCCGGGCCGCCCCTACCACAATGGGCGATTCCGTTCCCGCAGAGTAAGGAGCGTCTCAACAGCTGTCGCTGCTGGCCCTTTGTCCAAGTCATTGCAATCCATGTCAGTCGCTGGTTATAGTCGGCGCTCGGTGATTTCCAACCCACCGTTCATCCCATCAAAAAAGATCAGCCCATGCCAGCTTCCCTCATTAACGCGGTCCTCGATCCAGCGCTCAACGCTGTCGTGGTGCCGTGTGGGAGTCAGCAGCCTGCGCAGATCAGTCACTACCCCCCGCCTGTTCGTAGCGCGCCGGTGTGCGCAGTCGTATCACCGCCAGACGTCGGCTTTTCGGGCTGATCAGCTGCTTCACTGCTGTTCCCCATGCCCGTCTGAAAAAACTACTGAACTTCAGCTTCGGCTGAGTTGGCTTTTTGCCTGATGACAGGTGGTATTCATGTTTGTCCTTTCGAAACAATCCGCGCTCGCGGCGGCGTCCACGAGCCTGTTCGTTCTGCTGTGGAGCAGCGGGGCGATCTTCTCCAAATGGGGCCTGGCCCACGCATCACCCTTTGCGTTTCTGCTGATTCGCTTCGTCATCGCCTTGTGCGGGTTGATGCTGCTGGTGCCGTTGCTCAAGCTCAAGCTGCCCAAGGGCGGCAAACCGATGTTGTATGCGATGGCCACGGGCGTGGTGCTGCTGGGGGCTTATCAGATTTTCTATCTGTTGGCCCTGGACCTGAAAGTGACGCCCGGGATGATGGCCACGATCATGGGCGTGCAACCGATTCTCACGGTGGCGATCATGGAGCGTCAGCGCTCAGCCAGCAGAATGTTCGGTCTTATGCTGGGGTTGGCCGGGCTGATCATGGTGGTTTACCAGGGCATCGGTCTGGCCGGCATGTCGTTGGCCGGAATGCTCTTCGGTCTGCTGGCGCTGGCGAGCATGACGTTCGGCTCGATCATGCAGAAACGCATCACTGACAATCCCCTCGGCACGCTGCCTGTGCAGTACCTGGCGGGTTTGTTGCTCTGCGGGATTTTCGTGCCATTCCAGCCGTTTCATTTTGAACACAGCACCGGGTTCTTCGTGCCTGTGCTGTGGATGGGATTGGTGGTGTCGGTATTGGCGACGTTGTTGCTGTACCGCTTGATCGCCCGGGGCAATCTGGTGAATGTCACCAGTCTGTTTTACCTGGTGCCGGCGGTGACGGCGGTCATGGACTATCTGATTTTCGGTAATCGGCTGGCGACATTGAGCCTGCTCGGCATGCTGCTGATCATCATCGGTCTGGTGTTCGTGTTCCGTAAAACCGCTTGAAGCAAAACAAGGCCCGGGGCATGCGCTCCGGGCCTTTTTCATTTGGCCAGCGCATGCTCGGCCCGCACCGAATTCATGAACGCCTGCATCGCTGACGATTGAATACGATGGCGCCGGGTGATCAGTCCATACGGCGGCAACCGTGCCTCGAACTTGATCGGCAACACCGCCAGCAAATCACGGCCCGGATAGTCCTCGACCACCGATACGGGCGTTACGCCGAGCATGTCGGTCTGCTGGATCAACGAGAGCAAAGTCATGATCGAGGTGGTTTCAACGATGCTGCTGGGAATGTCGACCCGCGCGTTGTGGAACACCTGATTGATGATCGCGCGCATCGGGCTCGGGTGCTGTTGCAACACCCAGGTCATGTTCTGCAATTCAGCCCAGCTCAGCTGTTTTTCCTTCGCCAGCGGATGTTGCGCGCCGGCAATCACGCACAAGGCTTCTTCACCGAGGCTGTCGAAGAGCAATTCTTCGGCCCGTGCACCGGCCGGAATCCGCCCCAATACAATGTCCAGTTGATCCTGCAACAGCGCCTGCACCAGCACGTCGCTGGTGTCGACCTGAATGCTCATGGACAACCGCGGATGGCTTTGTTTCAAGGTCGCGATGGTGCGGGTCAACAGCCCCGAGGCCAACGCCGGAATCGCGCCGACCGCGACTCGGCCGAGGTTGCCGGATTCCAGTGCAACCAGTTCTTCGCGCATGCCGCTGAGTTCGGCAAACACCATGCGCGCGTAATAGATGACGGTTTCCCCGAACGGGGTGGAGCGCATACCCCGAGGCAGACGCTCGAAGAGCTCGACGCCGAGCAAGTCCTCGGCTTCGTGCAGCATCTTGGTCGCAGCCGGTTGGGTCATGCCGATGTGATCGGCGGCGCGGCGCAACGAACCGAATTCCTGCAACGCCAGCATCAGCCGCAATTGGCGCAGACGCAGTCGACTGTGGATCACATTGGCAGCAGGAATTCGGGTCATGGGCCGTGCTCGCAAAAAGGACTGCGGCAAGCCTGACAACAAATGTCAGGCGTTGCCAGCATTGCTGTGTCACAGCACCGATTTGGTCTTGGCGATGTGGGGTTTGCGCAGGCCCGTCAAGGTGCCCAGTGCCTTGGAAATCAACGGCCAGAACAGCATCAACAGCGCTGCCGTGGTCAGGCTGCCAACCAAGGGGTTGGACCAGAAAATGCCCAGGTGCCCGTCGGAGAACAGCATCGACTGACGGAACGCATCTTCGGCCTTGTCTCCCAGCACCGCCGCCAGCACCAGCGGCGCGATCGGGTAACCGAGTTTCTTGAACAGATAACCCAGCGCGCCAAAGCCCAGCATCAGCACCACGTCGAAGAACGAGTTGTGCACCGAGTAAGCGCCGATGGCGCAAACCATGATGATGATCGGCGCAATGATCGAGAACGGAATGCGCAGGATCGAAGCGAATAGCGGCACGGTGGCCAGGACCACGATCAGGCTCACCACGTTACCCAGGTACATGCTGGCGATCAGGCCCCAGACAAAATCATGTTGTTCCACGAACAGCGTTGGGCCGGGGTGCAGGCCCCAGATCATCAAGCCGCCAAGCATCACTGCTGCGGTGGCTGAACCAGGAATACCGAGCGTGAGCATCGGCAACAGCGCGCTGGTGCCTGCCGCGTGGTCGGCGGTTTCCGGAGCGATCACGCCTTCGAGTTCACCCTTGCCGAAGTTCTCGCGGTTCTTCGAGAAGCGCCGCGCCAGGCTGTAGCTCATGAACGAGGCGGCCGTCGGACCGCCCGGCGTGATGCCCATCCAGCAGCCGACCAGCGTGCTGCGCACAATCGTCCACCAGTAACGCGGCAATTTGGCCCAGGTGCGCAGGATAACCATCGGCGTGATGCGCGCATGCTCGCCGCGAAACACCAGACCTTCCTCGACGGTGCAGAGGATTTCGCCGATGCCGAACAGGCCGATCACCGCTACTTCGAAACTGATGCCGGTCATCAGGATTGGCTGGTCGAAGGTCAGGCGCAGGTTGCCGGAGACGGTGTCCATCCCTACGGCAGCCATCGCGAAACCAATCATCATTGCCACCACGGTTTTCAGCGGCGGGTTCTTGCTCATGCCGACGAAGGTGCAGAACGCCAACAGGTACACCGCGAAGAACTCCGGCGAGCTGAACGACATGGCGAACGCGGCAATCCGCGTCGACAGGAACGTCAGCAACAACACCCCGGCCAGCGCGCCGATCAGTGCCGAGCTGAACGCGGCGGTCAGGGCTTCGGCGGCGCGACCTTCGCGGGCCATCGGGTAGCCGTCGAACGTGGTTGCCACCGATGAGGGCTCGCCGGGGATATTAAACAGAATCGAGGTGATCGAGCCGCCGAACAGCGCGCCCCAATACATGCACGACAGCAAAATGATCGCCGACACCGGCGACATGGTGAAAGTCAGCGGCAGCAGCAACGCCACGCCATTGGGGGCACCGAGGCCGGGCAATACGCCGACCAGAATGCCCAGCAGTACGCCGATCACCATCAGGCCGATATGGCCCGGAGTCAGGATCAGGTTCATGCCTTGCAGCAAGGAATCGAACTCGCTCATTTGAAGCTTCTCCCGGCCAGGCTAATCCAGTCGGCCATCGGACCGGCATCGAGCGGGACCTTGAACCACAGCGCGAAAATCAGGTAGCTGGCGAGTACCGCGCCGAGGGATACGGTGCCGATCATCCACTTGCCATAGGGTTTGACGCGGACCTTGTCACGCCACATGAACCAGGCGATGAAACAGGCCGAGGCCACGTAGATGCCGGTGAACGGCATGGCGCCGACGAACAGCGCAATCGGGATGAATACCGACAGCACTTGCTTGAACGCACTGCGGCTGACAAATGAAAGGCTCAGGGCCTGCCAGCGCACCACGGTCAACACGCCGTTGCCGACACTGGCGGCGCTCAACAGCAGGCCGATATAGAAGGGGAAGTAACCCGGCTCTGGCCCGGAATCGCCCCAGCCAATACCTTGTTCGACGCTGCCGAACATCACGACCACACCGATCAGCGTGGTGAAGAGTGCCAGGCCGAGTTCGACCCAGCGGGTGCCGACCAGCGCCGGTGAATCCGAAGAATGGGACATCAAAACACCTCCAGAGGTGACGGCCGTGCGCAAGCGGACGGCCGAGAACAACTCAGTTTTTCAGCCAGCCGGCTTCTTTGAACACCGGGGTGACGCGGGCGGTGTCTTTCTCAATGTAGGCGGTCAGTGGCTCGCCTTCGAGGAAGGTCGGTACCAAAGCGTTCTGCTTGACGTAGGCCTTGAACTCCGGGGTCTCGGTGACTTTGCGCATTAGCTCGACATAGAACGCGCGCTGTTCGGCGGTGACGTCGCCGGGCATGAATACGGTGCGCGGGAAGCGATACTGATCGATGCCCAGGCCTTGTTCGTGGCAGGTCGGCACATCGGCCCAGGATTTGTCACCGGCCACTTTCTCTGTGTAGCTCATGCGCTCTTTACTGAACACACACAGCGGCTCGACCTGGTCGCCGCGCCATTGGCTGATGCTTTCGCTGGGGTTGTTGACGTTGGCGGCGATGTGCTTGCCGGCCAGTTGAGTCGCGGCTTCGCTGCCGCTCTTGAACGGGATGTACACCAGTTTGCTGTTGTTGGTCTGGTTCAGCAGCAAGGTCAGGGTCTGGTCGACATCCTTGGACTGACTGCCGCCCATGCGCAGGTTCGACGGGTCGGCCTTGACCGCTTCGTAGAAGCCTTTGGCGTCCTTCCAGGGGGCGTCTTTGTAGCTCCAGAGGATGAAGTCATCTTCGGCCACGGCCGCCACAGGAGTCAGTTCCTGCCATTGGTAGCCGAGCTTCGATACCAGCGGCAACAGGTAGATGTTGTTGGTGCCGATCACCAGTTTTTCCGGATCGCCCTTGTTCATCTTCAAGTCGAGAAAGGCTTCGGCGCCATTGCCGCCGCCCTTGTTGAGGACGATGGTATTGACGTCGAGAAACTTGTGGGTGGTGATGATCGACTGGATCAGCCGGCCGAGCTGATCAGTGCCGCCACCGGGCCCGCCAGCGACAACGATTTCAACGTTTTTGTCCGGTTGCCAGGCGGCGCTGGCCAATGCGGGGAGAGCGCCGGCGGCGACCAGAGTGCAGCCAAGAAACAGACGGGATGTGCGACGGACGAATGCATTTCGCATGGAAGGGCCTCGTTTTTGTAGTTGTTATGAGTGGCTTGTCGACGCTGGAAGCTGCAAGCCTGAGCTGAGTGTGGGAAGCCTCCGCGCTGGCGTCTAGTCAAAACAATACATACACCGATAGCCTGGAGTTATACGTCGGACCGGGCAACGTAGCGGTGAGGGCTCAAGACTCTGCCCTAGAGCCTTTTTCGCTGAAATCCGATAGCAGGGACATCGGCTGAAAGCTCAATGAAAGCCGGGCATGCCATAACCCGAGGCTATCGCCTTATTTCAAGTTTTGATTAGACGGTTATCACTGAGCCTTCGATAGTGCTCACCAGCGCCGCCCCAGAAGCTGCGTTTTGCATCCACAAAAATAATAAATGAGGTACGCACCATGGCTCGTCCCAGTGCTTCCCTGCATCTGCCCGGCGCAGTTGCCCAACCGATTGCCGCGGCCGCACCGCTGACCGGCACCACCAAGGCCAGCAGCGTGCGCTGGCGGATCTTTGCGATCATCTTCGCCTTGACCATGGTCAACCTGATCGATCGGGTGTCGCTGTCGATTGCGATGCCGACCATCGCCCATGAATTTTCCCTCTCGCCGAGCATGCAGGGGCTGATCCTCAGCAGCTTCTTCTGGGCATACGCGCTGCTGCAGATTCCCGGCGGCTGGTTGATCGACCGCTTCGGGCCGCACCGGGTGATCGGTTGGTCCACCGGGTTGTGGGGGACTTTCCAGGTGATCGCGGCATTTGCCACGGGCGGGTTGTCATTGCTGTTCGCCAGGGTTGCGCTCGGCGCCGCAGAGGCGCCCTTGTTTCCATCGGGTGGCAAACTGATTTCGTTGTGGCTGGCGCCGAGCGAGCGCAGTCGCGGTGCGGTGCTGATGGACAGCGGCAGCCCGTTGGGTGTGGCGCTGGGCGGATTGATCATTGCGTACCTGATTGCCTCGCTGGATTCATGGCGCCTGGCGTTTGTGATTGCCGGTATCGCGACCCTGGTGCTCGCCTGGCTGGCACGGCGTTACCTGCGTGACGACCCGGCCGCTCACCCGCAGGTGAACGCCGAAGAACTTGAGAAGATCAACGCCGGACGCGCGACGCCAGCGGCTGAAGCTGCCCGTTTGCCGGTCAAGGGCCTGGGCATCGCGGCCCGCTCGCTGAGCGGTTTGCTGATCGGTCGCGCCAGTTGGGCGATGGTTTATTTTGGCTTGCTGACTTGGGGCCCGAGTTATCTGGCGCAGGCTCGCGGTTTTGATATCAAGGGGATTGGCGCGGCTACGTTCGTGATTTTTGTGTGTGGTGCGTTGGGTTCATTGACCGGCGGTTTCCTCTGCGACGGCCTGATCCGCAAAGGCGTCAGCCGTGGGGTGGCGGTCAAGAGCCTGCTGGCGTTTTCCGGTCTGGTCGCCCTCGGCGCCTTCCTGTTGCTGCCGACCCTGAGCAATCCTATTGCCGCCGTGGCGTTGTTGGCCATGACCGCGTTTTTTCTGATGTGGGGCAGCCTCTACTGGAGCTTCCCGGCGTTGCTGGCGGCACCGGCGCGGGTCGGGTTGATCGGCGGCGTGATGAACATGGCCGGCAGCACCGGCGGCATCGCGGTGCCGATTCTGGTGGGGGTGATTGTGCAAATGGCCGGTGGGTTTGCGCCGGTGCTGGGATTCTTCGCGGCGTGCTCGGCAGTGTTTGTGCTGGCGACGTTGTTTATCAGCCTGGATGAGGTGCGCCATGACTAAGTTGTGGGACGGCCCGATCGTGGATGCCCATCATCATTTCTGGGACCCCGCGATCAATGACCATCCGTGGCTCGCGCCCGAAGCCAACATTCCGTTTCGCTACGGCGACTACAGCGCGATCAAACGTCGCTATTTTCCCGATGACTACTTCGCCGATGCCGGTGCCCATAACGTCGTGCAAACGGTGTACGTCGAGACCGAATGGAACCCGAAAGACCCGATTGGCGAAACCCGTTTCATCGAGGCGCTGGCCGCTCGCTACGGCGTGCCGAACGCCATCGTCGCGCAAGCCTGGCTCGACCACCCGGACGCCATAGCAGTGCTGACCGAGCAAGCAAGTTTCAAGTGCGTGCGCAGCGTGCGCCACAAACCCGGCGGACCGATCGCGCCGGAGCAGGTTGGGCACCTTCGTAGCTTGATGAGCGACGAACACTGGCGCCGCAGTTACGCCGCGCTCGAAGGCCTGGGCCTGCATTTCGACCTGCAGACACCTTGGTGGAATTTGCACGAAGCCGAGCGCCTGGCCCGGGATTTCCCCGGCACCACGCTGATTCTCAACCACGCTGGCTTGCCCAACGACCGCAGCGCCGAAGGCCTTGCGGGTTGGCGCCTGGCGATGGCGCGGCTGGCGCAGTGGCCGAACGTGCGGGTGAAAATTTCCGGCCTCGGGCAGGGCGGTCAACGCTGGCGGGCCAAGGACAACGCCTGGATCGTGCGCGAAGTCATCGCCATGTTCGGCAGCGACCGGGCGATGTTCGCCAGCAACTTTCCCGTGGACAGTCTGTGTGGCTCGTTCGACGAGATCTACAGCGGTTTCAAATCCATCGTTGCCGATTTTCCGAGTGCCGATCAGCAACGACTTTTCTACAGCAACGCGCAGCAAGTCTATCGCTGCGAGCCTTGCGCCATTGACCGGGTGCGGCCTGAATCCTTGAGGAGTGAAGCATGAACAAAACCACCATCGCGATGGTCCTGGGTGACCCGGCGGGCATCGGTCCGGAACTGATCGCGCGTCTGCTCGCAGAGCCTTCGGTGCGCAGTCAGGCCAACGTGATCCTGATTGCTGACGAGGCCGAAATGCGCCGGGGCATGCGCATCGCCGGGACGGAATTTCCATACCGTCGCGTGGAGTCGCTGGAGCAGTTGTCATTTGTCGATGACACGCCGTTGTTCTATGACTTTCGCGGCGACACGGTGGGTGAGTTCCCGCGCAGTGAAGCCAGTGTCATCGGCGGTCGCTACAGTCTCGATACCCTGGAGCAAGCCCTGCGCCTGACCGAGGCCGGGGCCACCGACGCGGTGCTGTTCGGCCCGTTGAACAAGACCTCGCTGCACATGGCCGGCATGGCCCACAGCGACGAGCTGCACTGGTTCGCCGAGCTGTTGGATTTCCACGGCCCGTTTTGCGAATTCAACGTGCTCGACAACCTCTGGACGTCACGCGTGACGTCCCACGTGGCGCTGGCCGAAGTGCCGGGGATGCTCAGCCAGACGCGAGTGGTGGAAGCGATCCAGCTGATCGACACCGCGCTCAAGCGCAACGGCCTGGAAAAACCGCGCATTGGCGTGTGCGGGCTGAACCCGCACAACGGCGACAACGGCTCGTTCGGCCGCGAGGAGCTGGACATCATTGGCCCGGCCGTGCGTTCGGCCCAGGCACTGGGGATTGCGGCCGAAGGGCCATATCCCGCCGACACGATCTTCCTCAAAGTGCAGGGCGATGCCAGTGCCTTTGACGCGGTGGTGACCATGTATCACGACCAGGGACAGATCGCGATCAAGTTGATGGGCTTCTCCCGTGGGGTGACCGTGCAGGGCGGGTTGCCGATCCCGATCACCACGCCGGCACACGGCACAGCGTTCGATATCGCGGGGCAGGGCAAGGCCAACGTCGGCGCCATCCGCCAGGCATTCGAGATTGCTTGCAGGATGGGCGTCAACAACTACTGATCCACAATCGCCAAATTCACATAAATCCCCTGTGGGAGCGAGCTTGCTCGCGATAGCGGTCTGTCAGTCAGCATGAATGTCGACTGGCCCACCGCCATCGCGAGCAAGCTCGCTCCCACATTTGTTTTGTGTCGGGGCTGATAACCCGATCTAACGGATATCGCGTTTTTGCGATCACCCCAGGTTATCGCCGGATACGCATAAGTGATTATCCGCACGCCCCGGGCGCTGGCTAAAGTCGCTCCATCGAATGCCCGGAGCCGGCCGCATGAACGGCTCTGCGCAGCGACCCAACAACTACAAAAAGCCGGTAGCGCAAGGAACTGTATTCATGAAAATCAAAGCCATCCGTACCCGCGTTTTCGAGTGGAAAGGTAAAGTCGTTCCCCCGCAAGCGCACTTCTGCACCAATGCCAGCGACATCCTGTTCGAGCGCGGCGATGCCATGGGCTCGTTCCGTTTCCACGGCTGGCTGGTGGTGGAAGTCGAGACCGACACCGGTCTTGTCGGCATCGGTAACTGCGCCCTGGCACCGCGTGTGGCCAAGGAAATCATCGACACCTATCTGGCGCCGATTGCGATTGGCGAAGACCCGTTCGACAACGAATACATCTGGCAGAAAATGTACCGCCAGAGCCACGCCTGGGGCCGCAAAGGCATCGGCATGGCGGCGATCTCGGCGATCGACATCGCCATCTGGGACATCATGGGCAAAGCGGTGAACAAGCCGGTGTTCAAACTGCTCGGCGGGCGCACCAAGGAAAAGATCTGGACCTACGCCTCCAAGCTCTACGCCAACGACAACCTCGACCTGTTCCTCGAAGAAGCCCAGGGTTACCTGAACCAGGGTTTCACCGCGCTGAAAATGCGTTTCGGCTACGGCCCCAAAGACGGCCCGGCGGGCATGCGCAAGAACATCGAGCAAGTGCGGGCGCTGCGTAACCTGGCCGGTCCCGACATCGATATCATGCTCGAATGCTACATGGGCTGGACCCTGGAATATGCCCGCCGCATGTTGCCCAAACTGGCCGAGTTCGAACCGCGCTGGCTCGAAGAACCGGTGATTGCCGACGACATCGAAGGCTATATCGAGCTGAAAAAAATGGGGATCATGCCGATCTCCGGCGGCGAGCACGAGTTCACTTCCTACGGCTTCAAAGACCTGCTGGAGCGCCGCGCCGTCGACGTGATCCAGTACGACACCAACCGTGTCGGCGGCATCACCGCGGCGCGCAAGATCAACGCCATGGCCGAAGCCTGGTCGGTGCCGGTGATCCCGCACGCCGGGCAGATGCACAACTATCACCTGACCATGTCCACCACCGCCTCGCCAATGGCCGAGTTCTTCCCAGTGTTCGACGTCGAGGTTGGCAACGAACTCTTCTACTACGTGTTCAAGGGCGAGCCGCAACCGGTGAACGGCTATATGCAGCTCGACGATGACAAGCCCGGCCTGGGCCTCGAAATCTCTGATGAGTACCTGAGCGATTTCAACATCATCGAGTGATCTTGAGGCGCCGCACACACACGGCGCCATTCACGACTTTCTGGAGGCCGTCATGCGCCTGATTCAATTTGAAAACACTGCCGGTGAACGCCAGGTGGGCCTCGTCGAAGGCGCCCAGGTCCAGGTGCTCAAAGGCATCCGTAGCACCCGTGAACTGGCACTCGCGGCCATCCGCGCGCGACGTAGCCTGCAAGAAGAAGTCGCCCGATGCGGCACCGCGCCAGGCCCGGATTACGCGCAACTGTTGCAGCAGGGCCGCGTGCTGCCGCCGCTGGACCACGAAGACCCGGCCCATTGCCTGATCAGTGGCACCGGCCTGACTCATTTGGGTAGCGCCTCGGCCCGGGACAAAATGCACCAGCACGATGGCGCGGTCGAAGCCGGCATGACCGACACCATGCGCATTTTCAAATGGGGCCTGGAGGGCGGAAAACCGGCGGCTGGCCAGGTCGGTGCTCAACCGGAATGGTTCTACAAGGGCGACGGCAGCATTGTCGTGCGCCCCGGCGCAGACTTCCCGGTACCGCCATTTGCCGAAGACGCCGGTGAAGAGCCGGAGCTGACCGGCCTCTATGTGATCGGCGACGACGGCCAGCCGTACCGCGTTGGTTACGCCTTGGGCAACGAGTTCTCCGACCATGTGATGGAACGGCGCAATTACCTGTACCTCGCCCATTCGAAGCTGCGCTTCTGCGCCTACGGTCCGGAGCTGCGCGTGGGTGAGTTGCCCAAGCATCTGGCCGGCACCAGCCGCATCATTCGCAATGGTGAAACGCTCTGGGAAAAAGAGTTTCTCAGCGGCGAGGACAACATGTGCCACAGTCTCGCCAACCTTGAATTCCACCACTTCAAATACGCTCAGTTTTTGCGCCCCGGCGATGTTCACGTGCATTACTTCGGCACCGCCACGCTGTCGTTTGCCGACGGTGTGAAGACCCAGCCGGGCGACCGCTTCCAGATCTGCCTCGATGAGTTCGGCGCGCCACTGGAAAACGGGATTGGCGAAAGCGCCCAGCCGTTGGCCATTGGCCAGGTCCGCGCGCTTTAAGTCTTCAATTACCGGCGCTGTTCGCCAGTCAAGGAATCCCTCATGACCACGCTACTTGGACACAACTACATCGGCGGTCGCCGTAGTGCCAAAGGCACAGTGCAACTGCAAAGCCTCGACGCGACCACTGGCGAGGCGCTGCCCGGCAGCTTTTTCCAGGCGTCCGAAGCCGAAGTCGACGCTGCCGCGAGCGCTGCGGCGGCTGCGTACCCGATCTATCGCAGCCTGAGCGCGGAAAAACGTGCGCAATTCCTCGATGCCATCGCCGATGAAATCGATGCGCTGGGCGATGAATTCGTCGCCACCGTGTGCCGCGAAACCGCTTTGCCGGCCGGGCGTATTCAAGGCGAGCGCGGTCGCACCAGCGGCCAGATGCGCTTGTTCGCCAAGGTCCTGCGTCGCGGTGATTTTTATGGGGCGCGCATTGATCGGGCACTACCGGATCGCCAACCGTTGCCGCGTCCTGACCTGCGTCAATACCGCATCGCGTTAGGGCCTGTCGCGGTGTTCGGCGCCAGCAACTTTCCCTTGGCGTTTTCCACCGCCGGCGGCGATACCGCCTCGGCACTGGCCGCGGGTTGCCCGGTGGTTTTCAAAGCGCACAGCGGACACATGGCGACGGCCGAGTGGGTCGCGGATGCGATCATTCGCGCGGCGGACAAAACCGAAATGCCCACCGGTGTTTTCAACATGATCTTTGGCGGGGGCGTCGGCGAGTGGCTGGTCAAGCACCCGGCGATCCAGGCTGTCGGCTTCACCGGCTCACTCAAGGGCGGCAATGCCCTGACCCACATGGCCGCCACCCGGCCGCAACCAATCCCGGTGTTTGCCGAGATGTCGAGCATCAACCCGGTGTTCCTGTTGCCCGAAGCGCTCGCCGTGCGAGGCGAGCAGATCGCTGCACAACTGGCCGGTTCGGTGACGTTGGGCTGCGGTCAGTTCTGCACTAACCCAGGCTTGGTAATTGGCCTGCGTTCACCGCAGTTCAGTCAGTTTCTGGAAACGTTTTGCACCAACATGAACCAGCAACCGGCGCAAACCATGCTCAATGCCGGCGCGCTGGTCAGCTACCGCCAAGGCCTGGCCGAGCTGCACGAACACCCGGGGCTGACGCACCTGGCGGGCAAACCGCAACAGGGCGATCAGGCTCAACCGCAGGTGTTCAAGGCCGACGTCAGCCTGTTGCTCAAGGGCGATGAACTGCTGCAGGAAGAGGTTTTCGGGCCAACCACCATCGTTGTCGAGGTCGAGGACCGGGCGCAGCTGGCGGCGGCATTGCAGGGGTTGCGTGGGCAACTGACGGCGACATTGATCGGCGAGGCGGACGAACTGCTGGAATACCGTTGGCTGGCGCAATCGCTTCAGGAGAAGGTCGGGCGGATTCTGCTCAATGGTTATCCGACCGGCGTCGAGGTGTGTGAGGCGATGGTGCACGGCGGGCCGTATCCGGCAACGTCGGATTCACGCGGGACGTCGGTGGGAACGCTGGCCATCGATCGTTTCCTGCGGCCGGTGTGCTTCCAGAACTATCCGGATGCACTGCTGCCCGAGGCGTTGCAGAACGCCAATCCGCTGGGCATTCGGCGGTTGGTGGATGGGGAGGTGAGTCAGTCAGCTTTGTAGCGCCTGACCTACCGCCATCGCGAGCAAGCTCGCTCCCACAGGGTTTGTGAACACCGCAAATCCAATGTGGGAGCGAGCCTGCTCGCGATGGCGTAATTAGCCTCACCACAAATTACTTGGCAGCTACCGCCGAAGCCTTCACCACCGCAGGCTTCAACACCAGCCATAACGCCGCCGCGATCAACACCCCGCCATACAGATGCGCCATCGACAGCGGTTCATCCAGCAACAACGCCCCCCACAGCACCCCGAACGGCGGGATCAGGAAGGTCGTGGTCATCGACTTCACCGGCCCGACCGAACTGAGCAGACGGAAGTACACAATGTACGCCAACGCCGTGCACACCAGGCCTAACCCCAGCAGCGACAGCCAGACATTCCAGCCACCCCAGCTTGCCGGTGGCTGGGTAATCACGCTGTAACCGAACAGCGGCAGTAAAAACAACGTGGCCCCCATCATGCTGCCCACCGCCGACAGGCGACTGTCCAGACCGCCTGCGTGGTCGAGCCAACGGCGAGCCAGGAAGCCGGCGAAGCCGTAACACGTGGTGGCGAGCAGGCAGGCGAGGGCGCCCATCAGCAATTGCATGTCGAACGCCACCGGACCTGCACGGGTCAGGATGCCGACCCCCATCAGGCCGAGCAGCACCCCGCCCAGCTTGGCGGCCGTGAGTTTTTCATGAAAGAACAGACCGCCGATCAGCACGCCCATCAGCGGCGTGGTGGCGTTGAAAATGGCCGAGTACCCGGCCGGCAATACTTGGGCGGCCACCGAATAGAGCGTCGCCGGAATACCGGAGTTGATCACCCCCAGCAGCATCACTGTCTTGAGTTTGCCTTTGAAATCCCAGCTGATGCGCATCAACCCCAGAATCACCAGCAAGCCGACGGCGGCAATCGATACACGGAAAAAAGCCGTGGGGATCGAGCCAATCACCGGGGCGATGATGCGCATGAACAGAAAGCTCGCACCCCAAATCGCCGCCAGCGACAGTAAACGGAAAATATCGACGGGGTTCACGGTGTGCTCCTTGCTGGATGGGGACGAGAGTGTTGCCGAGCGCCTGATCGATGGCAACCGGAAAACGAGCAAATAATCCTGCCCGAAAATTACGCTTCTCCTGCACCCGGTTCACTGGCTAAGCTCAGGGCTTCCGAATTCCCGCAGAGGTCTCACCATGCCGCAGCAATGGCCAGCCGCCGACATCGCCCGAATGATCCTCGATGGCTTTGACGATTACCGCGAGCATTTCCGGCAGATCACCGACGGCGCCCGGGCCCGCTTCGAGCAGGCCAAGTGGCAGGAGGCGCAAGTTGCCTCGGCCGCGCGGATCAATCTGTACGAAGAGAAGGTCAGCGAAACGGTAGAACGCCTGCACATCGCTTTTGACGCCGACACGCTGGACGTCAGCTGCTGGCCGTTGGTCAAAAACGCCTACATCACCCTGATCGACCTGCGTTTCGACGATGAACTGTCGGAAACCTGGTACAACTCGATTTTTTGCGGGCTGTTCAGTCATGACCTGATCAGCGACGGCTGCATGTTCATCCACACCACCCGGCCGAGCCTGCGCCGTGCACGCGCTGCGCAAACCCGTACCTACAAGCCTCAGGGCCAGCTGTCCGGCATGCTCGCGAGCATCTTTGCCGACTACCGGTTCAGCGAAGACTACGCCGACCTTGCCGGCGACCTGCGCCGCCTCGAAGCACAGCTGCGCGAAAACCTGCCGGACTGGGTCTGCAAGGACCCGGAACTGAGTGTCGAGTTGTTTTCCTCGGTGTTGTACCGCAATAAAGGCGCGTACCTGGTGGGGCGCATCTATACCCAGGATGAACAGTGGCCACTGGTGATTCCGCTGCTGCACCGCGAGGGCCGCGGGATTCAGATCGACGCGCTGATTACCGATGAAGCGGACGTGTCGATTATCTTCTCGTTCACCCGCTCGTATTTCATGGTGGATGTGCCGGTGCCCGCGGAATTCATCGGTTTTCTCAAGCGCATCCTGCCGGGCAAGCACATCGCCGAGCTGTATACCTCGATCGGCTTCTACAAACACGGCAAGTCCGAGTTCTACCGGGCGCTGATCAATCACCTTGCCAGCACCGACGACCAGTTCATCATGGCCCCGGGTGTGCGCGGGATGGTGATGAGCGTGTTTACCCTGCCGGGTTTCAACACCGTGTTCAAAATCATCAAGGACCGTTTCTCACCGTCGAAAAACGTTGACCGCGCGACGGTGATCGAAAAATACCGACTGGTGAAAAGCGTCGACCGGGTCGGGCGCATGGCCGACACCCAGGAATTCGCCGACTTCCGTTTCCCCTTGAGCAAATTCGATCCGGCGTGCCTGGAAGAACTGCTCGAGGTGGCGGCGTCCACGGTGTCGGTGGAAGGCGATACGGTGCTGATTCGTCACTGCTGGACCGAACGGCGGATGACGCCGTTGAACCTGTATCTGGAAAACGCCAACGATGCACAGGTTCGCGAAGCCCTGGAAGATTACGGCCTGGCTATCAAGCAACTGGCGGCGGCGAACATTTTTCCGGGCGACATGCTGCTGAAGAACTTTGGCGTGACCCGTCACGGCCGCGTGGTGTTTTATGACTACGACGAGATCTGCTTCCTGACCGAAGCCAATTTCCGCCACATCCCGCAACCGCGCACGCCCGAAGACGAGATGGCCTCCGAGCCGTGGTACTCGATCGGTCCGCTGGACGTGTTCCCCGAAGAGTTTCCGCCGTTTTTGTTTGCCGATGCCGGGCAGCGCAAGTTGTTCGATCAGTTGCATGGCGAGTTGTACAACGCCGATTACTGGAAGAGCCTGCAAGAGGCGATTCGGGCAGGGAAGATCATTGATGTGTTCCCGTATCGGCGTAAAGGCTTCGATAACGAATAACGCACCGATCGTTCCCACGCTCCGCGTGGGAATGCAGCCCGGGACGCTCCGCGTCCCAAGAGCGGACGCAGAGCGTCCATTGAGGCATTCCCACGCAGAGCGTGGGAACGATCACATGGCGGCGCAAATCTGCGACAATCGCCCCCCTGCGCCACTAGACGACTGAATTGCGTACCTGATGACCGACGAATCGCCCTCCATCGACAAACTGCTGAAAAACCTCGATCACGCCATGCTTGCCGACCGCCACCGGCTGCGGCGGCAGTTGCTTGAGCTGCGCAAGAAACCCGACGAGGCCAAGCTGGCCCAGTGGGTGACGCGCATGCAGGCGTCCTGTGATCAGGTGTTGGCGCGGCGTGCCAGCCTGCCGGTGATTCGTTACGACGACAGTTTGCCGATCGCCGCCAAGCGCGATGAAATCAAGGAGGCGTTACTCAAGCACCAGGTGCTGATCATCGCCGGTGAAACCGGCTCGGGTAAAACCACCCAGTTACCAAAGATCTGTCTGGAAATCGGTCGCGGCCAGCACGGCCTGCTCGGCCATACCCAGCCGCGCAGAATCGCGGCGCGCAGCGTGGCCAGCCGTGTTGCCGAGGAATTGGCGACGCCGTTGGGCGCGCTGGTCGGTTATCAGGTGCGGTTCGAGGACCAGAGCGATTCCAACACGCTGATCAAACTGATGACCGACGGCATCCTGCTGGCGGAAACCCAGAACGACCGCTACCTCGAACGCTACGACACGATCATCGTCGACGAAGCCCACGAACGCAGCCTGAACATCGACTTTTTGCTCGGTTACTTGAAAACCCTGCTGCCCCGTCGTCCGGACCTGAAAGTCATCATCACCTCGGCAACCATCGATCTTGAGCGCTTCTCCAAGCATTTCGATGATGCACCCATTGTCGAAGTCTCTGGCCGCACGTTTCCGGTGGAAACCTGGTATCGCCCGCTGACGCTGGAGCAGGACGAAGAGGGCAATCGGGTCGAGGATGACTTGACCGTCGATCAGGCGATCCTCGCCACCCTCGACGAAATCGCCGCGTTCGAACGCAGCGAGCGCAAGAGCCCCGGCGATGTGCTGGTGTTCCTGCCCGGCGAGCGCGAGATTCGTGACGCGGCGGACATGCTGCGCAAGGCCCAGCTCAAGCACACCGAAATTTTACCGTTGTACGCGCGATTGTCGCCGGCCGAGCAGCAGCGAATATTCCAGTCGCACCCGGGCCGTCGCGTGGTGTTGGCGACCAACGTCGCGGAAACCTCGCTGACCGTGCCGGGCATCCGCTACGTGATCGACAGCGGCACCGCGCGCATCAGTCGTTACAGCTACCGCGCCAAAGTCCAGCGCCTGCCCATCGAAGCGATTTCCCAGGCCAGCGCCAACCAGCGCAAAGGCCGTTGCGGACGGGTCGAGCCCGGTATCTGCATCCGCCTGTACGCCGAAGAAGACTTCCTCGGTCGTCCGGAATTTACCGACCCGGAAATCCTCCGTACCAACCTCGCGGCGGTCATTTTGCAGATGCTGCATCTGCGCCTGGGCGAGATCACCGATTTCCCGTTTATCGAGCCGCCGGATGGCAAAGCCATCAGCGACGGTTTCAACCTGCTGCAAGAACTCTCTGCAGTCGACCGCAACAGTCAGCTGACACCGCTCGGTCGCCAATTGGCGCGCCTGCCAGTGGACCCGCGCATGGGCCGCATGCTGCTGGAAGCGGCGAAACTGGGCAGCTTGCAGGAAGTGCTGATCGTCGCCAGCGCCATGTCGATTCAAGACCCGCGCGAACGTCCGCCGGAACGCCAGCAAGCGGCGGATCAGGCCCACGCGCAGTGGAAAGACGTGGACTCGGACTTCGCCGGACTGGTCAATCTGTGGCGCGGCTTTGAAGAGCAACGCCTTGAACTGACGGCCAGCCCGTTGCGTAACTGGTGTCGCAAGAATTTCCTGAATTACCTGCGTCTGCGCGAATGGCGCGATTCTCACCGCCAACTGAGCCTGATCTGCCGTGACATGCAGCTGAGCATCAACAAAGAGCCGGCGGATTACCCGAAACTGCACAAAGCCGTGCTGTCGGGCCTGCTCAGCCAGATCGGCCAGAAAACTGATGAAGGCGATTACCTTGGCGCCCGTCAGCGGCGGTTCTGGATTCACCCGTCCTCGGGGCTGGGCAAAAAACGCCCGCAATGGCTGATGACCGCCGAACTGGTGGAAACCACCAAGCTTTACGCGCGGATGGTCGCCAAGATCGACGCTGACTGGATCGAGCCGCTGGCCGGGCACTTGATCAAGAAGAACCATTTCGAACCGCATTGGGAAAAGAAGCGCGGCCAAGTGGTGGCGTTTGAGCAGATCACTTTGTTCGGGCTGATTATCGTCGGTCGCCGTCCGGTGCATTACGGGCCGATCGATCCGGTCGTTTCCCGTGAGTTTTTCATTCGCGAAGGCCTGGTGCGCGGCGAGATTCAATCCAAGGCCAAGTGCCTGACTGCCAACGCGCAGTTGCTCGAACAGCTCGACGAACTGGAAGCCAAGGCCCGCCGTCGCGACATTCTGGCCGACGAAGAAACCCTTTACGCCTTCTACGATGCGCGACTGCCGGCGGAGATTCACCAGACCGCCACCTTCGACAGCTGGTACCGGGTCAACAGCCAGAAAGACCCGCAGCTGCTGATCATGCGCGAAGAAGACGTGCTGGCCCGCGAGGCCAGTGAAGTCACTGCGTTGCATTACCCGGATACGTTGCACATCGGCGATCTGGAGTTGGCGCTCAGTTACCACTTTGAACCAAATCATCCGCGCGACGGCGTGACCCTGCGCGTGCCGGCACCGTTGCTGCCGATGCTGCCGCCGGAACGCCTGGAATGGCTGGTGCCGGGCGTCATTGAGGCCAAATGCATTGCCTTGGTCCGTAACCTGCCTAAAGCCCTGCGCAAGAATTTCGTGCCGGTGCCCGATTTCGTCAAAGCCGCCTTGCAGCGCATGACCTTCGCCGAAGGCTCGTTACCTCAGGCCTTGGGCCGTGAACTGCTGCGCATGACCGGTGCGCGGGTCAGCGACGAAGCCTGGGCGGAAGCCGCGCAACAGGTCGACAGCCATTTGCGCATGAACCTGGAAATCGTCGATGGCCAAGGCAAGTTCCTTGGCGAAGGACGGGATCTGGCGGAACTGACTGCACGCTTTGCCGAAGCCAGTCAGGCCGCATTGGCCGTGCCGCAAACAGCGAAGAATCAACAGCCGGTCGAGCCGAAAGTCTTTGCCGCGGTTGCCGAGAAAACCCAGCAGAAGATCGCCGGGCTGTCGATGACGGTGTATCCGGCGCTGGTGGAGGAGAGCGGCACGGTCAAGGAAGGGCGTTTTTCGACCCCGGCCGAAGCCGAGTTCCAGCATCGTCGCGCGTTGCAGCGTTTGCTCATGCAACAACTGGCCGAGCCGGCGAAGTTCCTGCGCGGCAAGTTGCCGGGGCTGACCGAGCTGGGGTTGATGTACCGCGAGCTGGGGCGCATCGATGCGCTGGTGGAAGACATCCTGCTGGCAAGCCTCGACAACTGCATTCTCGATGGCGAAGACCCGTTGCCTCGCGATGGCGCCGGGTTGGCGTCGCTGGCCGAGCGCAAGCGCGGCGGCTGGACCGAGCACGCCGAACGCCTGGCGAAGCTGACACTGGAGATTTTGAAGCTCTGGCACGGTCTGCAAAAACGCTTCAAGGGCAAGATCGACCTGGCGCAAGCCGTGGCCCTGAACGACATCAAGCAGCAGCTCAGTCATCTGGTGTATCCGGGCTTCGTCCGGGAAACCCCGATGCAATGGCTCAAGGAACTGCCGCGCTATCTGAAAGCGGTCGAGCAGCGCTTCGAGAAAATCGGCGCTCAGGTGCAAAGGGACCGGGTCTGGAGCGGCGAATTGTCCGGTCTCTGGACGCAATACCAGACCCGTGCCAACAAACACGCCCAGGAAGGCAAACGCGATCCGCAGCTGGAGCTTTACCGCTGGTGGCTGGAGGAATACCGGGTTTCGCTGTTCGCCCAGCAATTGGGGACCAAGGTGCCGATCTCCGATAAGCGCCTGAACAAGCAGTGGACCCAGGTAGAACCCTGAATCCGAGGCTTGCGCAATACCTGTGGGAGCGAGCTTGCTCGCGATGGCGGCCTGACCTGCGACATAGATGTTGAAGGTGATGACCCCATCGCGAGCAAGCTCGCTCCCACAGGTTTTTGTATGGCTTGTAGGTGGGATTCATCCAGCAAAATGGCGCCAAACTCCAATGTTTATGGCAAACTTCGCGCCTATAAACGCCGGTCCCGCGGTTTTGAGCCCCTTCAGGTTCGGGCGGTACGGAATAAAGCGATGCCAGGTGTGCTTGCCGTGACGGGAGCAGACCCTTTGTGTGTTGGTACGTCGGTGCCAATATTTTCTGCCTGAACAGATTAGAGAAACGACCATGCATAACGTCGTAATCAGCGGCACCGGCCTGTACACCCCGGCCAACAGCATTTCCAACGAAGAGCTGGTGCAGTCTTTCAACGCTTACGTCGCGCAGTTCAACGCCGACAACGCTGAGGCCATCACCCGTGGTGAAGTGGAAGCGTTGACTGAGTCCAGCGCTGCGTTCATCGAAAAAGCGTCCGGCATCAAAAGCCGCTTTGTCATGGACAAGGACGGCATCCTCGACCCGAAACGCATGGCACCACGTCTGCCTGAGCGTTCCAACGACGAATGGTCGGTGCTTTGCCAGATGGCCATCGGTGCCGCCGAGCAAGCCTTGCAGCGCGCCGGCAAGACCGCAGCGGACATCGACGGCGTGATCGTCGCGTGTTCCAACCTGCAACGGGCTTACCCGGCTATTGCCATCGAAGTTCAGGAAGCGCTGGGGATCCAGGGTTTCGGTTTCGACATGAACGTGGCGTGCTCCTCGGCGACTTTTGGCATCCAGGCGGCCGCCAACAGTGTGCAACTGGGCCAGGCCCGGGCGATCCTGATGGTCAACCCGGAAGTCTGCACCGGTCACCTGAACTTCCGCGACCGCGACAGCCACTTCATCTTCGGCGACGCCGCCACGGCGGTGATCATCGAGCGTGCTGATCTGGCGACGTCCAAGTATCAGTTCGATGTGGTCAGCACCAAACTGCTGACCAAGTTCTCCAACAACATCCGCAATAACTTCGGCTTCCTCAACCGCGCGGCGGAAGAGGGCATCGGCACCAAAGACAAACTGTTCGTCCAGGAAGGCCGCAAGGTGTTCCGCGACGTCTGCCCGATGGTGGCCGAGCTGATCGCTACACACCTGGAAGAAAACAAGCTCAACATCGGTGACGTGAAACGCTTCTGGTTGCACCAGGCCAACCTGAGCATGAACCACCTGATCGTCAAGAAACTGCTGGGGCGCGAAGCCACCGAAGAAGAAGCGCCGGTGATTCTGGACACCTACGCCAACACCAGCTCGGCCGGTTCGGTGATTTCGTTTCACAAAAATCAGGACGACTTGGCCGCAGGTTCACTGGCCGTGCTCAGCTCGTTCGGTGCCGGCTACTCGATCGGCAGCGTGATTCTGCGCAAGCGTTAAGTGAGCGGTTGTCGCACTTTCCTTTGGCTCTCGAAGACTTTTCCTACATTCGAAGCCGTCAGGACATTGTAATTTTCGGACATGACAGCAGGACTTTGCCTACGGCAAGATCCTGCTGGCTCATATTCGAGGTCAGGACAAGGGGATTTGCAAATGGCGGCTGACGACGCGCAACTGCTCGAGCGTTTACTGGCAGGTGAGCAACTGGCTTTCAAAGAGTTGGTCAGCAGTTACCAAAGCGCCATGCGCGCAGTGGCGTACGCCATTGTGGGCAACCGGCATGCCGACGAAGTGGTGCAGGATGCCTGGCTGTCGGTGGTCCGCAGCCTGAAAGGGTTCGAGGGGCGTTCCAGCCTCAAGACCTGGTTGCTGACCATCACCGCAAACTCGGCCAAGGGTCGTTACAAACAAAATCGTCGGGAAGTCTTGCTCGATGACCTTCCATCGCCTCACGGCACCCTCGATGACGATCGTTTTTCTCCCGGAGATGGCCACTGGCTGATCGCCCCGTTCGCTTGGCATCAAGACACGCCAGAGGCGTTGTTGACCGAGAACGAGTTGCGCGAGTGCCTGGAGCACACGTTGCTAAGCTTGTCGGAACTGCAAAGCAGTGTTCTGTTACTTCGCGAGCGTCAGGGACTGGAGCTGGAAGAGATCTGTAATCTTCTGGAAATCTCACTCTCCAATGTTCGCGTGCTGCTGCATCGGGCACGGTTGAAGGTCTTTGCGACCGTAGAACATTTTGAGGAAACCGGCGAATGCTGACCTGCAAGGAACAAGTGGCGCGCTCCAGCGACTATCTCGATGGCCAACTGAGTTTTCGTGAGCGGCTGATGGTGCGTCATCATCTGATGTTCTGCCCCAATTGTCGGCGGTTCATTCGGCAGATGCGGTTGATGCAGGCAACGTTGCGTATTTTGCCGCAGAAGGCTGTGCCGGATATCGATGCGCTCGCCGAGCGTCTGGCTGCGGAGCGTCGCAAGGACATTCCGTAGATCGGTGACGTTGGCGCGGGGGGAGGAGAAGCAGGCCGGCGTGGATGCACCGAACGGATGATGGGGATCGATCCATCCAGGCCAGACTGTAAAAGCGCCTCAAGCGTCCATGACCTGAGGCGTATGGCGGCGGTGCTTAGAACTTGGCTTCGGCGTCCAGTTGCAGGGTGTTGATGTCCGAATCTTTCTTGTTGATGTTGGCGTTGGTTTGATCAGACGTCGCCAGGAAATACGTCGCGCCCAGGTTGAAGTTCTTGTCCAACTCGTAGCTCACTTTCAACTTGCTGCCGCGCGAACCGGTGAAGCCGTTGGCGAAGTCGGAGTCGGTGAAGGCGCCGACAACCGAGTTACGCTGTACATCGCGGTAGTTGTAGTCCACTGCGAAGCCGTAGATCTTGGACTTGACGCCGGCCAACCAACCAGTGTCCTGATCGTTGCTCGCGTCTTTGTTGTTGACGTACTGACCGTACAACGAGAGCGGTACTGGCAGGTTGCTGAAGTCGAGTTGACCAAAGCCTTCATACAGTTTGAAGCGTTCGTTCGGGCTGTTGCCGTTGACGGCCAGGGCGCATGGCGCGGTGACAGTGCCGGTGGTCGGGCAGGCGCTGTTCGCGTCGTTGTCGTACGAATAGATACTGCCGCCCAAGGTCATTTTCATGCTGTCGGTGATGGCGAAGCGCGCACCCAACTGGCCAGCGTACAGACGCAGGTCGTGTTTGAACTGCACGCCTTCGCCGTCGACGTTGTCCTTGAGGGTGTAGTGACCGGCGCTACCGAACAGCTCGGTGCTGCCGCCCAGCGGGTATTTGTAAGTCGCTGCCAGGCCTTCCGGGTTGATGTCGCTATCCCAGATGATGTCGCCCATGCTCACCCATTGTTGCGGCATCTTGCCGCCGACGAGGTGCAGGTTCTTGATCGCGTCCGGGTGGTAATCGACGTAACCCTGGTCCAGCCAGATCGACTTCTTGTCGAAGTAGTTGTTCAGGTCCTGGTTGGTGGAGCGGGCGTCATCGTTGCTGCCGGTAGCAATGCGAATGCCGGTGTCGACTTGCGGGTTGATTTCGCTGTAGGCACCCAGGCGGGCACGAATGCGCTGGCGATCCTGGTCTTTATTGTTTGGAACGCCATCGTTTTTCACGGTTTCCTGACGGAACCGCACGTCGCCCTTGAATTGGGTTTTGGCGGCCCAGGCCAGTTTCTGGTCGAAGGTGCTCAGTTCCGTTGTTTTCTTCGCGGTCGCTGCGATTTGCTCGTTGGTCTCTTGTTGAGCCTGACGGGCGATTTGCTGGTCTTTCTGATCCCTGGCCAGCTCGGCTTGCAGTTCGGTGTACTGAGAAGGCGTGATGGAACCGTTCGCCTTGAGCATGTCGAGCAGTTTGGCGTCGACTGCGGCGCTGGCCGGAACGCTCATGGCCAGCAGCAGACCGCCACACAGGGCTGCCGCAGTTTTCGTGGAAGCAAGACGCATATCAATCTCCGAAGATGTAAGGGGATGACAAAGCCATCCAGGACACAACCGACCGTTGAAGGACGGAAACAGGGAAAGGATTAGAACCCGACGCTATAAAAACTGGCGCCAGTATCGCGATGGTTTATGACAAACCAGTGGCAAAGTGATGGCGGCTCGATGACGATACAAAGTGCGAGTGAACTTTCTATTCCGGGCTTTGTCAGCGAATCGCGAGTGTGGATTGCGCCGCGATAAGCGATACTCGCGGGGCTGTCGCGCCAAGAAGTGGAGAGGAAGTTGATGCCGTTGCAACGCCTGGAAAGTCTGTCCGATGTCTCACCGCGCGCCTGGGATGCCTTGGTGCCGCAGGCTCAGCCGTTCCTGCGCCACGCGTTCCTCAGTGCGCTGGAAGACAGCGCCAGCCTCGGCCCGCATTCCGGCTGGCAACCCGAGCATTTACTGCACACCGAAGGCGGGCGGCTGATCGCGGCGTTGCCCAGTTACCGCAAATGGCATTCCTACGGCGAGTACGTGTTCGATCACGCCTGGGCCGACGCTTGCGAGCGTGCCGGTATCGACTATTACCCCAAGCTATTGACCGCCGTGCCGTTCAGCCCGGTCAGCGGGCCGCGTTTGCTGGCGGCCAGTGTCGAGGACGGTTTCGAGTTACTGAAGAGCCTGCCGGGCTACCTTGAGATCGAAGAACTTTCCAGCGCTCACATCAATTTCACCGACCCGTTCACCGATGCCGCATTGGCCGAACAGCCAGGCTGGCTGCAACGGATTGGCTGCCAGTACCATTGGCAGAATCGCGGCTATCGGGATTTTCAGGACTTTCTCGATGCGCTCAGCTCTCGCAAGCGCAAGCAGATGCGCAAGGAACGCGAGCAGGTGGCGGGGCAGGGCATTGAGTTTGAATGGCTTGAAGGTGGACAGCTGGATCAGGCGCAGTGGGATTTCGTCTACGCCTGTTACGCCAATACCTACGCGGTGCGTCGGCAAGCGCCGTACCTGACGCGCGAGTTTTTCAGTCTGCTGGCCGAACGCATGCCCGAATCCATTCGCGTGGTCCTGGCCAAGCAAGGCTCACGGCCGGTAGCGATGGCTTTCAGCCTGGTGGGTGGCGACAGCTTTTACGGGCGTTATTGGGGTTGCCTGGCGGAATTCGACCGCCTGCACTTCGAGACCTGTTTTTATCAGGGCATGGACTATGCGATCGCCAATGGCTTGCAGCGTTTCGATGCTGGCGCCCAGGGCGAGCACAAGCTGATTCGCGGCTTTGAACCGGTCATCACCCATTCCTGGCATTACTTGCGCCACCCCGGCCTGAAAGCGGCGGTCAAAGACTTCCTGCAACAGGAGCGTCTCGGGGTATTGGCCTATGCCGAGGAAGCGAGGACCGCCTTGCCTTATCGCCAAGACTGATCCTCGTCGTGAGGCATCAAGTGCCTGTCTTGCCCAGCCAGCGATAGGTCACGCCGCCAATCACCGCACCCAGCAGCGGCGCCACCCAGAACATCCACAATTGCGCGATGGCCCAGCCGCCGACGATCAGCGCCGGGCCTGTGCTGCGTGCCGGGTTGACCGAGGTGTTGGTGACGGGAATCGAGATCAAGTGGATCAGCGTCAGGGCCAGGCCGATGGCGATCGGAGCCAGCCCGGCGGGGGCGCGGTTGTCGGTGGCGCCGAGGATGATCAGTACGAACATTGCGGTCATCACCAGTTCACAGACAAAGCCGGTGGCCATCGAGTATTTGCCCGGAGAATGTTCGCCGTAGCCGTTGGAGGCCAGTCCGGCCGAAAGGTCGAAGCCTTCCTTGCCGCTGGCGATGTAGTAGATCAAAGCGGCAGCGATAATCGCGCCAATGACCTGGGCGATGATGTAGGCGGGCAGCTCGTTGGCCGGGAAGCGACCCCCGACACACAATCCGACCGAGACGGCGGGATTAAGGTGACAACCGGAGATATGGCCAATGGCGAACGCCATGGTCAACACGGTGAGGCCAAACGCGATGGCCACGCCCAGCACTCCAATCCCAAGCGGAGAAGATGCAGCGAGGACTGCACTGCCGCAACCTCCCAACACCAGCCAGAACGTACCCAACAACTCAGTGACTGAACGTTTGAACAGAGACATGAGAGCGTCCTTGATAGGCGGACCTATCATTGAGTGATGCTTCCTGCAGTTACGACAGGCTCGGATCCAGAACCTTGGCTGAGTACAGCAGGATTTTTGCGGATTTCCAGTGGCGATAAAAAAACCGCCAGAGCCCGTGGTTAGCGGGTTGTGGCGGCTTTTCAAGTTGTCGTAGACCCCTGTGGGAGCGAGCAGGCTCGCTCCCACAGGGGGTAGGTGGTGAATTCGAGTCAGTCGATCCCGACAAAGCCGCCCGTCTGGTGCTGCCACAGCCGCGCGTACAATCCGCCATGGGCCAGCAGTTCGGCGTGGCTGCCGGTTTCGGCGATCTTGCCGTTTTCCAGCACCACCAGCCGGTCCATCCGGGCGATGGTCGAGAGCCGGTGGGCGATGGCAATCACGGTTTTACCCTTCATCAAGGTTTCCAGGCTTTCCTGGATCGCCGCTTCGACTTCCGAGTCCAGCGCCGAGGTGGCTTCGTCCATGATCAGGATCGGCGCGTCCTTGAGCAGCACGCGAGCAATCGCAATCCGCTGACGCTGGCCACCAGAAAGTTTCACCCCGCGCTCACCCACATGCGCATCGAAACCGGTGCGGCCTTCGGAATCCGTCAGCAAGGGAATGAACTCATCGGCACGGGCCTTGTGCACCGCTTCCCAGAGTTGCGCGTCTGTGGCGTCGGGTTTGCCGTACAGCAAGTTGTCGCGGATCGAGCGGTGCAGCAGCGAAGTGTCCTGAGTGATCATGCCGATCCGTTCGCGCAGGCTTTCCTGGCCGACGTCGGCGATGTTCTGCCCGTCGATCAGAATCTGCCCACCCTCGACGTCATACAGGCGCAGCAGCAAGTTGACCAACGTCGATTTACCGGCGCCGGACGGACCGATCAGGCCAATCTTCTCACCCGGCTTGATGTCCAGATTGAGGTCGCCAATGATCCCGCTCTTCTTGCCGTAGTGAAAATTCACATGCTCGAAGCGCACTTCACCACGGGCGACAGCCAGCGGTTTGGCTTGATCGCGATCGGTGACGCTGACCGGCTGCGAGATGCTCTGCAAACCGTCCTGGACCATGCCAATGTTTTCGAAAATGCCAGTGACCACCCACATGATCCAGCCGGACATGTTGACGATGCGGATCACCAGGCCGGTGGCCAGTGCAATGGCGCCGACCGTGATCAGCGACTGTGTCCACAGCCACAGGGCCAAGCCCGTGGTAGTGACAATCAGCAAGCCGTTCATGGTGGTAATGACCACGTCCATGCTGGTGACCACGCGGCCGGCCAGTTGGGCCTTGACCGTCTGTTCCTCGATGGCTTCCTTGGCGTATTGCTGTTCGAAATTGGTGTGGGCAAACAGCTTCAAGGTGGTGATGTTGGTGTAGCCATCGACGATGCGCCCCATCAGTTTTGAGCGCGCATCCGAGGACACCACCGAGCGCTCCTTCACGCGTGGCACGAAGTAGTACAGCGCACCGACGTAGGCGGCGATCCAGCTCAGCAATGGAATCATCAGGCGCCAGTCGGCTTCGGCAAACAGCACCAGCGAACTGATCGCATAGATGAGCACGTGCCATAGCGCGTCCACCGCTTGTACGGCGGAATCGCGCAACGAGTTGCCGGTCTGCATGATGCGTTGGGCGATGCGCCCGGCGAAGTCGTTCTGGAAGAAATTAAGGCTCTGTTTGAGCACATAACTGTGGTTTTGCCAGCGGATCATGCTGGTCATGCTGGGGCTCAGCGTCTGATGCACCAGCAGGTCGTGCAGACCCACGAACACCGGGCGCAGGATCAGCGCCACGACGGCCATCCACGCCAGCTCGATGCCGTGTTCCTTGAAGAAGTTGACGTCAGGCGTGCCTTGGGCAAGGTCAATGATGCGGCTCAGGTAGCTGAACAGCGCCACTTCGATCAGTGCACCAAACAGGCCGACGATGAGCAGGGCGGCGAAACTCGGCCAGACCTGCTTCAGGTAATAGGTATAGAAGGGGAGAACCCGATCCGGCGGAGCCGCCGTCGGTGCATCACGGAAAATGTCGATCAGTTTTTCAAAACGGCGATAAAGCATCAGTTCTCCGCCCGCTCGCGGGCTTTCCTTTGAACGAAATGAGCGGCGCCAGAGACCGGCAGCCGCTCAAGCACTCCTGTGCAGTTTAGTCGATGCGCTTGGCCGACTTGATGAATACAGGGTCAGCCGGAACGTCTTTCATGCCGCTCTTGGTGGTAGTCGGGGAGTTGACGATGATGTCCACCACGTCCATGCCCTTGACCACTTTGCCGAACACGGCGTAACCGTCACCCTGGTCGAGGAAGTCGTTGTCCTTGACGTTGATGAAGAACTGGCTGGTGGCCGAATCAGGCACCGAAGTGCGGGCCATGGACAGCGTGCCGCGCACGTTATGCAGACCGTTCTTGGATTCGTTCTTGATTGCTGCCTTGGTCTCTTTTTGCTGCATTTGTTGGGTGAAACCGCCGCCCTGGACCATGAAGCCCGGGATCACACGGTGAAAAATCGTGTTGTTGTAGAAGCCGCTGTCGACGTACTCAAGGAAGTTCTTGGTACTGATCGGCGCCTTGACCGGGTCCAGTTCGATTTCGATCTGGCCGTTGGTGGTATCCAGTAGCACGTGCGGCGCCTTGGCAGGCGTGGCGGCCATCAGGTTGGCGGCAAACAGTACGGAGCCAGCGACGAGGGCGATTTTTTTCAGCATGGGTCAGGGATCCTGAGTGGGGTGGTGTCGACTGCGGTGAGAAACTCGAGCAGGGTTTGGTTGAAGCGTTCGGGCTGATCCAGCGGGGTGGCGTGGCGCGAATCGGCGATCACCACCAGCCGCGCATCGGGCAGCAGTTTTACGTACGTCTCTTTCAGCGAGACCGGTGTGTAGTCGCGGTCGGCACTGATGATGAGGGTTGGACAGGACACCCTTGAAAGTCGTTCCTGAACCCCCCAGCCAACGATCGCATCGAAGCTGGCGAGATAAGCATGTTTGTCGTTTTTTGCCCAGCGTTCGGCCATCTTTTGACGCAATTGGGCCTGTTCCGGTTTAGGGAACAGTTTAGCGCCCAAGGCCTTGCCGATGGTGCCCAGACTGAGGGCGCGCATCAGGCTCCAGCGCTTGAACCATTGCCAATAGTCGTCACGGCTGCGCAATTTGACCTCGGGCGCACTGTTGACGATGGTCAGGCTTTTGAGCAATTGCGGCTGATCCACGGCCAGTTGAAAGCCGATCATGCCGCCCATCGAAAGTCCGACATAGTGTGTCGGCCCCAGGTTCAGATGCTCGATCAGGGCGACGAGGTCGGCGCTGAATCCGGCGATGCTGTAGCGCTCGCGGGGCTTGTCCGAGCGGCCGTGGCCGCGCACATCCGGGACGATGACCCGGTAACGGGCCGACAGCGCCGGGATCTGTTCTTCCCAGTCCAGGGTGCTGGAACCCAGGCCGTGGACCAGCAGCAGCGGCGTGCCGTGGCCGTATTCCTCATAGTGCAGGTTGCAACCTTCGTGTTCGAAATAGGCCATGGGTTCACTCCGTGTCAGGCTTGTTCAGGGGCGGCAAACGGCGCATCCAGCGGCGCGGTATCAAAGGTACGCAATAATTCGATGAGAATCTGCGTGGCCGGGCCCAAGGGTTTTTCCTTGTTCGAATACAAGTAGAAGCTCGGGTTGCGGCTGCCACCCTGGTCCAACGGTAGCAGCTTGAGCGTGCCTTCCTTGAGTTCGCGTTCGATCATGTGTCGGGGCAGCCAGGCGAAACCCAGGCCGCTGCTGACAAAAGTCGCCGCGGTGGCCAGGCTGCCGACGGTCCAGCGCTGCTCCGCGCCGAGCCAGCCGACGTCCCGGGGTTGCTGGCGACCGGAGTCTCGGATCACCACTTGCAGTTGGCTTTCGAGGTCCTGGAAATTCAATTCGCGGTTGAGGCGATGCAGGGCATGTTCGGGGTGGGCGACCGCGACGAATTCGACGTCGCTCAACTCCGCACCCAGATATCCCGGAATGCTGAAACTGCTGATGGCCAGGTCAGCCACGCCTTCGAGCAACACTTCCTCGACGCCCGATAACACTTCTTCACGCAGGCGCACCCGGCAACCGCGGCTTTGCGGCATGAACGCGGTCAGGGCTCGCACGAGGCGCGCGCTGGGGTACGCGGCGTCGACCACCAGCCGTACTTCCGCTTCCCAGCCTTGCTCCATGTGGTGGGCCAGGTCTTCCAGCTGACTGGCCTGTTTCACCAGTTGTCGCGAACGACGCAACAACACGCCGCCGGCCTCGGTCAGCACGGCCTTGCGGCCGTCGATGCGCAGCAGCGGTACGCCAAGCTGGTCCTGCATGCGCGCCACGGTGTAGCTCACCGACGATTGCGAGCGGTGCAGCGCTTCGGCGGCCTGGGCGAAACCACCGTGGTCGACCACGGCCTGTAACGTTCGCCATTGATCAAGGGTCACGCGGGGCGCTTTCATGGATAGCTCCTCTTGTCCTAAGCTGGCAGCCCTTTATGGAGACTGCTGAATGAAAAAGCTTTGTTGTGTGGTATCGGGTTGCATGCTGCTGGCGATGCTGCCGCTGACGGCGTTTGCTTATCCGGTCGATGTTCAAAAAAAGCTGAACGGCATGAGCATCGACTACAACGCGTATGACACGGATAGCGACATCGCCTCCATCCAGGTGAACAACTACGGCACCACCGATGCGAATTGTACGGTGGTGTTCAACAATGGCCCGGAAGCGCCGCGCACCCGCAAGATCGAAGTGCCCGCCGGCAAACACAAAAACGCCACCGCCAAGTTCACCCGCACCATCATCAAGATGCGCATCGACCTGACGTGCTCGCCTAAATGACACCCGGCGGAGCACACCCACACGGCATGCTCCGCTTATAAACGAAATTATTGATGGGTTATAGCAGTTATTTGCGCTTTTTCATCGATATGACTCTGTTTAACCTTCACTCCATCGCCTTACAGCATTCTCAGATGGAGCCTACATCCCATGTCACGCGTTCTGATCATCGAAAGCAGCGCCCGTCAGCAAGACTCGGTTTCTCGCCAACTGACCCAGACCTTCATCAGCCAGTGGCAAGCCGCCCACCCCGCCGACCAGATCACCGTGCGTGACCTTGCGGTGAACCCGGTGCCGCACCTGGACATCAACCTGCTCGGCGGCTGGATGAAACCTGCCGACCAACGCAACGACATCGAACAGGTTGCCCTGGATCGCTCCAATGCGTTGACCGACGAACTGTTGGCTGCCGACGTGCTGGTCATGGCCGCACCGATGTACAACTTCGCCATCCCAAGCACCTTGAAAGCCTGGCTCGACCATGTGCTACGTGCCGGTGTGACCTTCAAGTACACCGAGACCGGCCCGCAAGGCCTGCTCAGCGGCAAGCGCGCCTACGTGCTGACCGCTCGCGGCGGGATCTATGCCGGCAGCACCTCTGATCACCAGGAACCGTACTTGCGTCAGGTGATGGCGTTCATCGGGATCCACGACGTGACCTTTATTCACGCCGAAGGCATGAACCTGGGCGGTGACTTCCAGGAGAAAGGCCTGAACCAGGCCAATGCCAAACTTTCCCAAGTGGCTTGAGGCTTTAATCGCCAGATAATCCCTTGATGTTCAAGTGACCTAGCGCAACCCCTTCAAGGCTTTAAGCGTATCGAACCTCCCTTTGCACTTGTTGCTCCTGAGTGCTGTAGCCCGATTGAACGCTTTAGCGAGATCGGGCTTTTTTTTGCCTGCGATTTAGTGGGTGCGCCGTGAACCTGTGGGAGTGAGCCTGCTCGCGATGGCTGAGTGTCAGTCAACATCTATGTTGAATGTCATCCCGCTATCGCGAGCAAGCTCGCTCCCACAGAGTTTTGTGTTGGCTGACTGTTCGCGATAACGAAAAAAAACCGTTATCGTCGCCGCCATTCGAAACGAGGCGAGCATGGGCTATCTACTTTTTGTCACGCTGATACAGGCGTTTTCCTTCAGTCTGATCGGCGAATACCTGGCCGGTCACGTCGACAGTTACTTCGCGGTGCTGGTGCGGGTGTTGCTGGCGGGGCTGGTGTTTATACCGCTGACACGCTGGCGTTCGGTAGAACCGGCGTTCATGCGCGGCATGCTGCTGATCGGTGCGTTGCAGTTCGGCGTGACGTACGTTTGCCTGTACCTGAGCTTCCGGGTGCTGACCGTTCCGGAAGTGTTGCTGTTCACCATCCTCACGCCGCTGCACGTGACCCTCATCGAAGACGCGCTGAACCGGCGCTTCAATCCGTGGGCTCTGGTCGCGGCATTGGTGGCGGTGATGGGCGCGGCAGTGATTCGCTACGACCGGATCAACCCGGACTTCTTCATGGGCTTCCTGCTGTTGCAACTGGCCAACTTCACCTACGCCGCCGGGCAGGTGCTTTACAAGCATCTGGTGGCGCGACATCCGAGCGATCTGCCGCATTATCGACGGTTTGGCTATTTCTATCTGGGTGCCTTGGCGGTGGTATTACCGGCGTTCCTGTTGTTCGGCAAACAGAATTTCCTGCCTGAAGCACCGTTGCAATGGGGCGTGCTGGTGTTCCTCGGCCTGGTCTCGACCGCGTTGGGAATGTACTGGTGGAACAAGGGTGCGTGCCTGGTGAATGGCGGGACCTTGGCGGTGATGAATAACCTGCATGTCCCTCTGGGGTTGCTGATCAATCTGCTGATCTGGAATCAGCATGAGGAGTTGGGGCGATTGTTCTTTGGTGGGGCGGTGATTCTGGCGGCGGTGTGGATCAGTCGGTTGGGCATCCGCAAACCTGCAATCGCACACTAAACCCTGCGTTATTTCTCCGATAACTGCTCCACCAAAAACTCAATGAACGTCCGGGTTTTCTGCGGGACCTTACGTGCCGAAGGGTACACCGCGTTGATCGTGATCGCGGGGGCCTGCCATTCACACATCACCGGCACCAGGCGGCCAGCCGCCAGTGCATCCTCGACAATGAAGTTTGGCAACAGGGCGATGCCCATGCCGGCTTCGGCGGCCTGGGCGAGCAAGTCGCCATTGTTGGCGTGTAAAGGGCCGGTCACGTTGACCCGTTGAGTTTCCGTGCCGTTACACAGCTGCAAGCTGACGCCACTTTGCAGGTACCCATAGTTGAGGCACTGATGGGCGCGCAAGTCTTGCGGGGTCTGCGGTATGCCAGCGCGCGCCAGATACGCCGGGGACGCCACCATGATGCGCGGAGCCGGCGCCAGTTGCCGGGCGATCATCGTCGAGTCCGGCAGGCTGGCGATGCGGATGGTCACGTCGAAACCACCACGCACCGGGTCAACCTGCTGGTCGCTGAGCACCAGTTGCAACTCGATGTTCGGGTGCTGCTCATGGAACAGCGGGATCAGCGGCCCCAGTCGACGCAGGCCGAAGGACATCGGCGCATTGACCCGCAACACTCCGCGCAATTCGCCGATCCCGTTACGCGCGCGCTGTTCGGCATCGTCCAGTGCGGCCAGCACTTCGCGTGCTGCCTCGAAGTATTCGGCGCCAGCCTCGGTCAAGTGCAGGCTGCGGGTGGTGCGCTGCAGCAATTGCACACCGATGGCTTCCTCCAGCGCCTGAATCTGTTTACTGACTTTTGATCGCGGCACATCCATTGCCCGTGCAGCCGCGGCAAAACCATTCTCGCCGACCGTGACGACAAAGGCGCGCATACATTCGATGCGATCCATGATTGTCCCTATTTTAGAATCAATGATTCTCGATTTTATGGGATTGTCCCTTTTTGTGCCAGCTTCTAAAGTGACATCCAAGCCGACGACAAAGCCGCTGACGGCAACGTCGACTCACCCATTACTGACTTTGAAAAATCGACATCAAAAGGAACGCGCCATGTCTATTCGTGAACTGCTCAACCCAACCAACTCCGCCCTGATCCTGATCGACCACCAGCCACAAATGGCTTTTGGCGTGCAGTCAATCGACCGTCAAACGCTGAAGAACAACACGGTAGGCCTGGCCAAGGCCGCCAAGATTTTCAACGTGCCGACCATCTACACCTCGGTTGAAACTGAAAGCTTCAGCGGTTACATCTGGCCCGAGTTGCTGGCGGTTCACCCGGAGCAAAAGCCGATCGAGCGCACCTCGATGAACTCGTGGGAAGACAAGGCACTGGTTGACGCAGTGAAAGCCACCGGCCGCAAGAAACTGATCATTGCTGCGCTGTGGACCGAGGTCTGGCTGACCTTCCCGGCACTCGAAGCATTGGCGGAAGGCTACGAGGTGTACATCGTCACTGACGCCTCTGGCGGCACCAGCAAGGAAGCACACGACATGTCGGTGCAGCGGATGATTCAGGCCGGTGCGGTACCGGTAACCTGGCAACAGGTCCTGCTTGAGTATCAGCGTGATTGGGCACACAAGGACACTTATGAAGCGGTAATGGAATTGGTACTGGAACACAGCGGCGCGTATGGCATGGGCGTGGATTACGCTTACACCATGGTGCACAAGGCGCCGCAGCGTCAGATCAAGTAACCCGCCAACCTCGCAAAACAATGCAAGTCCATGTGGGAGCGGGCTTGCTCGCGAAGGCGAAGTGTCAGTCGACATCTGCTTTGACTGACACACCGCTTTCGCGAGCAAGCCCGCTCCCACATTGGCTTCTGCGGGGGTTACATGATGTGTTTTTCAGGCTCGGGAATGTGGCTTGCACCGAGCATGGCCGGCAGCAACCCCGCTCGCAAATCCCCACCACTCGGTTGCTGATACAGGCTCAAGCCAAACTCCGGCAGCACCGCCAGCAGGTAATCGAAAATATCCCCCTGAATCCGCTCGTAATCGGCCCACGCCGTGGTGCGGGTGAAGCAGTAGATTTCCAGCGGGATGCCTTGGGCGGTGGTCTGCATCTGGCGGACCATGCACGTCATGTTCGGCTGGACCTCCGGGTGACTCTTCAAATACGCCAGCGCATAGGCGCGGAAGGTGCCGATGTTGGTCATCCGCCGACGGTTGGCGGACATCGCCGCCACATTGCCCTGAGCCTCGTTCCAGGCCTTGAGTTCGGCCTGTTTGCGACTGATGTAGTCGGTCAGCAGGTGAACCTGGGACAGCTTCAACTCTTCGTCATCGCGGATGAAGCGCACGCCACTGGCGTCGATGAACAGGCTGCGCTTGATCCGTCGCCCGCCGGACTGCTGCATGCCGCGCCAGTTCTTGAACGACTCGGACATCAGGCGCCAAGTCGGGATGGAGACGATTGTCTTATCAAAATTCTGCACTTTCACCGTGTGCAGCGTGATGTCCACCACGTCACCGTCGGCACCGACTTGCGGCATCTCGATCCAGTCGCCGACCCGCAGCATGTCGTTGCTGGTCAGTTGCACGCTGGCAACGAACGACAGCAGGGTGTCCTTGTAGACCAACAGAATCACCGCCGACATGGCGCCCAGGCCGGACAGCAGCAACAGCGGCGAACGGTCGATCAGCGTGGCGACGATGATGATCGCGCCAAACACATACAGCACCATTTTCGTCAGCTGCACGTAGCCTTTGATCGAGCGGGTGCGGGCATGCTCGGTGCGCGCGTAGATGTCCAGCAGGGCGCTGAGCAGGGCACTGACCGCCAGCAACAGGAAAAGAATGGTGAACGACAGCGCGACATTGCCGAGGAAAATCAGGCTGGTCTTGCTCAATTCCGGCACCAGATGCAGGCCGAACTGGATCACCAGCGAGGGCGTCATCTGCGCCAGCCGATGAAACACTTTGTTGTGACGAAAGTCGTTGATCCAGTGCAGCGCTGGCTGGCGGCCGAGGATTTTGGTCGCATGCAGAATGAGGTAGCGCGCCACTCGTCCGAGGACCAGCGCAATCATCAGCAGCAGGATCAGCGCCAGGCTGGAATGCAGGAGCGGGTGCTGATCGAGGGCACCCCAAAGGTCTTGGGCGTTGAGCCAGAGCTGTTTGATATCCATGGGCGAAAACGGTTCTTCTATAGGACGCGACGGGGCGATTAGAGCATTTAAGACGCAATGCATGACGTTTGGAGACAAATCGGGCAACAAAAAAGCCACTGTTTACTGTCGTTTGTATAAAGACACTCGGCCTTAGCGCTCGAAACCGTTACCCTATGCAGCTGTTTTTTTGTATTTCTTCGAGGTAGCACCCGTGTTTTCCCAATTCGCCCTGCACGAACGCCTGCTCAAAGCCGTGGCCG